>Ga0182010_10000699_pt1 | contig 18960 bp, 18 predicted proteins | sample 611E1MmetaG_FD_120488 | JGI IMG/M metagenome (GOLD analysis project Ga0182010, IMG submission 120488) | Permafrost microbial communities from Stordalen Mire, Sweden - 611E1M metaG | ecosystem: Environmental > Terrestrial > Soil > Wetlands > Permafrost | place: Sweden: Stordalen | collected...
AGCGCCTTCGCACGTGCCGCGGTGATCGGCGCACAGATGATACCCCTGCCGTACCGGGCAAGGAAGTTCATGGCACCCGCATCGACAAACTGTGCTGCGCAGACGAAGTCACCCTCGTTCTCCCTGTTGTCATCGTCCAGGACGATGACAATCTTCCCCTTGCGGATTTCCTCAATCGCATCTTCAATCTGATCGAACTCGCTATGACCGCCTGCCTCGTCATCCACCATGGAATCCCAAACGATCCGCCGTTGTGCCGGCGTTCTTCGTTTCCTTCACTCTTTGGTTTCTCCGGATCCTTCGCTCAGCACCGTCGTGATCGCCGAACGTTCGAACTTCAACTTCACGTTGTCCGCCACCTGAACGAGCGCCGTCTTATCGTCGAGACCGGCAATCGTGCCATACACGCCCGCCGCCGTGACCACCTTGTCGCCCTTCTTCAGGGAATCGAGAAGTTTCTGGCGATCCTTCTGCCGTTTCTGTTGCGGCCGCAGGATCATGAAATAGAAAATGCCGATGATCAGCGCGAACATGATCAGCGTGCTCGCCAGACCCTCCCCCGAGCTTCCTCCCTGCGAGGGGGCCATAAAACTGAAAAGAGCTGTTATCACATGAACCTCCGCTATGATGATGTCAATGGTCTATGATGGTCAAACTTCGGAACGTGGGGCGAGAGACGTCAGCATGAGCGATTTCCACGGGCCGAATCGCCCTTCCTGGATCGCCGTGCGGGCCTCCCCCACCAGCCAGAGATAAAAAGTCAGGTTGTGCAACGACGCAATCTGCAGCGCAAGAATCTCTCCCGCCTTGAACAGGTGTCTGACGTATGCGCGGCTGAACGTGCGGCATCCGTAACACGGACATTTGTCATCGATCGGCCGGAGATCCGTCGCGTGGACCGCGTTGCGCATGTTCAAGCGTCCCGTGCGGGTAAAGACGACGCCGTTTCTGCCGTTCCGTGTCGGCATCACGCAATCGAACATGTCGATGCCCCGCTCGATCGATTCCAGAAGATTCTCCGGAGTCCCCACGCCCATGAGGTAGCGGGGCTTTTCCGCCGGCAGAATCTCCGTACACAGCGCGGTCATTGCATACATCGTCTCTTCCGGCTCCCCCACGGAGAGTCCGCCGATCGCATACCCGTCAAAATTCAACTCCGTCATTCCGCGCGATGACTCCTCCCGCAGCCGCGGGTACACGCTGCCCTGGACGATGCCGAAGAGAAACTGGTCCGTCCCGTACATCGCCGGCAGGCGGCCGGCATGCTCGCGGGCGCGCGCCGCCCAGCGCAAGGTCATCGCACTGGATGAAGCGGCATAGAGTTCATCACACGGAAACGGCACGCACTCGTCGAGGGGCATCATAATGTCGGCCCCCAGAATCCGTTCGATTTCGATGACCCGTTCCGGCGTGAAGACGTGCGTGGAGCCGTCGAGATGCGACGTGAATTCCACCCCTTCCTCGTCGATCCGCCGGAAAGACGGCAGACTGAACACCTGATACCCGCCGCTGTCGGTCAGGATGGGCCTCCGCCAGTTCATGAACGCGTGGAGACCCCCTGCTCCCCTGATAACCTCCATCCCGGGACGAAGGTACAGATGGTACGTGTTGCCGAGGATGATCCGCGCCCCCAGCTCCTCCAACTCACGCTGCTGTACCGCTTTTACCGTCCCCTGGGTCCCCACCGGCATGAAAATGGGTGTGGGAATCTCGCCGTGACCGGTCGAGAGACAACCGGCACGCGCTCTGCCATCGGTATGAAGTATCGAAAAATTCAATCAGGAAAGGTAGTCAATCGCGGACGGAAAATCAATCGGCACTCCTGAGGACGGCGTGGGTGCCCCGGGACGAAACGCAGATGAAACTCGTCCGATGCTCCCTCCACAAGAATGGCAAACATCGTCAGAAGCAGGGCGCGGCGCGCTCTCAGCGGAAATCGCGCCTGGTTTCTCATGGCACGATACGCAAAGAATGCGAACAGAGAGCTTCCTCTGCCATTCAGACGCCCGCCTGTTTGAACGCATCCCCGACACAGTCGATAAGATCCGGCGCCGTCACGCTTTGTTGTCCCCTCCGCGCCGACGCCACGTCCCCGGCGAGCCCGTGGAGTGACACCCCGGCAAATGCAGCGGCGGGCGTCTTCACGCCCCTCGCACAAAGGCCGGCGATCATGCCGGTCAGCACATCGCCGCTTCCAATTGTTGCGAGACCCGGATTCCCGGACGCATTGATGAACGACAGCCCATCCGGAGACGAGGTCACGGTGGGGGCGCCTTTGAGAACCATCGTGCAGCCCCACAGCCGGGCTGCGCGCCGGCACAGCTCGACGCGGTGAGTTTCCACATCCGCGACAACTCCCCCCGTAAGAGCGGCGAACTCTCCCGCATGGGGAGTGAGAATCGTCGGAAATTTTCTCTTCCGTGTGATGCCTGGAAGTCCCTGGAGTGCCGACAGTGCGTCGGCATCGATCACGAGCGGGCACCGCGAGCAGGCGATGACCCGTCGCACTATTTCCATCGTCTCCGGGGCCCGTGACAACCCGGGCCCGATCGCCACGGCATCCGCCCACTCCACACGACGCAGGAGCGCCGGCAGCGCCGACAGGCCTATTGACCCCTCCGCAGTCTCTTCCTGGGGATCAAAGAGGAGTTCCTCTCCCCGCCGCGCCAGCATATCCCGGATCGATTTCGGAACAGCGAGCACAACCGCTCCCGCGCCCGATCGGAGCGCTGCGCGCGCCGTCATGAGCGGCGCCCCACTGTAGCGCCGGGAACCGCCGATGACGAGCACCTTCCCCGCCGAGTATTTGTTGGCAGTTCGGGCCCGGTGCGGCAGGAATGGTTCGACATCCGACGGAGACACCCGGAAGGAGGAATTCTTCCCCGGGCGGAACACCCCGGGAGGAATCCCGATATCGGCGATCACGACCTCGCCGCTCAAATCCACGCCCGCACCGACACAATGTCCGACCTTGGCAAGTCCCATCGCAATCGTCGCATGCGCACGAACCGCAAACTTCCCCGCGCAACCCGTTGTCGCATCGACACCGGACGGCATATCTGCCGCAACGACAAACGATTTCTGCCGGTTGATCCAGGCAATCGCTTCCGCATACAACCCGCGGACTTCCCCGGTGAACCCCGTGCCGAGGATGGCATCCACCGTGACATCCGCCTTTCCTCCCGTCGCAAGTTCCTTTACACCCGACACCTCATGAAAAGCGAGCCGGACTCCCGGGAGCGAGGCAACCTTCCGTGCGGCACCAAGATGCACGCGCGCCTCCCCCGAGACCGCGGAACGTTTGCCGAGCAGGAACAAATGAACATCGCAACCTCTCCCCGCAAGATACCGGGCAATGACAAACCCATCCCCCCCATTATTCCCCCTGCCACACACGATCCTGACTGATAGCTGTTGCAGAGAGTCGTCCGCCCATTTCCCCCCCTGCCCCATCATCCCGTCAAGCGCGTCCACGAACGACCTGCCCGCGTTTTCCATCAGGATCACGCCCGGGATGCCGAGCGAGCGGATGGCCTGACGGTCAAATCGCCGCATTTCGTCCGCTGACGCGATCAATTGCATGGGATACCCGTTGATGTTCTGCGATAAAGCATACGATGGTTCTCTCTCCCGTCAAAAACACCACGCATTCAGTTGGAGGAGCAACGAGGAAACAACCCCAGTCCCAGGAGCCCGATCGCCGCAATGACGAGCGCCGCGAGGCTTGCCGCAGGAACGCTCACGGACGAGTTTCTTTCCGTTCCTTCTTTGAAATACATCAACACCACCAGCCGCAGATAGTAGGAGGCGGAGACGACGCTCATGAGCACGCCGATGATGGCAAGCCATGTGTACCCTCCGCCAATTGCCCCTGCAAAAACATAGTACTTGCCGAAGAACCCTGCGAACGGCGGTATGCCGGTAAGCGAGAACATAAAGACAGCCATGAGCCCTGACAGGACGGGAGCGCGGCGTGAGAGACCCGCACATTCGTCGTATGTCACGCCGGTTCCGTCACCGGACTCCAGGATGCTGACGACGCCGAATGCCCCGATATTCATCAGGGTGTACGCAGCGAGGTAGAATATGACGCCCTCCGCCCCCATGCGGTTTCCGGCAACCACGCCGGCAAGGATGTATCCTGCATGTGCTATGCTCGAATACGCGAGCATGCGTTTGATGCTCGTCTGGGACACCGCGACGATATTTCCGAGAATCATCGATGCCGCGGCGATGAGGGAGATCACGTCGCTGAGCGTCGGCAGCGCGTTCAGTGCCAAGGGGCTGAAGATGAGGAGAAATCCCGAGAACGCGGCGGCCTTGCCGCCGGTGGCCATGAAGCCGCTGACGGTGGTCGGCGCTCCCTCGTACACATCGGGGGCCCACATGTGGAACGGAAACGCCGCCACTTTAAACAAAAGTCCGACCAGCACGAGAGCCAGGCCGACCACGAACACGGGCGAGTGCGCAAGAGCAAGGGAATGCGACGGGATTGCGCTGATGGCCGTCCTCCCGGTCGCGCCATACACCAGGGCGATGCCATAGAGGAGAAACCCCGTGGAAAACGCACCCAGAAGAAAATATTTCAAACCTGCCTCGTTGCTCATCAGCCGGCCACGCGCAAACCCAGCCAGAATGTAGAAGGCGATGGACATCAGTTCCAGGCCGAGAAAGAAGAAGACGAGATCCGCGGCCGCCGCCATCATGATCATGCCGGCCACTGCCGACAGGAGAACGGCGTAGTACTCGCCCTGGACCAGGTGTTCCTTCCCCAGGTATGCCGAAGAAAGGAGCACGGTGAGGATGCCGGACACGCAGAAGACCGCCGTCATGAGGTCGGGGAAGGCGCCTGTTGCGTACATCCCGAAGAACGCCGTTCCGGGTGCGGCCCCGAACACGCGCGTCATCGCAACGAAGAAGGCCGCAGCCAGGCCAAGAGCGGTGAGCCAGGACGTCACCCGCACGCTCCCATCGCGGAAGGCCTCGATGAGAAGAACCAGAAACGCCGTCACAGCGACGATGCCAAGAGGGAGAGCTGCGATGTAGTCCTGGGGTGTCATGATCATGGTCGTTTCACAGTTCCTTGATGCGTCAGAGCAAACCGGAGAAGAACAACAGCCAGAGCACAATAAACAACGGGATCAACACGGGGAGCGCGTAGCGCACGATGTATCCGAAGAAGCTCGGGCACGCAACGCCCCCCTGCTCGGCGATCGACTTCACCATGAAGTTCGGGCCATTCCCGATGTAGGTGCATGCCCCGAAGAACACGGCGCCCAGCGATATCGCCTGAACAGACAACGGATGGTTCCCCAGAAGATAGGCCGTCCTCACATCATCAACGGGAACGCTCCCTGCAGCGACAAGATCACCATGGTACCGCAACAGCGTCTGGAATGTCAGCTTGATCTCCGTGGCGTGGGGACCGCTCAGCGCGGCGATATCCGCCCCGCGGGTCTGCACAAGATGCCGGACCTGCTGGATGGTATCCTGATTGACGAAGAGTCCCATGGCCGCGCTGAGAAAACTCAGATACGTCGGCGCGTTGTCGAGAAACGCCGACAAAGCCCCCGACGAGAAGAAGAACTGGCCGGGCGTGTCGATGCCGATCATCCCCGCGTTGAGTTCCAGCCAGTCCAGGGCAGGAACCATCGTTGCGAAGATGCCGAGGAAAAGGATCGCGACTTCTTTGATCGGAATAAAATTGAAATCGTTCTTCCTGTGAATCTCTTTCTTCGTCGTAGAATAGGAGCCGACAGCCGCAAGGACCATCAGGGCTTCCCTGACGAACGGAGGATCGGTCACAAAAACCGCAACGAGGATGAGGACCAGGAAGAAGATATTTTGCAGACCATGGACTTCCCCTTCTTCGCCTGCCTCTTCCACCTCGTGTCGCACGACGGCGCGCAGCCGACGGAATGAGGAGGCATCCACGGCATAGAACACACCGAGGATCATAGCCATGGCGACGAGCCATTTCTCCCAAACCTGATCGAGCACCCAAAAGAACGGGATTCCCTTGAGGTATCCAAGAAACAGCGGCGGATCGCCGATGGGGGTCAGCGCTCCCCCCATGTTGCTCACCACGAAAATGAAAAACACCACATGATACGGCCGGATCCGCGACTTGTTGACCCGGAGGAACGGCCGGATCAGGATCATGGAAGCACCGGTCGTGCCGATAAGGTTTGAGACAACGGCGCCGATCGCGAGAAGGAACACGTTCGCAAGCGGTGTCGACTTCCCCCTGATCTTGACGTGGATCCCTCCTGCGACGACAAAGAGGGAGCCGATCAGGCAGATAAAACTCAGGTATTCAAACCCTGTCGCGATCATCCGTCCCGGATTCCCCAGGACAACGAGGTAGTAGAATAGCGTCACGAGCCCGAGGCCGATCGACACGAAGGGATAATTCTTTTCCCACCAATGCCGGCTGATGAAGGGGGCAACGGCGATGGACATGAGAAGGGCAACAAACGGCAGGATCATCCAGGGCGTCACCGGCATGACCCTCTGCCCCCCATCCGCCCACAAGGGGGCGGGAACGAGGAACAGACATGCAAGCAGCGAACGATGGACGAGGCGGATCATCGGGATTGCCTCGTCGGCACCATGCCGTTGGGCATACCGGAGGGAGCTCTTGGTACACCCCGCCTTGCATCTTCCATCTGCCGGACCAAATGTCTAGTGGTCGCTTCCGTCTTGGCCATGAACGTCTGCGGAAAGACGCCGATCCACACAACGAAAATCAGGATCGGCACGAGCACGACCCATTCCCGCAGGTTGATGTCCTTCAGCGATTGATTCGCCGGGTTCTCATTCTTCCCAAAGAACACCCGTTGATAGCTCCGCAGCAGATAGACGGCAGCGAGAACGACGCCGGAGGCAGCGACGATCGCGAACCAGGGTGTTCCAAGGAATGGAGAGCGGAACGAGCCGAGAAGAATCAGGAATTCGCCGACAAACCCGTTGAGTCCCGGAAGTCCCGCCGACGAGAACATGATGATCATGAAGATCGTCGCATACACCGGCATGGGCTTCGCCAATCCGCCGTAGTCCTTGAGCAGCCGCGTATGCCGTCTGTCGTAGAGCATCCCGACAAGGAGAAAGAGGGCGCCGGTGGAGAGACCATGGTTCACCATCTGGATGATGGCCCCCTGGATTCCCTCATCCGTCAACGCAAAGATTCCGAGGACCACAAACCCGAGGTGGCTCACAGAGGAATACGCCACGAGCTTCTTGAGATCCGGCTGCACCATGGCAACAAGCGCCCCGTACAGAATGCCGATGACGGCCAGGGTTGCGATGAAGGGAAGAAACGCGAAGGTTGCCGCAGGGAAAAGGGGGATGCTGAACCGGAGCAGACCGTACGTCCCCATCTTGAGGAGGACGCCGGCCAGAATCACGCTTCCTGCAGTCGGGGCCTGCACATGCGCATCGGGGAGCCAGGTGTGGAGCGGGAAGAGTGGCACCTTGATGGCAAAGCTGAGTGTGAAGGCGAGAAAGATCCAGGTCTGTATCCCGAAAGGGATGCCGGGGGCGATCCGGGAGAGTTCCATCAGGTCGGTGGTAAACGTCCCCCCTTGCAGGGTTGATGCGTAGACGCCGAGCCAAATGATGGCCACAAGCATAAGAAGACTGCCTGCCATCGTAAACAGGAAAAACTTCACCGCCGCGTAGATTCTCTCCTGCCCTCCCCAGATACCGATGATGAAGTACATGGGGATCAGCATGAACTCCCAAAACACGTAGAAGAGAAACAGGTCGAGGGCCATGAAAACACCCAGCGTCCCGACTTCCAACAGGAGCATCAGGGCGACGAACCCCTTCACCCGCACGGCGATCGAATCCCAGGAGGAAAGGAGCGCGATCGGCGTCAGAAAACCCGTCAGCACGACAAGCAGCAGCGAGATGCCATCGACCCCGAGGTGATACGAAACGTGGAGCGAGGGAATCCAGGAAATTTTCTCGACGAACTGCATCTCACCGTTCCGCCCGTCAAAAGCCAGGAAGAGCCACACGGTCAGGGCGAAGGTGATCACTGACGCGACAAGTCCCACTAACTTGACGGCCCTGACGAGGCCGCCCGGCAGAGACACAATGACGAGAGCGCCGGCAAGCGGTGTGAAAAGAATCAGCGTAAGAATTATGGTTTCCATTCTCGGCAACGCGTGTTAATTAATGGGCGATGAGCCATCCGAGGATCATCACCACGCCGGCGATGAACAGGAGCATATAATTGTGGACGACGCCGGTCTGGACCATGCGCAACGTCCGTCCCGCCGCCGCCACTGCGCGGGCTGTGCCATTAACGAGGCCGTCGATCACCCTGACGTCGACAACTTTCCACAGGAGGCTTTCCGATCCCTTCACCAACGGAGTAACGACGGTTGCATCATACACTTCATCCACATAGTACTTGTTGAGGAGGAGCCGGTACAGCGTCGGACTGCGCTGCGCCACCCTCTTGGGAACCTCCGGCATCTTCGTGTACCACGCCCGCGCCAAACCGATGCCGGCCAGCGCAACCAGCACCGAGAGCGCCATCAGCAGGTATTCAAGAGGTTCCACATCGTGCCCGGGGAGGGCAAGGATCCCGCCGGCCTTCGCAAAGACCGGCTCCAGCCACCCTTCGATTGCCGACCCTCCTCCGAGACTGGCCGGGACGCCGACAAACCCGCCTGCCATGGAGAGCCCCGCAAGGACCACCAGCGGGATGGTCATGGTCGCGGGTGCCTCGTGCGGATGCATCTCCCCTCCCCACCGCTTCGTGCCGCGGAACGTAAGAGAGAGGAGGCGGAACATGTAGAATGCGGTGAGGCCGGCCCCCAGAAATCCCACCGCCCACAAGAGATAGTGGCCCCGGGAGAAAGCATTCCAGAGAATCTCATCCTTGCTAAAGAACCCGGCAAAGGGGGGAATACCGGCGATGGCGATCGTCCCGATCCAGAAGGTCCTGTACGTTGTCGGAAGTTCGCTCTTCAGGCCCCCCATCTTCCGAATATCCTGCTCCCCATGCATGGCGTGGATCACCGCTCCGGACCCGAGGAAGAGCAGCGCTTTGAAGAAGGCATGCGTCATAAGATGGAAAATCCCCGAAGCAAAAGCTCCCACTCCAAGAGCGAGGAACATGTACCCGAGCTGGCTTATCGTGGAATAGGCAAGGACCTTCTTGATGTCATTCTGTACCAACCCGATGGTGGCTGCATAGATTGCCGTGACCGCACCGATGACCGCCACGACCTGCATCGCGGCAGGAGCAAGGGCAAACAGGACGGAGCAACGGGCGACCATGTACACGCCCGCGGTCACCATCGTTGCGGCATGGATAAGGGCGCTCACCGGCGTCGGACCCGCCATTGCATCGGGAAGCCACACATAGAGAGGGATCTGCGCGGATTTCCCGGTAGCGCCGAGGAAAAGGGAAAGGGCGATCCAGAGGATGACCGGAGTCCCCACTGCCATGACGGATGCTTGTGCAAAGACATTCTGGAACCGAAGCGAGCCGAACGTCCCCTCGATCAGGAACATGGCGATCAGAAATCCGAAATCACCGATCCGGTTGATGATGAACGCCTTCTTCGCCGCATCGGCCGTCGTCCCCTTTTCAAACTTCCTGTCGTACCAGAACCCGATCAGGAGATAGGAACACAGACCCACGCCTTCCCAGCCGAGGAACATCAGGAGAAAATTGTCCGCAAGGACCAGGTTCACCATGGCAAAGATGAACAGATTCATGTAAGCGAAAAAACGCCAGAACCCGGGATCATCGTGCATGTACCCGATCGAATAGACATGGATCAGGAAGCCGACGCCGGTGACCACGAGGAGCATCAGAACCGACAACTGATCGATCTGGTAGGCGACATGGACGCTGAGTCCTCCGGCACTGATCCATGGGAAGACGTCGACGATAAAGGATCGGTTTTCGGGGGAGGCGGCAAGAAGCTCGGCGAAGATCGCGCACGCCAGGAGGAACCCTGCCCCCACCGTCGCGCTCCCGATCAACCCCGCAACGAGCTGGTGTTTCAACCTGTGGCCGTACAGCCCGTTCCAGAGGAACCCAAGCAACGGAAGAAGGACGACAACAATGATCAGTTCATGAGCCTTCATGCGGGATCTACCACTTCAGTATATTGATCTCATCAACATTCACGGTCGGCTTGTTCCGATAGAGCGCGATCACGATCGCCAGTCCCACGGCCGCTTCCGCCGCCGCCACAGCCATGACAAAAAAGACCGTGACCATTCCCGTGATCTCGCCGAGAAAAGCTGAGAACGCGATCAAGGACAGGTTCACCGAATTCAGCATCAACTCGATGCACATGAAGATCACAATGGCGTTCCGGCGTGTCAGCGTACCGACGACGCCGATCGCAAACAGGATTGCACCCAGCAGGAGATAGTACGAGAGGGGAATTTCCATACGGCGATCAGCCCTTTCTCTTGGCCAGAACCACGGCGCCAACAACGGCCACCAGAAGGAGGACCGATGTCATTTCGAACGGAAGGACGAATCTCCCGAAGAGCGCACCTCCCATCCCTTCGACCGTACCCAGCGCCGCCGCCCGGGGATCCATGGACGCGCGAAGAGCCGGATCTCCGGAATAGAACAGGATGAAGAAGAGCTCCACCACGAAACCCGCGGCGAGCACGGTGCCAACGCCCATTGCGAGATCGTACCGCTCACGCAGCCGCGCTTCGTCACCGAGGTTCAGAAGCATGATGACAAAAAGCACCAGCACCATGATCGCGCCCGTGTAGATGACCACCTGCAGGACCGCAAGCAGTTGCGCATGGAGGAGCAGGTACAGTCCGGCCAGCGAAAAAAAAGTGCCGATCATGCAAATGGCGCTCATCACCGGATTGCGCTGGAGCACCATCAGGATGGCCGTGGAGACGGCAAAGGCCGCAAGAAAGAAAAACGCTAATGACTCGGCTGTCACAGTCGGAGAGTGGATTTCAGCGGATTTTTGACCAAATGTACGCCTTTTTTACAGAGAATCAAACCAACTTTCAGTAGAAGTAGTAATGGAATCCTGCCGAAGGAAGCGGGAGGATGGTTCCGTCCGAGAAATAAGTGAAAAGGAGTTCCCCGGTCACATGAAACCCGCTCGACATCGGAAGTTCGCCTCCGATACCCAAACCAACGCGGGTCGGACCATCCATAAGATTCCCGTGTCTTCCCCCTGAGTAATAGTACCCGACGCCTCCTGCAACGAAGAATCTGCTCTGGGGAGCTCTTACCAGGTCGTATTGCACCTCCGTGCCGATCGCGTAGGAAGTCTTGCTATCCACTTTGATGACTCCCCCGTTAATCTCGTAACTCCATGATCCCGGAAGGTGATGGCGGAAGCTGAGACCAACACCGGTTGCCGCGCCCCCGGCCAGACCGAGGCCAAACACGTTGTCGCGGATTCCCCCATTGTTGCCTTTCTCGGGAAGGACCGCCTGGGCGCGCACCGTGCACGCAAGACCCGTGAGGAGGAGAAGGAGAATGAAAGGTCGCAGGTGTGTCATGGTCAACCCTTTCTGGCCCAACGAATGATATCGGCAATCTTCGGACTTTTGCCGGTGGAGAGGATGCCGATGCGGAAGATACGGCCGGCCGCCACCATCGCAGCGGGAATGGAGACCAGCATGATCGCGATGGTCGCAACGATTTCCCATGCTGCCGGCATCTGGATCGGGATGCGGAGCGCCATCATGGTCGGTGTGAGGAACGGGATGAACGTCAGGATCTTCAGCCACATCGCCCCCGGATCCTTCATCGCCGGCATCGCGAGAATGATCGGGACGATGAGGAGAATGACGAGGTACGATGTCACCTGTTGCGCTTCCTGCTCCGTCGTGAGGGGCGACCCGACGCCGATAAAGATCGCGGCGTAGAAGAGATAGCCGAGAATGAAATACACGATGAGGAGGAGTGCATTGTCCAGCGCCACGAAACCGATACCGAACTCAAGACTCGCTGCCGTTCCGATCAGAGCCCAGAACGCGATCTGCGTGAACCCGAGTCCGCTCAGCCCAAGGACCTTCCCTGCCATCAATTCCGTCGACGACACCGAGGAAACGAGCACTTCGACGATCCGGTTGGATTTCTCTTCGATAATGCTCCGCACGAGAAGCTGGCCGGAGGTCACGATGAGCATGAAGAGCATCATAAGGAAAACGTATGCCGTCATGTACACCTTCAAGAACCCCGATTCCTCCGTTTCGCCGGCCTGGGAGAGTTTCACCATTCTCACATCAAGATTCGCGTTCAGATCCTTCAGGACCGCCGGGTCGATACCCCTCGCGCGGGCACGCTGTTCCGCGATGATGGATTTCAACGTTTCCTCGAGGCGCGCCGCGATGAGCAGATCGCCCACCGCCTTCGAACGGTATTCCACAACGGTGTCCGGAGCACCATGAGAACTCACCACGGCATACCCCCCGATCTCATCGGCCACCGTAAGCTGGTTCGCCCTCGCCACCGCGGAATCCAGGTCGATCCCCTTCCCCACAGACAATTCCCTGATGAGATAATTCGGCTGCTTGTTTGAGAGCAGATACTTCTGTTCCATTCTCTGCCCGAGGGGTCCCGCAAGGTCCCCGCTCGCGTCGATCACGCCGATGACCTTCGTCGATGTATCTTCCCGCGCCGCAAGAAGCCCCGAAAAGAGACCCATCCCCACCATGATAATGGGCATGAGGAAGAGACCGATGAGGAACGCCTTGCTTTTGACCTTCTCGAGATACTCCCACTTCGCGACAACGAGCACTTTCGCGATCATGCGGCCCCCTGGAGCATCGTGCCCCCGGCCGGAATCCCAACCGTCTCAATAAAGATGGACTGGAGGGAGGGTTCCAGAAGCTCGAACTTCCGGATTTCGACCTTTCCGATCATGGCCTTCAGAATATCCTGGATCCGGGCATCCGGCGCAAGATCAAGTTCCGCCGCATTCTCGTATATCATTGCCCGCCGCACCCCTGCGAGCGATTTCATGAATGATCCGTCCCCCTGAAACTCCACATGGAGTGAATTCGAGCCGTACCGCCGCTTCACATCACGCACGGTCCCTCCCAGGACGACCTTCCCCTTGTTGATGAGGCACAGCGTATCGCTCAGCTTCTCCGCCTGGTCCATCTGGTGCGTGGAAAAGATGATCGCCTTCCCTGCCTGCTTCAATTCCCGCAACGCCTCCTGGAAGAGAATCTGGTTCACCGGATCCAAACCCGAGAACGGCTCATCCAGCACCACAAGGACCGGGTCATGAATGATCGACGTGATAAACTGAATTTTTTGCTGGTTTCCTTTGGAGAGTTCTTCGACCTTGCGTTCCTGGTATGTCAGCAGATCGAACCGGCGAAGCCATCGCAGCGCCTCATCGCGCGCCTTCGCACGTTTCATCCCGCGAATTTCGGCAAGGTAGAGGATGGTGTCGAGCAGCTTGCTCTTCCGGTACAGTCCTCTCTCTTCCGGCAGGTAGCCGATCTGATTGCGCAGAGCGCCGGAAAATGGCCGGCCGTCATAGGTGATCGTCCCTCCGTCCGCTTCGAGAATATTCAGGACGATCCTGATCGCCGTCGTCTTTCCCGCTCCATTCGGGCCGAGAAGACCGAAGATTTCGCCGCGCCCGATATCGAACGAGACGTCGTCGACGGCCCGGATGGTTGCAAAGTCCTTGCGCAGATTGCGTACGGCAAGCATCTCCCTGTCCTTCTCTTCTCTTAGGGTGTCAGTCGATAGATCAGCCGGGGGAACGGAATGGCTTCCCGAAGGTGCTCCAGTCCGCAGATCCAGGAAACGGTCCTCTCGATCCCCAGCCCGAAACCGGCGTGCGGAACCGACCCGAACCGGCGGAGATCCAGGTACCAGTCGAATGCCTCCTGCGGCAGCTTATGCTCGTGCAGCCGCGCAAGGAGCAATTCGAGATCGTCTTCGCGCTGGCTCCCTCCGATGATCTCTCCATATCCTTCAGGGGCGAGAACATCGACGGCAAGGGCAACCTTCGGGTTCTGTGGATCACGCTTCATGTAGAACGCCTTGATTTCCGAAGGATAGCGATGCACCATCACGGGACGATCGAAGTGCTGGGAGACAACGGTCTCGTCGGCTCCGCCGAGATCGTTCCCCCATGTAAAATCGACGCCGCTTTTCCGGAGCAGCTCGACCGCTTCATCATAGGTGATCCTCGGCAGCGGGCGGCGTACGTTCTCGAGCATCGTCGTATTCCGCTCCAGCGTTTTCAGTTCCGCCGCGCGGTTCTTCAGAACGGATTGCACGATGTATTCGAGGAACTCCTCCGCAAGATCCATGTCGTCGTTCAGATCGTTGAACGCGACTTCCGGTTCGACCATCCAGAATTCCGTAAGATGGCGGCGCGTCTTCGATTTCTCCGCGCGGAAGGTCGGACCGAAAACGTACACCTTGCCGAACGCCATTGCCCCTGCTTCGCCGTAGAGCTGTCCCGACTGTGTCAGGTACGCCTTCCCAAGATCGAAGTAGTCCGTCTCGAACAGTGTCGATGTTCCCTCGCACGCAGCGGGAGTGAAAATCGGTGCGTCGAGGAGGAGAAACCCCTTGCCGTCGAAAAACTCGCGGATGGCTTTGATCACCTGATGACGGATCCGGAGGATGGCATGCTGCCTGCTCGACCGGAGCCAGAGATGTCGCCTGTCCATCAGGAATTCGACCCCGTGCTCTTTCGGCGTGATCGGATAGTCCTTCGCGATCTGGATGATTGCAATGTCGCTCACATCCATCTCATGGCCTCCCGGCGCCCGGGGTTCCACCCGGATTTTCCCCGTCATCGCGAAGGAGGATTCCTGCGTGAGCTCTTCGAACCGTTCAAGCACCTCGTCCGGAACGGTCCCCTTGACGAGGACCCCCTGGAGGAGGCCGGTACCGTCCCGCATCACGGGGAACTTGATCTTTCCGCTGGATCGCTTGTTGTACAGCCAGCCGCGGATCGTGACAGTCTCTCCAATGTGGCGGGCCAGATCCTCAACATAGACACGGCTCATGAACGCATTCCTGGTGGGAAGTCTTCAACAGGGAAAAATGTTTTGGGAATATAGCAAAACAGGGGGTCATGTTCAACAACACATGAACGGAAAGGGCGAACCTCTTGCCGCGCCGGCCGGAAAGGAGAGGCGGGGATGGACCCGGAAACCGGAAATCAGCTCATGGACAGCATCCGCTGTATCGGGATGAGGGCCTTGTCCATCACCGCGGGGTCCATGACGATCTGCGGCGTCCGATTCTTCATGCAGCGGTACAGCTTCTCCATGGTGTTGAGTTTCATATACGGACAGTCGTTGCATGCGCAGTTCGCTTCGGGAGGGGCGGGGATAAAACGTTTTCCCGGGGCCGCTTTTTCCATCTGGTGAAGAATCCCGGACTCGGTCGCAACGATGAAACTCCTGAGGGGGGACGACTGCACATGCTTCAGAAGAGCGCTCGTCGAACCGATAAACGCTGCACGATCCAGCACCGGTTCCTCGCATTCCGGATGGGCGATCACCTCCGCCTCAGGATATTCGACCTGAAGGCGGACAAGTTTGCGGAGACTGAACGTTTCATGCACGATGCACGAACCTTCCCACAGGAGCATATCTCGTCCGGTCTTCCTGATCAGATACCTGCCGAGGTTCCTGTCGGGAGCGAAAAAAATCGGCCGGTCGGCGGGGATCTGCCGGATGATCTTCTCCGCGTTGCTCGACGTGCATATAATATCGCTTGCTGCTTTTACTTCCGCTGAACAATTAATGTACGTGATCGAGACATGATCGGGGTGCTCCTTACGGAACGCCCGGAACCGGTCGGCCGGGCATCCTTCGGCAAGGGAACAGCCGGCATTGAGATCGGGAAGGAGCACGGGTTTCTGCGGATTGAGGATCTTCGCCGTCTCCGCCATGAAGTGAACGCCGGCAAAGACGATCACATCCGCATTTGTCTCGGCGGCCCGCCGGGAGAGTTCGAGACTGTCGCCGATGATGTCTGCCACGTCCTGGATCTCGCCTTCCTGGTAGTAATGCGCCAGAATGACGGCGTTCATCTTCTTCTTCAGACCGAGGATCTCCTCCCGGTAGTCCTGTCCCGGAACCTCCTCCACCTCGCACGCCTCTGCGACACCCATTTCTTTCGGTCCATTCTTCAGCATCAGGGTTCCTCCTTCAAGCCCAGCATCTCCCGCGCATTGCGCAAAACCTCCTCCACGCTGATCCGGTCGATCACTCCCCCGTCTCCTCTACAATAACGATGAATATCCCCTCTTGGTGCCCATTGCTTCGGGGATGTCGGACCGAACAGGGCGAGAACAGGGGTCCCGGCTGCGGCAGCCACGTGCATTATCCCTGTGTCGTTCGTGACAACGAGCAAAGCGCACTGCAGAATCGCGGCAACCGCCCGAATCGGTTGATTTTTCACGACATAGTGCCGGCACCGGAGGGAGCGCGCCATCACCCGAACCTCCGCCTCATCCATGGGCCCCGCGGTAACGACCGGGAACATTCCTCCCTTTTCCGAGAGCCAATTCGCTGCTTCCGCAAACCTCTCCGCCGGCCACCTGTTCGACAGCTTTCCTGCGCCGGGGTGATAGACAATAATTCCCTTCCACTGTGTTAACCATTGACGACACAGTGTCTTAGCATATTCCGTTTCATCTTTTGTCAAGGTCAATTCGAGAGAGAGGTCGGGCGTCCATCGGAGCGTCCCGGGCCATATGTCGATGTTCCGCTCAACCTGCGGGCGATCGGGGTTTTCCCTCCAATCGAGGTTTCGGGGATGCGTGAAGAAGAACGCCGAAGGATTCGCCTGTCCGTCAATTGACCCTGCTCCCACCCTCAGAGCGGCTCCGGAGAGACGGGCGAGAAGATCGCTGGTAAACGATGTCGATACCGTCGAGGGAACGACTGCGACGTCAAAGCGCCGATTTCGAAGGCGGCGGAGAAAGCCCACAAAGCGGTACAGATGCCCTCCTGTACCGATAAACTCGCTCTTGTCGTAAAGGATGACCTCGTCGAGGAACCTGTTGTGGAGCATCACGTCGGCGTTGACCGGGCTCGCCATGAGGGCAAGAGTACACCGGGGATATGTGGCGCGGAGGGCGCGCAACAAGGGGACAACACAGAGCATATCGCCCAGTTGATTGTGCTGCCGTATGACAAGGATGCGGGGTGCAGATCCGGGATCGAACGTCGTGACAGGCCGGGTGCCGGCGAAGAGTCGAAGGATGGCAATAAAGAGCCGCTTCAGGCGGCGTTCAAGGGGGCGGGACAAGAGGCGCCTGCACTCAGGAGGGTTTCGGCGGGGGAGGCGTCTTCCCGTCGCCGTGCGGCGTCAGGTCTTCAAAATCCGCATCCTGGATGTTGTCAAAATTCTCCGCGGAAGGCCGGGGGCGGGCCGACGCCAACGGGTCCTCGCCGCTGCTGCGCCGCGGCGCCGACGAGACAATCCTCCAAACGATCTGGACAATCCTGATGAAAAGAAAAATGAAAGCAACCCACGCAAGAAGACGTATCATCGTTTCTCCTTCATTTCTTCAGCACCGGGTTGTAATACTCCACCGCCGCACGGTTGGGACGGAAAATCTGCCGCACCAGATCCACGTACTGCCCCTCGTTGCCGACAAAATCAATCTCCGCCGCATTCACGATGAGGAGGGGGGTCGCCTTGTAGCGGAAGAAATAGTAATTATATGCCTCGTTGAGGTCGCGCATATATTCCTCGGACATCGACGTCTCGTACGATCTCCCGCGACGCTTGATATTCAGCATCAGTCGCGGCACGCTTGATTGCAGGTACACGACCAGGTCCGGCTGGACGATATTGTGCTCGATGGTACTGACGAGCGTTTCGTACAACTTCAGTTCTTCGTCCTCGAGGTTCAGATACGCAAAGATCTTATCCTTTTCGAAAATGTAGTCCGTCAGCAGGAACCTGTGAAACAGGTCGGCCTGGGAGAGGCTCCTCTGCTGTTTGTAACGGGTGAGAAGGAAAAAGATCTGGGTCTGGAATGCATATCGTTCGGGATCGCGGTAGAAGTCTTTCAGAAACGGATTCTCTTCGAATTGTTCCAGCACCACTTGCGCGTCGAGCGATGAACCAAGCAACTGGCACAAAGTGGTTTTGCCGACGCCAATGGCCCCCTCGATGGCAATGTACCGGAGTTCGCTCTCTCCGATCAAGGCCTGCACTGTTTCCCGTGTGGTCACGCTGACTCCGAGGGGATTGATTTTACAGTCGTATATGGTACGAGGTCTTCGTCACGCGCCCGGTTTCCCGGCAGGCGGCGGCCATTTCCTCGACCGTCATTCCACTGACCGGGTGGACAACGTCCGGTGCGATCTCACGGAACGGCACCAGCACGAACCGCCGGTGTTCCAGATCTGCATGGGGGACCGTCACCTTCTCGTCGGCATAGACGAGCCCGTCGTAGAGGAGGATGTCGATATCGATCTCACGAGGACCCCAGCGTTCGTTCGCCGTCCTCCCCATTGCCCGTTCGATCGCCTTGACCTGGTCCAGGAGGTCCGGCGGACCCAGGGTTGTCTCGATCTCCCCCACCGCATTGAGAAACCTCGGCTGGTCGGCCTTGCCATAGGGGTCGGTCTCGTACACGGACGAGAACCAGACGATTGTCGTCCCCGGAAGGCCCTTCACGGCGGCGGCGGCCGCGTTCAAGGAAGCCGCCCTTTCCCCCATGTTTGCGCCGAGTCCGAGAAAGACCCGGTAGGTCTTCATCGTGCCCGTGTCGTTTCCACCTCCACAAAATCGATGACACCTTTGACGGGAGGATGCGGCTTTCGCAGGCGGACGGTCACCGATTCAATTGCTGCGAACTCGCGAAGAAGGCCTCTCGCAATGCTGTCGGCAAGCGCCTCCAACAGCCGGTATTTCTTCGCCAGAACCGTCTTCTGGATGAAGCCGTACACTTTCTCGTAGTTGATCGTCTTCTTCAAGGAGTCTGTTTC
>Ga0182010_10000700_pt1 | contig 18948 bp, 15 predicted proteins | sample 611E1MmetaG_FD_120488 | JGI IMG/M metagenome (GOLD analysis project Ga0182010, IMG submission 120488) | Permafrost microbial communities from Stordalen Mire, Sweden - 611E1M metaG | ecosystem: Environmental > Terrestrial > Soil > Wetlands > Permafrost | place: Sweden: Stordalen | collected...
CCTGAGCGCCGCAGGTCGCACACTTCTATCAATTTCCAAAAGGAAGTGCGGGAGGAAGCCATATAAATAATTACAAATGGTCATTTTTAGACAACCTCTTTAGGGGAGAGTGATGAATATTTACCTTTTTTATTAGTATTCCAGCCAGGAGTGCGAATAGAGCACTTCGCCCAGGAGCACCTTGACGGTTTTTACGTATTTTACTTCTTCGGGACTGATGGAATTGGTGTCGATCTGTTCTCCCATCATGGCTTTCTGCACCAGATTTACCAGTTCCGGCCTGTTTCCGCGGGCAATCTCCAATAACTCTGTATCGAAGGCGTCCAGAATCGCCGAATAAATGTTGTATTTCATCAGCATCATCAAATAAGTGCGGTTCAGATACGGCCGCAGGTGGTTGGGCGCGCCGTTGGAGACATTGGACAGACCGACGATCGACTTGGCGCCCGGGGCAAGGTCCTGTAACATGCTCAAAAATTCCAGGCATGGTTTGACGTGATTGGATTGGATATTCACTGCCGGTGTGGCGATCGGGTCGAACCAGATGCGTTCGGCGCCGATACCTTTTTCGTTAGCATTGTAAAGCAACTCGGCGGCAATCGCCCCCCGTTCATTGACGTCGCGCGGCAAGCCGTCTCTGCCCCATAACAGACCCACGAAATCGCAATCGTATTTCACGGCCAATGGCAGTTCTTCGGCCATACGTTCCAGTGAAATGGAATTCAGCAGCGCTTTTCCTCGATGCGCTTTTAATCCGGCTTCCATGGCGAGGGGATTTGTTGTATCCAGCGAGAGGGGAAGATCGGTTACTTCCTGCACGGTCTTGACCACCCATTCCATGAATTTATCGCCGTCTTTACGCGCCGGCCCGATATTGATATCGATGAAGTCCATGCCGGCTTTGGTCTGGGCAATCGCCAACTCCTGCAGCGGCGCGGCATTACGTTCTTTCAACGCCGGTCCGTAGGTTTTAGAGACGATATTCAGGTTTTCCCCGATCAGCTTCATCATCTATCCTATAACTTTAATGTGCGCAAATACGCCGGAATGTGCGAGCCCTCGCGCGGTCCGACGAGAATCTCCCAGCCCTTCAGGTCTTCTTCCAACCCGCCGCTTTCGGAAGCCGAGTAGCCGGGGATGATCAGCTTGTGGTTTTTTACTTTATTGCCGATGCCGGATTTATTAACGAAAGCGGCCATCAGATCGGCGCCGAATTTCCCGGCTGCCCACGCGGTTAAAACGGAAAGGCCTTCGGTATCCATGATCAACAGGTAACTGGGCACTTTGCTGGTCTCGATTTCACCCGAAACAATAAAATAAGTCAGCGAGAAATTGGTAGTGATCAGCACCGGCGAATTTTCGTTGGGGTTATTAATTTCGTAAATGCCGGGCGTGGTGGCCAGCGGCCGCTGCGGGTCGGTGAAAATATTCAACCTCTCCACAAGGAGCGGGAATAAAACCTCACCTTTCAAATCAGAAAGGACAATTATACCCGCGTATTTGGCGACAAACATCGAGGCAATTAATGCCTCTTTCAACGGGTTATCGGTCATTTCACAAGGGAAGGCGATGGTGGGATAACCCAGCGGTTTAAATTTCTTTTGCAGCGCCAAGCCGCGGATGATGATTTCATCCTGGAATGCTTGTTTGACCGTCCTGGCACCGGAATCGATGACGATATCCTGGATACCGGCTTTATTCAGTATGCCGGTCAGTTCCGCGACTTCTTCAAGGTTGGCGCCTTTAACTGCAACCGGACAGGAATTATCTTTGGCCAGCTTAGCCACTGCTTCGGCGTTGGCTTTGGTGGCAGCGTAAATTAAAGGCTTACGGGCAGCGCAGATTTTTAATCCGGCTGTCAAAACTTCCGGATTTTCACTCATCAGGATCAAACCGCTGTCGGTGGCTTTTATAACTGTTTCAACTAATGCGCCAAATTTGGCCGGATTGCCGGATACGCTTTTAATGGCGAGCGCATCGGCATGGAGCTTCAGCCCAACCCTGACGTAGACGTTTTTATTGAAGCGATCAATTCTGGCGGCGACTTCTTGATGAGGCATCGAGTCAGTTACGAGCACGGCAATACCGGTGGGATTTTCAAACCGTTTTTCATGGCGGAACATGACCGTTTCGCCCCCGATCTTGAAGGCATTTACGCCGGAACCGATGGTGACCCGGCGGATGGGGGGAGCGGATGCTTCGGCCAGCTGCGCCTTAGATTCTTCCGAGACAAACGGGCAGGCGGCGAGTTCAGCCTTACCGGCGGCAAGATTCATCGCGAAAGCCAGGCAGGTGGGAATGCCGCACTTGCCGCAGTTGGTCTTGGGCAGCAGTTTAAAAATCTGTATTCCGGTGAGTGCCATTGATAACTCCTTGCGTTGTAATAAACAAGTTTCAAGTATCAAGATTCAAGTTTAGATTTATTTTAAATTTGATTTATTATACATTATTTGAAAGGGAGAGTAGTATTTAATCTCTACGTGGATACCCCTTTCTCTTGGGAAGACTACTTTTAGAAATTCTCCCTTAGTCCCTCCTTAAAAAGGAGGGAGAGTAAAATCCTCTCTCCTTCCTAAGGAGAGATTGAGAGAGAATTATTATATTCAATATTTTCTTGATTATTGACTATTGAAGTTTGATTATTACCCGATGATTGGATCCATTTTGAGGGCGGGGTGGCCTTTTTCCGTGAGGAACGGCAGAATTGCATCTTCGGTGGTGCCGATGGTTTCATCGGCGATCATGTCGATCAGATCCGGCACACCCAGTTCAATTGCTCTGGCCTTGAGCCTGTCGCCGATTTCTTCTTTGAGCATCTTCGGCATCCAGACCATGCGCAGCAAGCCGCCGTCGGCGCTGAGGAATTTCCGCTGGCAGATATTATACTTTCCGTGTCCCACAAAACCCGGCGTGCTGATACCGCCGCCGATCGTACCGGCCAGGGTGGTGAATTTCATGCCGCTTGGCGTCATCTGCGTGTATTCCCGGTTAACGGTCATGATGCCATTGCACATCGGCAGCACGGCGGCAATACATTCGCAGCAGCCGCAGGTGGTCATCGGGTCATTGATGAGGCTGTAAGAATTATAGTGATCGAACTTTCCGCGGGAAGCCTTGAACAGGAATTCATTAACGCCTTTCCACTGTCCCAGTTTAGCGTCGACAGTTTCGCCTTTGGGCACCGGCTGGTTCGGGCCGGTGGGGTTGATCTCATATGAGGCTTTGCAATCCATCCAGTTATAAGAGCCGCAGAGGCCGGTGCGCTCCGGGCTGATAATGCAAACATGGCTGGGGGCAAAGGACTGGCAGAGCAGGCAGGAATAATAGGTTTCCGTGCTTTCGTCCGTCATCCCCTCGATGCGGGCATCGCGGACGGCGTAGGCTTCCCTGGCCTGTTCCACGATCTGCTTTACCTTAGTTTCATCAGTATAAATCTTGACCTGCAGCTTATCGAAGATCCGGCCGAAATCCTGGTGCAATTTGGCATGCAGGATCACGCCGATATGTTTCAGCATAAAGCCTTTAGCGACCGCTTGTTTGCTCACGCGCAGCCAGGCAATATCCCGCTGCCCGATGTGCATAACGCCCTGGGCGTAATTAATCAGGTGGTGGATCTGCCTTTCCAATATCGGTTCGTAATCTGTTTCAAAATGCCGTCCGGCAATTTCCACTTTAATTGCCATCGGCAAGAGCGATTTTGCGGGAATATCGGTGATCTCGGGTCCGATCACTTCGATCTTACCGTCCTCCACTTCATGCATGCGTTTGGAGGTGACCCATTCCACCATCGGGGTACGTCCGCCACCGGCTTCAAGGTAAATATCGTCGCCGCGGACGCGCTCGCCTTCAAAGGCAGGCCCGTAAGCGACCGGGATGGGGACTTCGGTGACGTTTACTTTCAGCCCGCGTACTTCAATTGCCCGTGCGACAATTTTATCGTGGGGAACGTTCGAGACAATATGTTCGTAGGTGGTAATGCCGGTCGGCAGAATTTCCGGAATGGCGGTATCGGCAATAACGGGGAAGCCCCAGTTGATCGCCCCGGCGGCATTGGCAGCCCATTCTTCGGTGACTGCGCCGAGGGCCATTACAAATGCGAAAATGCGGTTTTTGTTATATAACAAAATTTTATGATAATCACCGGGTTCAATGCCGCCGAAGGACATCGCAGCGCGGGTGGCAAAACCCAGCGCAAAAACGGTAGCGTTAACATCCGGCCCAAAAGGCACCAGGCGCACGCCCCAACCGATCTGCACGCCAGCTTCTACTAATTGTTCGGCGAAACGTTTGCCGCCGTTTTCTCCGGTCATAAAAACGTACAGGTTCTTTTTCTGCAGTTCGTTGGCAATATTGGCGGCAATTTGCGGGGTCGGCGCGGCGCCTAATATCGCGGCAAATCCAGGCGCTGTGCCATCGACGAATTCCACACCGCGCTTGCGTAATAACACATCATCAGCGGCGCCCAGCCAGATATTATCCGGCGTGACGTCTTCGCCGGTGAGATAAAAACGGGGGTTTTCACGATAGTTAATGGCCTCGATGATCTCTTCGGCAAAATAAGTGGCCATACCGGCGTCCAGGGCATGCCCTAAATATGGTAAAGGATGGGTTTCACTGACCCGCGGGGGTAATAACGCCCGGCATTTTTTCAGCACAAATTCGATATCGCCCAGTTTCTCAACTTTATAACCGAGCATGCCGTAGATCACGGGGAGGTAATAAGCCGTATTCGGAAAACCGATGGGTTCGTTTTTGCCCCACTTTGCAATCGCCGTTTTCCACCTGGTTTCGGCTTTTTCCACTATCTTATAAGCGCCGCTGATTGCGACGGAAGCGATAATCCTGGACATTTAATTGTTCCTCCGGAAAGCTCTCTTTCTCATTACGAGAGTGCTGTAACCAATAAAATAATTCTCTTTTTGGGGTTCACTCCCTCACCCCGCAGGTCCTCTCCCGGCAAGGGAGAGGAGAATCGCATTTCCTCTCCGGAGACACCTGGATTTTATCTTCCCGGATGAGGTCTGATAGCTATTTGCTGTTTATTGATAGCTTCTACATCAATTCTCTTCTCATGGCCATATCGTAAAGGACGCGTTCGCGGGATTTATCGATGCCAAGCTCCTTGCGTTTGAGGTCGATGCGGGCGATCATTTTTTGCGCTGCTTGCGATGGGTCGTTGGCAAAATCCCACATTCCACCGTATAGTTTCTCCATTTCCCCAGTTAAACCCACCAGTTGCGAGTCACCGGACATGGTATAAAAACCGGAACTGACAAAACACTGCCCGACGGCCATCGCTTTTTCGTTCATCACTGAGGGAGCTGCGATACAAGTCGGCAGGTCGCTAACGTCCCCCAGTTTGCCTTCTTTCACTAATGCCGAAGCGGCGATCAGGATACGGCAGTTATCGACGGAGGCGCCCATGTGCAGAACAGGCGGTAATCCCACCGCTTCACAGACGGAGTGTAAACCTTCACCGGCGAGTTGTCCGCCTTCGTAGACCAGCAGGCCCGCGGCGGCGAGATCTGCCGCGTCATCACCGGTGAACAGTACCAGCACATCGTTTTTGATCAACTCTTTAGCTAAAGCAACCTGAGCAGCATCTTTGCCGCAGTTGAACATGCCGGCAATACCCCTGATCCTGCCGTTGATAATATTATCGATGAGCGGGCGTAACGAACCGCGGAACGAACCTCCCAGCGTATAAATAATCGCTTCCGGACTGAAGCCGGTAACCATTGCTGTTTTCCCTTCGCCTTGCAGCGTGGGAGCAGGCGTACCGGATAAAATATCCTGGATTTCTGCGGCAATCATGTCACTACCCCAGCCGTTCGCCAGGGCACATTTTGCGCCCTGTGAAAGTGGATTTTGTCCATCCGCACCTGCGGAATTTTTTGTCGCTGATATCTCTTTCTCGATACCTGATGGCGTGATTTCCTGTTTGTGCCAGATTTCCAGCCGTTTTGAAGGCGCCCGTTTCAGGAAGAGGAGTTCTCCTTCCTGTTTATTGAATTCGTTTAACAGAAGTTCGCCGAGTTCAACGGCGATCGCATTTTTATCGCGCCCGCCGGTTTGAATGCCGAGTTCTGCCGCAATCTGCTGCAATTTCCATTCGTCTTTAATCACTGTGCCGGATTTCTGCCCTTTGCCCGCGGTGATTAGAGCCTGTGTTGTTTTGCGGGCGAGGCCGCTGTAAAATTCCGTTCCGGCGGCGATTTCCTGCGTAAAACTGTTAACAGTAAACGGTTTTTTATCGACATGAGGAGCTGCCTCATGAGTGTGTTTCGCGGAAATTTTCTTGTCTGCCAATTTATCCACCTGCTTTGTGCCAGTTAAGATGCTAAATCAGATATCATCTCTTTTGTCAATTTGATCGCTTCCGGGTGCCGCATGATGATGACATCCCCACCGGCCATCAGCAGCGTTATCGCGGACATCGCTTCCATCAGGATACCGCGGTTTTTGGCGTTGCCCATGTTGCTGTCATTATCCGGCTGGGCTACTTCTTTGGATTTCCAGACCTCTTTGGATAGATTGCAGATAATGGGAAACTGCAGTTTTTCGTCCTGCTGGGTCAATCCCGCCATGCGCATCCGCTCCATCACCGAATAGCAGTATTCGAGGCCGTAGCCGATACCGCTGACCGTGGGGTCCATTAAAATCATGTTATCGGCGACGCCGAGGTTGCCGAGGAGAATATTCAACTGTTTGGCCAAGTTGATGTCAATCGGGCTGGAAGCAACGACAGTATGTTTGTAGGCAATCGCTGCCGCCGCAATTTTCTTGTAGTCCTTTTCTTCGATGGGGCCGATGATCAGCCGTTTATCCTGGCAGACCTCACATACCCTGGTAAGCACTTGCGTATCTTTTTCGTGGTTGGCCGTGCCCCAGACAATGAGGGGAATATCGACGGCATCCGCTACTTTTTTAACCAATGCGGCGGCTTCATCTGCGCCGCGGTTGAGGCCGTTGGGGTCGGTGCTGATCAACTGCAGGCAAATCATTTCCGCGCCGTAGGTGTGAATGCATTTCTTTGCCCAGGCCACCGGATCGTTTTTTACATCGTGAAAAGGTTCGATGGCTGCCTTCGGCCATTCCTCCGGTGCGCAGTCCGGGACTTCCATCGCAATCCGGGGTTGGTGCGGCATTGTTCCTTCAAAAAGATAAAAAGGATAGGAGTTTTCGCCGCCGACCGTGACGGCTTTCTCACCCTTACCCAGTTTGATTTCTTTCACTTTTCCGGAATAATTAGTTTTCGGAATATCAATCGCCATTTAGGTCTCCCTTATGCAGTAAGTCCTGCCGCCAGTTTAGCAGCTTTCAGGGTATTTAACATCAACATAGTAATCGTCATCGGTCCTACGCCGCCCGGCACCGGGGTGATCATTGAAGCTTTTTCTTTTACATTTTCGAAGTCTACATCGCCGACCAGAATGCGTTTGCCGCTCTTTGAGGTCCCGATCTGGTTTACCCCGACATCAATAACGACGGCTCCTTCTTTCACCATATCAGCGGTAATATATTTCGGTCTCCCCGCGGCGACAATGAGGATATCAGCGTAGCGGGTGTGAAACGCCACATCCAGTGTGTGCGTATGGCAGAGCGTCACGGTGGCATTGGCGCCCTTATTTTTCTGTAATAAAATATTCGCAATCGGTTTGCCGACGATATTGCTTCTGCCTACGACTACCACTTCCGCGCCGTCGATCTTGACACCGGAACGGATGAGCAACTGTTGAATCCCGGCGGGGGTGCAAGGGAGTAAATCTGCGTCACCGGTCATTAACCGGCCGACATTGACGGGATGAAAAACATCGACATCCTTTTTCGGGTCGATAGCGGAATTAACTTCGTTGGCATTAATATGTTTCGGCAGCGGTTCCTGGACAAGGATGCCGTGAATTTTTTGGTTTTTGTTCAGTTTATCAACGATTGCCAGCAGGTCTTTTTGTGAAGTAGCTTCAGGCAGGTCGATCCGTTCCGAATAAAAGCCCAATTCTTTGGCGGTCTTTTCTTTACCGGAGATGTAGGAGAGGGAGCCGGGGTCTGAGCCGAGCAAAACAGTTGCCAATCCAGGCACCACGTTGTGTGTGGCTTTTAACCGGATGATTTCCTGTTTGATCTCTTCCCTGATCTGCAGGGCAATTTCAGCACCGTTAATAAGTTTAGCTGTCATTTGTTCTCCAATTGTATCATTATTATAAAGTTTGCCAGTGGTAAATACCAGTGTTTGTAATGAAAGCATGATGATGTGTAATTATTTAAAATAAAGCTTGAATGAAATGTAGCCATTGCTCAATAATTCTCCTTTAATCCCTCCTTAAAAAGGAGGGAGAATGCCGTTCCCTCTCCTTCATAAGGACAAGGTCCCGTCTCGTTCTCTTCATGGGAGAGATTGTGAGAGAATTTTAAGATCTATGGTTATCAAATTATTAATCCTGTCATCATCTTCGCGACTGCCTGTACCGCCGGGGAAACATCGGGCATTTCCATCAGCGGTTTTTGTTCCAGGTCGAAGCGGTAAATGGTTTTATCTTCGGGGATGATGACGTCTGCTTTCAAGCCCAGCCGGTGCAGTTCCGCGGCGACGAGCGGATCGAGGGTGTCAGGCACAAGATTAATGATGATAACTTTCTTTTTCACACGCAGTTTCAATTCACTGACTAATTCCAAAATGCGCGCAATGGCGCGGATGCCTTTGACCGAATGATTGGAAACGAGCAGTAGCGCATCCACTTCGTCGGTGGTTTTACGGCTGAGGTGCTCCATCCCGGCTTCATTATCCATCACTACATAAGCATAGCTGTCTGAGAGCCCTTCGATGAATTTTTTCAGGATGAGGTTGGGATAGCAGTAGCATTCCGGCCCCTGTCCGCGTCCCATCGTAATCAGATCGATGCCCTCACTCTCTACGATGGTCTCGTTCAGCTTATATTCGAGCCAGGCTTCTTTGGTCATGCCAGGCGGGATGCTGATCTTATCGTGCTGGAAGCCATCCAGTATTGTGCCGATAGTTTGCCCCACCTTTAGCCCGATGCTTTCGCCCAGGTTGGCGTTGGGGTCGGCGTCTACAGCTAAAATTGGAACCTTGTCGTTCTTTTTTAAGTAACGGATAACTAGGGCGGTAAGGGAAGTTTTGCCGCACCCGCCTTTTCCCGCTACCGCGATTTTAATGGTCAATATTGTGCTCCTGAACGAATAGACGAAGTCAATTCGATATTTAATATCTTGTACAATAATAATTTTAACATCGGCTAAATCGCCCAACGACCCATCTCTTTCTCTTCCCATGGAGGGAAGAGAATAGTGGTTAGAGGGGCTGCGCCCCTCTAACTCAAGCCTTGCTTGAGACGGATTTCCCACATCCTATTTTCTATAATTGGTTGTCCTTGCGTCCAATTTATTTTATTGACAGTCGCACCGGTTTTAACTTACCTCAATCCTTCTTCTGGAGTTTGTACTTAGTCCCGTCGCTATTATTTTCTCTGTAAGTATAAAATAACCAAAAGAAAATAAATACTACGACAGACCGGAAACTTTGCCGGTATTGACGTCTACGTCGACATGCCGGAAGGAAGGGTCGGAGGCGGTGCCCGGCATCAGGCTGATCGCACCGGCGCAGGGGCAGAGGAATTTCGCGCCGGAATAGAGCAGAATATCGCGGATGGGCAACCGCCAGCCTTTCGGTACCCCTTTCAAATCGGGCAAATGGGTCAGACTGAGTTGCGTTTTGACCATCATCGTGCTGTATTCATCGTATTTAGGGTCGTTTTCAAAATATTCGGCTTTCGCCTTCGCTTCCGGGGACCAGTCCACGCCGTCCGCGCCGTAGACGGTGGTCGCGATCTTTTCGACACGCTGCCGCAATTTCATTTCATTGGGGTAAAGGTACTGGAACCCATTGCTCTTTTTGCAGGCATCGATGATCATATCCGCCAGTTCCAGGGCGCCTTCACCGCCGTTAGCCCAGTGGGTAGAAACCGCGCAGCGGGCGCCGACTGCTTCAACGGCCCGTTTAACCACTTTTACTTCCTCGGCGGTATCGGTGGTGAAGCTATTGATGCACACCACCGGATTCACGCCGGACATTTTGATGGTTTTGATGTGGTGCAATAAATTGGGCAGACCCGCTTCGACAAGTTGTACATGCTCTTTAGTGTATTCTTCGGACAATGGTAAACCGGAAACAACTTTCGGGCCGCCGCCGTGCATTTTCAGCGCTCGAATAGTGGTTACAAGCACAGAAACGTTTGGCTTTAAACCACTCAGGCGGCACTTAACGTTCCAGAATTTTTCAAAACCGATATCGGCAGCAAAACCGGATTCCGTCACATGGTAATCAAACATTTTCAAACCAAGCCGGTCGGCGATAATAGAAGATTGCCCGATGGCGATATTGGCGAACGGCCCGGCGTGCACCATGATTGGCTGATATTCGGCGCTGTAACAGAGGGTGGGGTTGATGGAGTTGCGCATCCAGGCGGTCATCGCGCCGCCCACTTCGAGGTCGCCGGTGGTGACCGGCCGTCCTTGCTTATCATAGGCCAGGGTGATCCTGTCCATGCGCTCGCGCATATCCTTCAGGTCGCTGACAACAGCCAGGATAGCCATCAGTTCGGAGCTGGGGGCGATGCTGAATTTCGATTGCATCGGGAACCCGTCTTTCTTGCCGCCCATGCCGATGGCGATATTGCGCAGGCTCTGGGCGCAGAAATCCATGATCCAGCTGAATTCCACGCGTGCCGGATCGATGTCCAGACGCCGCATGCCGGTCAATTTTTGCAGGTGTGCGTCATCGTGATTGCGCTCGTGCTGCATCCTGGCAGTAAGGGCTACCATGGCCAGGTTGTGGGCATTCATAATGTCGTTGATATCGCCGGTGAGTCCCATGGAGAATTCGGTCATGGGGATCAACAGGGCATTGCCGCCGCCGGCCGCCGTGCCTTTCACGTTCATGGTCGGTCCGCCGGATGGTTGCCGCAGCGCGCCGCCGACATGCTTGCCGCGTTTCCCTAAACCTTCAATCAAGCCGATGGATGTTGTGCTTTTACCTTCGCCCAGGGGGGTAGGGGTAATAGCTGTCACCTCGATATATTTACCGTCCGGTTTTTGCTTCAGCCGTTCAAGGATTTTCATGAAATCCAGCTTGGGCGTCTTCCCGTACGGGATCATCTCGCTTTTTTGCAGGCCGAGTTTGGCCTGCCATTCGTCGGGGCCGGGCAGATTTTCTTCGGCCGCTTCGGCAATCTGCCATTCTTTCATTTTACTTGCATCGTATGGCACTGGTAATCTCCTGTGTTCATTAATCCCCGGTTTTGAAACAAAAACAGGGACTGACTATTTATTTTAAAAAGGGATTACGATAATCGCGGACAAATAGCAGCCGGGTAAAGAACGGATCTGTGAGAGGAGAGAGGTTGCTTGAGTCTTCCCCACGCCTTTTCTGTTATTCTCAATTTTCATGGAGTGTCAGGTGTAGTGATGACTTTAATGTTCGGGTGTGGGTATTCAGCCGGTGAATGTATTATTACACCTCTCCCTAATCTGGAGTATACCCGATGCGTGAATATCAGGTCAAGAAAACGGGATAACTACGGGAAACTTTCAGCTCGGTGAAGAGTGCAAACATGGATAAGTTACTTTTTACTCTTCAGGTAAATGCTAAATATCCTTCCCATTCATCGAATTTTCAAACAAAAAAATAGCTGAAAAGTCACTCAAAAAGGTATTGACATAGAAAGTTATCGGCATTAGCATAATAACGTAAATCAAGTTTAGCGGAAGGAGTTTGCATGGTAACCGACCTCACAGACCAGGATTTCGACCAGAAAGTAATCAAATCAAAACAACCGGTGCTTATTGATATGTGGCGGCCGGGGTGCGTCCCCTGTCGCATCGTCGATCCGATAGTGGACAAATTATCGACAAAATACGACGGCAAATGCAAGTTTTACCGGATGAATGTGACAGAAAACCCGCGGACTGCGGCCAAATACCGCATTATGTCCCTGCCCACTTTGATGTTTTTCAAGAACGGCGAAGCAGTAAATACAATGGTTGGCGCCGTGGCAGAACGTGCTTTAGCCCCGAAGGTGGAGGAAATATTATAGATTGCCCTTTGACCAAAGGTAGAACGGGTGATAATATTATAAGGGTATATCCGTTTTTAGAGCAGGAGGCTACCGATGTCGGGTCATTCTAAATGGCATACTATTAAAAATCAGAAGGCGGCGACTGATGCGAAGCGCGGCCAGATGTTCACCAAACTGACCCGTGAAATCATTGTGGCGGCGCGTAAAGGCGGTGGAAATATTGACTCCAATTACTCCCTGCGCCTGGCCGTACAGCGCGCTAAAGACAGCAGCATGCCGTGGGACAATATCAGCCGTGCCATTACCAAAGCGAGCGGCGGCGGGGACGGCGTACAGATGCAGGAGTTGCTCATGGAAGGCTACGGTCCGGGCGGCGGCGCTGTGCTGGTTAATATTTTAACTGACAACCGGAATCGTACAGTGGCAGGGATACGTAATGTATTTACCAGATCCGGCGGCAGTCTGGGTGAGAGCGGCTGCGTTGGTTGGCTGTTTCAGCAGAGAGGTGTAATTAACATCAAGGCTGAAGATATGGACAAAGATGAATTGTCGCTGAAGGCTATAGATCTGGGAGCGGAAGATGTCAATGTCGAAGGCGATTATGTGACCGTTTATACCGCACCCGCAAAATTGGAAGAAGTCCGTACCGCGCTGGAAAAAGATAAAATCACTGTCGAATCGGCAGAAGTATCGATGATCGCCAAGCAAACGATCGATCTGGACGAAAAACAGTCTATCCAAACCATGAGATTACTGGAAACGCTGGAAGAACTGGATGATGTGCAAAGCGTGGCCAGCAATGTTAATTTCTCAGAGTCAGCATTGGCCGCTTATGAGAAAGGCTAGCAATTTAATTAATCAGTAGTTTGGCAGGGTGGGCTGATTTTAAATCAGCCCACCCTTTTTTACACTTAATTTTGCTTTGTCATTCCGTACTTGATATGGAATCCATAATATTCACTGGATTCCAGCCTTCGCGGGAAGGACAATGTTGGATATACTTCTTCTCTCTTTTTTTCAGTGCCGACAAGACCCTCACCTTTTTTCCCTTTCCCAATTACTTCCTTTCCTCTATAATGGGGTAAGATTATTTCGCTCCGTGATAATTGACATAATGTAAAGAAGGGCGATAATGCTGGTTTTAGGAATTGACCCCGGAACAATTATTGCCGGATATGGTTTAGTGGATAACGCTGACGGCAATCTGAAAATGGTTGCCTACGGCGTGGTGAAATCTTCGCAGAAACTGCCGACGGCGGAACGCTTGAGTAAACTCTATTACGGATTAAAAGAAGTAGTGGACCGCTACGATCCGGATGTGGTGGCAGTGGAGCAGCCGTTTGTTTCGAATAATGTCAGCACTGCCTTCATCATCGGCAGGGCGCAGGCGGTGGCTATCCTGGTGGCCGCTAACCGGGATATTCCGGTCTTCGAATATTCGCCGGCCAAGGTCAAACACGCGGTATCCAGTTACGGCGCCAGTTCCAAAGACCAGATGCAGCAGATGGTCAAACTGCAGCTTAATTTAGCTGAACTGCCGGAACCAGCGGATGCTTCCGATGCCCTGGCAGTGGCGTTGTGTCATATCAGCGAAACGCATTTTAGCGATCTCATAGGAGAGAAGCCAAAGAGGAGTAGAAAATGATTGCCAGTTTAACAGGGATCATCGATGCTGTCAGTAAGGACAGTTTGATCGTGAATGTGAATGGAGTCGGGTTTAAATTGAGCGTACCGACGGGCGTGCTGAGCGAATTTGGCGCGGTCGGACGGGAAGTAAAGCTCTATACCCACCTGCATGTCCGTGAAGACGATCTGAGTCTGTTCGGCTTCGGTTCGCTGGATGAATTACGGCTTTTCGAGACGTTGATCTCCGTCTCCGGTTTAGGACCCAAAACCGCGATGGCGATGCTCTCGGCAATGAGCGCCGACCAGGTGGCGATGGCGATTGCCTCCGGCAGCGTGGAAATGTTGACGACCATTCCCGGTATCGGGAAAAAGACCGCCGACCGCCTGATACTGGAATTAAAGGACAAAGTGGGTGGGGTGATGATCTCTTCTCCCGCTGGACGGGCTGCCCAGGAGAACGCCGATGTGGTATCTGCGCTGGTCTCGCTGGGTTATTCGGTACAGGAAACCTCCCGCGCGGTGAACGCATTACCTGCGGGTAAGAAACTGACTCTGGAAGAAAAGATCAAACTGACGCTGCAGTATCTGGGGAAGTAGTGGGGAATTTTTAAAATGCCTCTTTACGTAGTATTACTGGTTCTGCCCGATTCAATCGAAATAAAATTGGACGAACTCAGACATGGTTATGCTCAAAAAATGAATTATATTAAAATTCCGCATATTTCACTCTTTCCGTTTAGTGCGGAAGCGGATATAAAAAAGACACTGGAAAGCAAATTATTTAAGATTGCTGAGAGCACCGATCCTATTACGGTAAAGTTAAGAGAAGTTGGCTTTTTCGAAGCACCCTGGAATGTAGCCTATGTTTCAGTAAATAAAAACCCGGAATTTATTAAATTGCATGGGGTAGTTTTCGATGCAATCCGAAGTTGTACGGAAAAATTAGATTGGGCAAAAATTTACGAACCGGATTCAATTATTCCCCATGTCACGATAGGGGAGGCAATTCCGCCGGATATTCTAAAGGTCATGAAAAAGGAATTATCAGGGCGAGCGTTGAATGTTGATGTGAAGATTACCTCATTTGCAATTCTCGGACAAGATGAAAATCGTCAGTGGAAAATAATAAAGACATTCCAGTTCAATAAATCAAAAAATCCCTCTTAATAAGGGTATCTCAAATTCGCTATTGGGAAATATCTATCTGGATTCCCGATCAGGTCGGGAATGACAAGTTGTGAATATTAGATTCCAATAAAACCGGAATCTAATATTGTTTTTGTCATCGTCGTGCTAGACCCGACAATCCAACAGTTTTTAGACAACCTCAGCTGTGTCGCTTTAAACCGGGGGCTTTTAACGTGAACCGTCTGGATCCCGATCCCATATTCAAATATGGTACCTTCGGCTAACGCCTGCGGCTTTCATCGGGATGGAAAATGGAAATTCAGGATTTTCTTGATTATTGACTATTGTTTATTGAAATTTGGCAGGGTGGTGGGCATCCTGGAGGGTTACGAGAGTTTAAACCCCTGGAACAGCTTGAGTATCGAGCCGAGGCCGTAATGTCCCACTGCCGCGATCACCACGTACATTATGATATCGCCGGCCCAGACCGTAACAGCGATTTTCCAGGCAGCCACTTTATTGATTCCCATCGTGATAAGCAGCGGCATCAGGAATGGATTGGGGAACATAGCAAACAAAAACACGCCAATCGGACCCCGGCGGTTTACGAATGCCATAAAATGCGGCAGTTTAATCCGGCGCAGAAAACGACCAATTGCGTTGGAGTAAATTTTATTTGCCGGGTCGGTGAAATTGATATTCGGCATAAAATGCTTGCCGGTACGGGCCGTGAAATAGACCAGCATTGCTCCGATGGCAGCCCCGGTGGCGGCGATCATGCCGATCAGGAACGGGTCGAACCGGCTGCCCAAAGTGAAAGTCAGCGCGAAACAAGGGGTTGGGATGGGCAGCGGAGACCCGGCCAGGATTGCGGTAAAAAATAAACCCAGAAAGATCAGTATCTGGAATTCGTTCAAGTATTTCCAGAAACGGATCAGCAGCACGCACACAGCGATGGTCACGCCGATGAGTGTTATCCAGACGCCGGTATTCCAAAATCTCTTTTTTTTCTCTACTTTAGGTTCCAAATTCAGTCACAGCCAAAGGTATTATTAACGCTATATTATAGCTTAACGCTTTTTAGTTTTAAATCCAATATTTTGACATTCGGTTCAGCGTTTATTTAGGCGGAAACCAGGATGCGATATTAAACGAACAGGCAGGGATGACTGTTCCACTAGCAAAAATTGCGGACAATAAATAAGGAAGGAGTGCGAAATGAACTGCACTCCTTCTTCTGTTTTTCTTAACTTTTGAAATTGGTAAAACCTGCTACTTGCCGACCACGCGAGCAGAATCCGGCAGCGTGCCAACGAATTGCACTTTGCCGTTCGTAAATTTCAGGGTTTTGATGGTGAAACCGGGATAATATTGCATTTGTGTTTCGGCGCCATTGATAATATCCGGCAACTTATCATCAATCTGGCCCGTCAGGTTCAGATTACCAATTTTAAACTGGGTGATATTCGTATTAATAATCTGATTGTTGGCCACTTCGAGGGTGCCCTTAGCGTAAAAGGCCGGGTTGCCGGGAATATATTTAATATAATTGGTGATCGAATTCATAGTATCGTCGCTTTCTTTCAACCCGGCAGCATAATCCTTGAGGCGGCTGGTGATGACGATCCCGGAGAATTCGACGGTGTTATCGGCGTTGATTCTAAGCTGGCAATCTTTCAACGGGTAATATTCCCAATCCCGGTCATTGATCTCCGCATTGATTTCGGCCTGGGTATAAGTAGTATTAACCAGGTGAGAACCGGAAAACTTGATGCTGTTTGCCGGGGCAGTGCCTGCCGGCAGGACGCTGTGTGTAGTACCGTTGCGGGCATGGGCGCTGTTATAATCCGCCTGAGTGTAGGTCACGCCCAGATCTTTCGGTTTGTTGGAACCGAATAAATTCGAAACGCCCGGCACAAAACCCAGATAACCCAGTACCAGAACCGCGACAATTACAATTGCCACGATAGCAATCCCCAACCCAAGGAGAAATTTCATTTCAGCCGCTCCTTTTGCTGGCAATTAATTTTAAACTTTTTCCTTCTCTTTTTCAGCCTGTTTGGCGGCGATGATCTTCTGCGTCACCAGCGGCGGCGCTTCCTGGTAATGGCTGAATTCCATGGAATAAGTGCCTTTACCCTGGGTGATTGATTTCAGGTTCATCGCATAACGCTGAACTTCTGCCAGCGGTACAATTGCTTCGATGGTGTTCATTCCGTCTTCGGGTAACATACCGTGTACCTGGCCGCGCTTGGTATTAAGGTCGCTGATAATATCCCCGGTATAGGAATCGGGGGCGGTAATTTTTAATTTCACGATCGGTTCCAGGATGACCGGTTTACCGTCGGTCAAGCCTTTTTTCACCGCGCCGGCGCCGGCGATCTTAAAGCAGATTTCCGAAGAATCTACCGGATGGAAACTGCCGTCGATGGCGGTGATTCTGACATCTTCAACGGGATAACCGCCGAGCACGCCTTCCTGCACACCTTCATGTACGCCTTTCTCCACCGCGGGGATGAAGTTCTTCGGAATCGTGCCACCGACGATTCTTTCGGTAAATTCGGTACCCGAACCGCGCGGGAGCGGCACCAGTTCCAGCACGACATGTCCGTATTGACCATGGCCGCCGGTCTGTTTTTTATGTTTATATTCGGCTTCGCACTGCATAGTAATGGTCTCTTTGTAAGGAACTTTGGGCGTCTGCAGGTCGACATTTACGCCGAATTTGCGCGACATTTTTTCAGCGGCTACAGCGAGTTGAATTTCGCCGATGCCGGAGATAATTGTTTCGTTGGTGCTGGGTTCACGGTGCATTTTCAAAGTCGGGTCTTCTTCGACGATCTTTGCCAGGGACGAGCCCAGTTTATCGAGGTCTAATTTAGTCTTGGGATAAACGGCTTCACTGTAGCGCGGCTCAGGGAAAACAATCGGTACGATTTTGACCTGTTTTTCTTTCGTGCCGAGGGAATCACCGGTTGCAGTCACTGTTAATTTGGCCACCGCGCCGATATCGCCGGCGGCAATTTCCTGCACCGGTTCCTGGTTCTTGCCGCGGAGGATAAAGAGCTGCCCGATGCGTTCATTCTCGCCGCGGGTCACATTCCAGAGCTGCGAATTACTGGTGACAGCTCCGCAATAAACACGGAAATAGGTTAACCGTCCGACATAGGGGTCGGCGCTGGTTTTAAATACCAGGGCAGCCAGCGCGCCTTTGGGGTCCGCCGGGATCTTTGCCGTTTTATTACCTTCGCCGACGATTTCAACCTCATGGGCTTTGGGTGAAGGTAGATAACTGACGATAGCGTCCATTAAAGGAATGACACCGATATTCTGTAAACCGGAACCGGCCATAATCGGCACGAGTTTACCGCCGGCCACTGCTTTAGTCAATGCTTTGGTCAGTTCATCCAGGGTGAGTTCTTCGCCTCCCAGGAATTTTTCCAGGAGGGCATCGTCTGTCTCGGCAACCGATTCCACCAGTTTTTCCCGCAGGGAATTAGCCTCGGCAAGCAGATCCGCAGGCACTTCACCCTCTTTGGAGGCGACGCCAGTATAGCTTTTCATTTTCAACAGGTCAACGGTGCCCTGGAAAGTAGTATGCGCACCGATGGGCATCTGAATGGGCAGGCATTTACGCCCGAATTTTGACTGCAGCTGGTCGGCGACTTTATTAAAATCGACGTTCTCTCGGTCCATTCTATTAATATAGACAATACGGGGGAGGTTACTGGCATCGCAGTAAGCCCAGACCTGCTCTGTGCCGACTTCGACACCGGAAGAAGCGCAAACAACGATGACAGCCCCTTCAATGACGCGGATTGCTGATTTTACTTCACCGACAAAGTCAGGGTAGCCCGGGGTATCCATCAGATTGATCTTGTTGCCCTGCCAGATATAAGGAAGCATGCTCAGACTAATACTCATACCCCGTTTCTGTTCGGCGGGGTCATAATCGGAGGTAGTGCTGCCCTCGCTGACCTTACCCAGGCGGTTAATTAACTTGGTGTTGAACAAGATGGCTTCCGCCAGAGAGGTCTTGCCTGCACCGTTGTGAGCGAGCAGAGCAAGGTTACGGATGTTATCGAGCCCATACTGCGCCATA
>Ga0182010_10000702_pt1 | contig 18945 bp, 11 predicted proteins | sample 611E1MmetaG_FD_120488 | JGI IMG/M metagenome (GOLD analysis project Ga0182010, IMG submission 120488) | Permafrost microbial communities from Stordalen Mire, Sweden - 611E1M metaG | ecosystem: Environmental > Terrestrial > Soil > Wetlands > Permafrost | place: Sweden: Stordalen | collected...
ACAGGTGTCACAGCCTGGCCGAGGCCGTGGAGTGGATAGGTGCGAACGCGCAGAGGTGATGCACATGCAACCGAATCTGAATTCCCTACAAATCAAGATCTTCGGCGACGGGGCCGACCGCAAGGCGATGGTCGAGCTCTACCGCAATCCGCTCATCAAGGGATTCACAACGAATCCCACGCTGATGCGCAAGGACGGAGTGAGCGACTACGAGCAATTCGCTCGGGAAGTCCTGGCTGTGATCCGCGATCGGCCCATTTCGTTTGAGGTGCTCTCGGACGACATGGACGAGATGGAGCGTCAGGCGCGCAAGATCGTCTCGTGGGGTGAGAACGCGAACGTCAAGATCCCCATCACCAACACCCGGCGGGTCTCTTCCGTGCCCCTCATCCGGCGCTTGGCGCGCGATGGAATCAAGGTCAACGTAACCGGTCTGACCACGCTCGACCAGGTGGCTGCCTCGGGCGACGCCTTGGCCGAGGGCCATGCCTTTTCCATCATCTCGGTCTTCGGCGGCCGCATCGCGGACACGGGCAGGGATCCGGTTCCCATCATGGCCGCGGCCGTGGAAAGGCTGCGGCCACTGCCACACGTCGAGCTACTGTGGGCCAGCCCGCGCGAGTTGCTCAATATCTTTCAGGCCGACGCCATTGGCTGTCGCATCATCACGGTCACGGCCGATATCCTCAAGAAGCTGCCCCTGGTCGGCAAGGATCTGGACCAGTACTCGCAAGAGACCGTGCAGATGTTTCGCGACGATGCGGTCAAGGCCGGCTACGTCCTGTAGAGGACGCGCGGCCAGCAAATGACCCTTCCAGAAGGACCGAGGAGCGGGTGGCCACCCGCTCCTCGCATGGCACGAATCCTGTCTCCCTACTCGTCAGTGAACACTTGAGCAGGAACACTGAATGTCCACCCAGGGATCCATATTCCCGTGTGTGGCGTCATTGCAGTTCCATTCACAAGCTTCCTCATTACACGGTGTATCGGCTGAGAGGTCAACTACGGGCGACCACAAGTTCAAAGGGGAGTTTGGTTTCGCGCACTTGAAGCCAGCGGACGTGGCGAAGAATGGATCATTCGCGACGCAAACCATCATTACTGTGTACTGCCGGCCCAAGTCCGGATTGACAGCGGACGTGTTGTCGAACGTAGTCATGCAGCTCTGCACGCACACATCTGTTGTGGTGGAGCAAGTGTCCAACCCACTGGCAAGGGCGCAATTCTTTGCGCAAGCTTGGGCCAGTGTCATTGTAGACGTTCCGGTTCCCCCGCCAGCGGCCGTATCACCACCACTTGAGGTTGCGCCTCCGGTCGTTGCCGAACCGCCTGCAGCGGAAGCACCGCCCGTAGCACTACTGCCACCAGTCGCCGAAGCGCCGCCGGCCGTCGCGCTTGTCCCGCCGGTGGCCGAGGCACCACCGGCCGCAGTCGTTCCGCCTGTCGACGGGAGGCCGCCGCCGGTCTTGCCGCCCGTTGCCGAAGCACCGCCAGCAGCACCAGTAGTACCGCCTGTGGGTTTTGGCAATATCTGGCTCTCGCTGCTGCTGCAGGACCAGACACAAGAAACTACGCCTAATACTAGAACCAGTGATCCAACGTTATTCTTCAACATGAAATCCCTCATTGTGCAATCCATCATTCAACCCGAGGCTAGCCGAGCACGGCGTTCGTCGCAAGAGGCTTTTTGAAGGCTACCTGGGGAGCAGCCCGTCCTTGACCGGCACAGCCACGGACGTCACTGAATCGGTACCTGCGGTGAGGCCTGTGCGGGTGGCGTTCAGCGTGATAGTTCCAGCAGTGGTCTGAGAGCGAATGAACACGCGGTTGATTCCGCACTCGGTACTTATGTACGTGTTGTTGGTCGAATTGACTTTGCCTTCGTTGACACCGCCGCGCCAGGTACCGGGGCCCGTCACCGTGAAATCAATTCGGTCTTCGTCGTCGGGGCGCCGGTTTCCACTCGCATCCACAACTTCTACGTCGAACATGGCCACATCTGCACCGTCAGCTTGCAGACCATTGGGACCAACCTTGTGCGTGAGCTTGATGGCGGCGGCCGCCCCGGCTGTCTTCACTTCATGCGAGCAGACCTCCTTGCCGCTGGAGTCGTAGCCCACGGCCTTGACGCTGCCGGTAGCCCACGTGATGCTCGGGAAACCGAACTGGTAGGTCTCAGTCGGCGTCGACGACTTTCCCGCCGAAGTGCCGTTTACGAACAACTCCACCGACGGCGTGTTGGCGAGCACGTACATCGTCTTCTTGGTGCCCGCAGGATACGTCCAGTGCCCGACGATGTGAACCTCTGGTTGCGGGTTGCCCGCAACTTGGAACGCGTAGTAGATCTCCTTGGGCAGACGCACCGCATCGACCTTGCCACTCACGCGACAGACGCAAGTGCTCTGCTCGCGTCCGTCTGCATCCGAGTCCGAGAAGTAGATTGAGGCGTAACCTGACATGCGCGAGAATTTTGCAGATGCCGGATTCTTGATGGTGGCAGTGTTCACCCAGGCGTTGATGCGCGGCACCTGCCCTGTTGTGAAGCTCTCTGAAGTCTCATTATACGTGTCGTTCGCTCCCGGCTTGAAGCCGCCAACGTGCGGCGGTGTGTAGTCGTCCCAGATCCCTCGCATGGCCTCATCGCGGAAATCTTCTTCCTCGACGATGGGTCCCTTGTCCCGGTACGAATCTGAGTACCCGCGGAAATACCCGCCGCCGTCAGTGTCTGGCGGCTGCCACGCAACCATGGTGCCGAACCAATCGGAAGAGGCTGCGCCTCCTGAGTCTGCCAGGTCGCGGTCACCGACACCGCGTCCGCCATTCGGATCCCATTTGTCTCTCAGCGCGGCCAGATCCTTCATGTTGGCAGCGGAACAAGAAGAGTTGCCCGCTTCGTACATGAAAGCGCTCGGATTGTTCCTCAAGTAGATCATGGCGGTTTGCATAACGGCCATCCTCTGCGTCCACTGGGCATCCGTCGGATTGTTCACCTCTTTGTCGCCAGCGGGCACAATGCTGATCACGCCGTACCTATCACCAGATTCCACGTCTACCTTCTGCGGCGTGACGTGCATCCATCGGATGTAGTTGGAGTTGGCGCCCCGGATCAGACCAGCGTGGAAGTCGTGCATCCAGTCCGGCACCCCCTGGCCGACGGCTGCCCATTCGTTGGTCGCGCGCTGAGCGAAGCCAAGAAGATAGACAAACCGGCCATTGACATAAATGCCGCCGGTGCCTGCGCCTCCCTTGAATTCGACCTTACGGAAACCCGTGATCGTGCTTCTGCCATTGACCACGGTCCCGCCCACAGTGAGCGTCGTTTCGACTCTGTAGAGATTCGGATACAAGTCACTCCACAGCTTTGCGCCCGTCACCGGCCCACTCGCCTTGAGAATGGTGGCGCCAGTCGTCGGCACTGACGTGGCCGTTCCTGAGAACGTGGTCAGCGTTGTGCCGGTAGCCGCATCAACCACTTTCACGCCCAAGGCAGCACTCGCCGCGCTCCCGGATTCGTTGGCGACCTCGGATTCCACATTCACCGTCAGGTTACCCGTGTCGCCCTGCGGGGTGTTGTTGGTGATACTGGCGTAGTTAGTGCCGTAGATGTAAATGCCCGACGTTTGCAGGTTTTGGTAGAGCGGATAGGTTTGGTAGAGCTTGCCCGGCGCGTGCAGCCAGACGTGCCCCACCAAACCACCGTGGCTCGGGTTGGTTGCATTCGCGTTCCAGTAGAAGCCACCCCCGCTGTTGTCGACGCGAACCGCAAGAACGTTGTCGGTGCTCCCGTCAGCAGTGACTTTCCCGGTGATGTCGATGCCGCACGGCGAGACACCGTCGGCGTAGGTTCCGACCGCTGTTCCGTTGATATAGAAACTGGCGCTTTGCCGGATCCGTTGGAACTCAACGATCAACTTATTGCCAGCCAGTGCAGCAGGAACCTTGAAATGCTTACGGTACCACGCCGGTCCTTGGTATAGGCCATGGTCCCCGCCGCTGTGGCTGATGAGACCTCTGTAGGAATCGACATCATTGTACGAATGCGGCGTGCTGACCGGACTCCAACCGCTTTCGGAGGCCGTTGGGGCCTGGGCCCCGCTAACGTCCGATTTGTTGAACATCCAACCCACGTCCATGCTGTACTCGGCTTCGCCTGCACCGACAATGCTGCCTCCAATGGGGGGTGGGAGGATGCCACCACTGCCCGCCGGGGGTGGCTGGCCGCCCGTGTTCACCACGCCGCCTGAGACCGTGGTTTGGCCGCCGGCGGTCGTCTTGCCGCCTGGGGCAACGGTGTTGCCACCAACAACCACACCGCCACTGCCCGTCGTCTGGCCGCCGGCGGTCGTCTTGCCACCTGGGGCAACGGTGTTGCCACCAACAACCACACCGCCGCTGGCGCTTGTCTTCCCGCCGGCAGGAGTGCCGCCGCTCGGCTGAACGGTTTGCCCGCCGCTCGGCTGAACGATTTGCCCGCCGCTCGGCTGAACGATTTGCCCGCCGCTCGGCTGGACGATTTGCCCGCCGCTCGACTGGACGGTTTGCCCGCCGCCCGGCTCAACGGTTTGCCCGCCGGCATTCCCGGTGCTTGGGTTCGGAGATGAGCTGCTTGAGCACGCAGAAGCGACAAGCGTCGCTGAGAAGAGGATGGTCAAGAGGGGGCCTTTTCTTGGCATGAGAAACTCCTTCTGAAGTTTAAGGGGCAGCCGCCACGTAGAAAGGGTCATTTCTTCTAAAACGCGAACCCGAGACGCATGACGGCAAATGGTCGCCACCGCCAGGGCGCCCACAAGACTCTCGTTCCATCAGAAAGGGCGACCAAGTACCGCGTGGCCAAAAGGTCCAGGTCGACGCCAATGCCCGCGGACACAACTGCATCGCCAAAGGCATGCTCAAGCGTGGCCATCGCCCGAACCAACGGATCGGTCACCCAGAAGGCGGACGTTGCACCGTTCCCATTGGGCGTCACAAGGGTTGCGTCTACCCCTACCCCAAGTCCAAACGACGCGACGAGGTGCGAGGTGATGGTCTTCGGAAGGGCCGCGAAAACTCGAATTCCGGACGAGAGCAAGCCCATGCCCGCGTCTGCGCGGGTCACGGTCTGCTGGAAATGCTGCGATAGCGCCATGCCCAATCGAAGCCGCGGCCAGCGCCGCTCCGCGCCCAGTTCCGGACCATGTGCGACCGAATCAGCCGACAGCATGGTCCCTGAATAGCCGGCCGCGATCGCCCATGTGGATTCCGATTCCGGTGCCGGTTCCGATTCCGGTGCCGGTTTCGGTTCCGGTGCCAGTTCCGGCTTCGGTGCCGGTTCCGGCTTCGGTGCCGGTGCCGGCTTCGGTTCCAGTGCCGGTTTCGGTTCCGGTGCCGGTTCCGCTTCCGGCGCGGGCGCTGGCGCCAAGGATCGTTCGAACTCATCGCGGCTCACACCCAGGGCTCGTCCTTTCAGGATGGCCTCCACCGAGCTGTCCACAACCAAGCGAATCAGCTCTAGCTCGACCGCGTCTGGATCCGGGTGTACCGCCAGCGAGCGCAAGTAGACCAGGCCGCTTCGCACATCCAGTAGGTACAAAGCTGGTTGGCTGGCGGTCAGGTCTAGCCACAGGTGCGCCACGGGTCCGGTGGGAGAGCGATCCAGGGGCCGACGAGCGACGTCGAGTGGATCGATCCGCGCCGCGCTGACCGCGACCAGGTCCAGTCCCTGGTGGTCCAGGGAACCGCGAAGCACGGAGACAACTTTCTCGATTGCCGCCGGGTCTCCGGCCAGCACCGCATCGATGTGCTGCCGTTCCTCCCCGGCTGCTGATCGCGGCGTGGCGACCATGGCGGCCAGCAAGACGCAAACCAGGACCCTCTCATGGCGGGCGGGCCAGAGCGCGGGTGCAGCGCCGCTTTTCCGACCGTTCACGCCCAAACCATGCTCAGCGATAGTGCTCGATGCCAGGGACCGCTTCTGGCCTGCGGCGCATCTGAGCCAAGCGCTCTCTGGCCTCGCTGGCATAGACTGTCCCGGGGTAGGAATCCAGCAGCCTCTGCCAGGATTCGCGCTCGGCGGAGAGCCGCCCCATCTGTCCCAGCGCTGTCGCGCGGCCAGCAAGGGCCTCTTGCGACGCCTCGCCCCCGTACGCCAAGTGCTGATCGAATTGAACGAGTGCCTGGGCAGGGCGCCCGCGATCGAGGAGCATGCGGCCAGCCACGGCGAATGAGATCCGGCTTTCGCGCGTCTTGGGGAAAAGCTGCTGCAGCTTGCGGAAGACAGCAATGGATTCGTCCACCCGGTTGCGGTCGCGCAAGGTGGAGGCCTGGAGAAAAAGCGAGGCTGCGCTGGGCTGCGCCCGCGGTGCCCGAGGAAGGCTGGGTCTCTCGTCCATCAGTTCAGGCCGCAAGAACGAGGGCAACTCCGACAAGGCCACGGCTGGCCTGGACGGCGCCGCCTTCCGCGCCGCAGGTCGCGCCGTGGTCGCTTGCGATAGGACCGGCGCGGGGACGGCCCCTTGCCTTTGCCACCACGCCGCGCTTGCCACGCTGCCCACAGCCAGCAGGATTCCTGCGGTTGCCAAGAGCCAACGCCTTCGGGCCGGCAGGAAGAACAGCGCGGACCAGCGCCCGCGTCCGAAGTGCGCCAACGCGTAGTCCACCGCGAGAGCGTTCAAGCGGCTACCCCAGGGCTGCGGCACACATGCCTCTTGCCGCGCGCGCGCCAGCGCCAGGTGAGCCTCACATGCCCTGCAGGCGGCGAGGTGCTGCTCCAATGCGTGCTGTTCCACTTCAGACAGCTCGCCGGTCAGCGCCCGGTCAAGCGCATCCTCGGGATGCGACTCAAGATTCATGCTCGGCCTTCCCAGCCGACAGTCTCCCCGTCGAGCCGACTGCGCATGTAGTCCTTGGCCAAACGTAGACGGCTCTTGACCGTGTTGACTGGCACCTGCGTGGCTGCGGCTGTCTCTTCCACCGAGAAGCCCAAGACCATGCGCATGAGAACCGTCTCGGCCTGCACGGACGAGAGCTCGTCGATGATCCCGCGCACCAGCCACAGATTAGGAAGGTGGTCATCGCTTCCGGCAGGGTTTGGGAGCGGAGTCTGCTCAGCGAGCGCGCTCAGCCGCTGCTCTCGATTTCGCGCTCGCTTGCGCGCGGCGATCGATGCCCGCAGCGCGATGCGGTTCGTGTAGTGCACGATCGCGCCCTCAACCCGATAGCTGGGCAGGGCACGCAGAATGTCGATCAAACACTCCTGGACAGTATCTTCCAAATCGCCGTGGCCAGCCCCCAATACGCCCCGGCAGACATTACGAACCGATGGCGCGATGGCTTCCAAGAACCGACGCATGGCCGCGGGCTCGCGTGCCCGCGCTTCCAACGCCAGCATCGTAAGGTCGGATTCGCTCCGCTCGGGCGAGCGTACCTCGGCAGGGACGGTAAGACGAAATCTCCTTCCCGCGAAAGGCATGCCTAATTGTAGCTCCGAAAAGTACGAGGTTGTCAACTCTGAGTCGTCAGGTGAACCCTACCGCCATGCTTCATAAAGAACGCCGGGTGCCCCAACTGACTCCCTGCTGAACACGATATGAGTTCCATCCTGCGACACCCAAGGATAGCGCTCAGCGGAAGGTGTGTTGAGAGTGCCCAGGGTAACTGGCGTGCCGGAAAAGGGTGTGGATGGGTCGAAACGGCTGATTTCGACGAGATCCCAGCTCGCTCCGTTGCTAGGGTCTCGAGAACTCCAGATGAGCGACCGCGCATCATGGAAAACCGCGGGATCGTTGTCCTCCCTGCCTGAGTTGATTCCCGAAAGGTCCTGGACAGTTCCCCAGAATCCGAGCGAGTCACGGGACGCGGAGCAGAGGCGATAGTTGTTGTCATCCCGGGAGGCTGAGCCGAAGAACATGAAACGCCCGCTGGGATCGACGCTGGGCCCATACCTATCCAGTGTCGGAGAGGACAACTCTTGTATTTCCGATGGGTTGCCCCACGTCTTGTCCTTCGTTTGTCGCCGCGCGACATAGAGTCGTAGTCCCGCGCCCGATCGGTTGCTCGCGAAGTAGAGGGTCAGGCCATCCCCGGAAACGTCTGGATCCACGTCGTCGGCAACGCCCACGATTTCGTTCACCTGCGTGGCCAGCTTCCACGCCGGATCGCTCGCGGTTCGCGTGCTGCGCCAGATGTGGAAGTTCGATTCACCCTTCATTTGGCACGAAAAGTAGATCTCCAACTCATCCTGGGTGAGCGAAGCGCCGTGGATGTCGGTTGTGGTTGGGTCGCTGACTAGGCCTGTGATCTCCGTCGGCGCATGAAAGGGCCCTACCCCCACGGCGGCGTCCACGACAGCCACGTCCGCGACAGCCACGTCCGCGATAGCCACGTCCACGCTAGCCACGTCCACGCTAGCGATGTCCACGCCCGCATCTATCTCCATCGGGAGCGCATCTGCCTGGACCACGTTCATCTGGACTGCTACCAGTCGGTCTGCCTTCATGCAGCCGATTCCCCCGAGCAGTATTGCGGCCATTGCGCCGATCTGTCGGCCCATCATGGTCCCCAGTATGGCCTTGCTTTGTGAAGTATTGAAGCCCTCGCGTTCAGAAGTTTGCCACCCAAGCCATGCAAGCCTCCTTCGCAGACTTGGCGGACCTTCCTCGACAACCATATTGGCTCCCTCGACTCGATTGATTTCTTCGCCGTACCCACTGGATGACAGGGTGGCGAAGGACCCGGAGGCCAGGGGGCCGCCTTGGCGCTGGCGCGAAGGCCCGCTCGGCGACCGCAGCGCCAGCGCCCTCCGTCCTCACGTAGGCTCCGAGCGCAGAGGGTCCACCGGCTCTTTTCGTTGACATTTTTGCGCTGACGGACTTAGACGCCGCCGTCCGTCCACATCAAAACAAACGTAATGTCAACCAGGGAGGCTAGTCTCATGAGATTCACCAAGCACCGTGACCAGTTACGTAAACCTAACATTGGGCGCCTTGGCTACTGCGGAGCCATCGCGCTGGCCCTCACCGGAGCCTCGTGCTCTCAGCCGACAGATCTCGGAACGAATAGCGGAACTGTCGAGGATTCCCAGCACGCCTTGCTCGTGAGCGAGGTGTGGACAATGGAAAACGCGAGCCGTTGGATCGTAAGCTCTGGGAGCGCAACCAATTCGACCAATTCTGCGCACACCCAAGGCAGCTATTCTCTCTCGGTAACCGCCAGCAACGTCGTCTCCCTCAAGGGCTCTGCCGTTTCAAAGCCATCGGATCCGTTGAGCTCGGTTCTGGGCATCGACGTGATGGTGCCCACCCAGGCCGGATCGACCAGCTGGGGAACCGTGCAGCTGGCCATGGATTCACCCGCGCTGCAGATCTGGGGCCAGTATCTGGGCCAGGTCATCCTCGCCCAGCCCAAGGGCGTCTGGCAGACGATCGGCTTCCAGATTCCGCCGGCGGTGTACACCAAGCTGGCCGCCAACTCGTTCAGCGACCTGACCATCACGTTGACGCTGAACCCGAACGGTGGCAACGGAGGCGCGTTCCTGTTCGACAATCTGCGCTTCCTGCCGGTCGCCGGCTGCGCCGGTCAAGCAAACGGAACGGCGTGTGACGACGCCATCGCGTGCACGACGGGCGCAACGTGCGGCAATGGCGTCTGCGGCACCGGCGCGGGGAACTGCGATTTTAACGCCGCGGTGCGTGGCTTCGAGACGCCGCGTGCGTGGACCGTCAGTAACGGAACCGCGTCACTCATGCCTAGCACGACGAAGCGGGAAGGAAACCAGGCCCTCTCTGTGGTGGCGCCGTTCTACTCGACCTTCACCAGCATCCAGATCGCGACCGAGCCCATGGTGGGCAAGCAGATGGGGCTATGGCTGCAGATCCCGACGTCCCAGCCGAACTCGGGTTGGCATGGCGAAATAACGCTCAATCTGAAAGCGCTGGGACTGAACATCGACTACTCGCAGACGGTCGCGCTGTTGCCGTACGCCACCGGGACGTGGGTCGAGCTGACCTTCACCCTGCCAGACAGCGCCTACACGGCGATGGCCACGCACCTCTACGGGACGCTGTACTACGCAATCACCATCAATCCGCCCAACGGTCAGACCGGTGCCTATCTGTTCGACGATTTGCACTTCCAGCCCGTTTCCTCGTGTGCAGGCGTCCTCAACACCACCGCGTGCGAGGACGGCAGCGCCTGCACCGCGGGCACAACCTGCTTCAACGGTACCTGCGGCACCGTGGTCAACTGCGACGATGGCAACGTGTGCACGACCGACAGCTGCAACCCCGCCACCGGGTGCGTCCACACCAACAACACCGTGCCGTGTGACGACAGAAATGCTTGCACGACCCAGGACACCTGCTCGAACGGCGCCTGCGTGGGCGGTCCACCGCCAAACTGCGACGACGCCAACGTCTGCACCGACGACAGCTGCACGCCGGCGACCGGCTGCGTGCACGCCAACAACACCGCGCCGTGCGACGACAGTAACGCCTGCACAACCCAGGACACCTGCTCGAACGGCGCCTGCGTGGGCGGTCCACCGCCAAACTGCAACGACGCCAACGTCTGCACCGACGACAGCTGCAACCCCGCCACTGGCTGCGTGCACACCAACAACACCGTGCCGTGCGACGACGGCAACGCTTGTACGACCCAGGACACCTGCTCGAACGGGTCTTGCGCCGGCGGCCCGCCGCCGAACTGCAATGACAGCAACGTCTGCACCGACGACAGCTGCAACCCCGCCACTGGCTGCGTGCACACCAACAACACCGCGCCGTGCAACGACGGCAACCTGTGCACCACGGCGGACACGTGCTTGGCCGGCAGATGCGTGGGTGGCCCGCCGCCGAACTGCGACGACGGCTCCGCCTGCACGAAAGACGTGTGCGTCCCCGCCACCGGCTGCGTGCACCAGTTCAGTTGCTCGACAGGCCAGATCTGCTCGACCAGTAACAGCTGCTGCACGCCGAAGACCTGCGCGGACATCGGAGCCGAGTGCGGCTCGTGGTCGGACAACTGCGGCCATCAGATGACCTGCGGCACGGGCAATTGCGTCGATCCGCAGTATGCCACCTGTAATCCGGCTGGACGTTGCGTTCAGACCGGTCGGACCAACCGAAAGATGGGCGTCAACATCTGCGAGATGTTGCTCGAGGATTTGGTTCTCCCGCCCACGTACGACGAGATCAAGCACTGCGACCTGGGAACCTGGGACTGGAAGTGCGTCCCATTCCCGCAGTGTTGCCTCGCGGGCGTGATCGGCGCGTGCTGGGCCGTTCCCGAGTGCTACTGGATCGAGAAGGTCTTGGAGGTGGGCCAGACGATCCTCGCGGGCAACATCTACTGCAGCATCACGATGACGCCGTCCGAGTTCTTCGAGAAGCTGGGGAAGGGTGTGATCCAGGATCTGAATAACATCAGTTGTGATGCCCTGACTGGCGGACTCACAGAGTTCCACGAGGGCAACGTCGAAATCCTGCGTCACCTGGGCCGGAATGTTCCCGCCAATGCGCGGAACATGATCAGGGGCAACCTGGTGCCCAACGAGAGCCACTTCCTGTGGTCGGACCTGGAGGGGGTGCAGATCGTCAGCGGCAAGTTCCCGACCGCCGGCATCTACCTGACCAGCACGGCCAACGCCATCACGCTGGCCAACGACGTCGTCGTCCTGAAGGAGTCGCTCTACAACGCGCTCTTCGACTCAGCCAACGCGAACTGGACCTACGCTGACATGTTGACGAACTCGGCGGTTCCGAACGACTACATCCGGGCGGTTGCGGTCGTGATTCACGAGCTCGTCCACACCAAGCAGTACCGCGAACTGGGGCAGTCCGCCTTCCTGTGCGATTACATCCTGAGGTCAATCGCCGGCACGCTCGGCGCAACCAACTCACTGGAGCAAGAGGCGTACACCTGGCAGATCTCCGTTTCCATCCAGCAGGGTGGTCGGTTCTGCCACGTCGAGGAGACGCAAGACAACGCCGACATCGACGCGTGGCACCTCTCGCTGGCGCACTTCGTGTGCCCCGGCAACTGGTGACGCTAGTCGAATCTAGGTAATAGGAGCCCCATGGAAGCCTTTCCCTGGGGCTCTTGTGTTGACGGTCAACTTCTACCGGAACGGATCGGAGCTTTGCGTACGATTCGCAAACAGCTGCTGTCGTGGGTGGGGCGGGTCATCGACGCCATCGAAGCGCCGGAGGTCCCGCTGGCTCGGTATGGGCTTTCCTTCCTCGCCATTTTCGCATTGCGGGTGACGATGGAGGTCGCGGAGTCTGGCGAGCGGGTGGATGCGAAGGTGCTGGTGCATCTGTTCACGTGGTATGCGGCGGTGGTGGTTCTGCTGACCTGGGTGATTGCGAAAGCCTCCAGCGCGGCCGCGCAAAGGGTGATTCGCGTCGTGCTGACGTGCTTTGCCATCGTGCTCGTCCCGCCCGTCATCGATCTGCTCCTGTCGGGTGGCGCCGGTATCAAGATGAGCTACTTGGTGCCGAGGAATGTCCCGGATCTGCTGCGGACGTTCGCGACGTTTTGCTTCACGTTCAGCTCGCCCGGTGCCTCGCCCGGCATTCGCATCGAGGTGGCCCTGGTCGTTCTGTCCTCGGGTCTTTACGTCTGGCTCAAGCGCCGGCGGTTGCTGTGGGCGTTGGCCGGAGCCCTCGGCGTCTACACCGTCGTCTTCTGCTACGGTGCGTTCCCGTTCCTGGTGATGGCGTCCTTCGGGCGCGGTGCCATGAGCGAGGACAATCTGACCGCGCTGCTCTTCCTCAGCTCCTGGCCCTTTGTACTCTGGCTGTGCTCGCAACTACAGCCGACGGCCTTTCGAGCCATCGTCAGGGATGCCCGTCCGGCGCGTCTGGCCTACTACTGTCTGATGCTTCTGTGCGGCTTCGCGCTCGCGCGCGGGCACTCCGTGCCAGCGGCGAGCTTTGGCAGCATGACGTCGGTGCTCGCGCTGACCAATGGCTGCCTTGCCATCGTCTTCGCGGGCATCTTCTCGGCCATCACCAACAACATCGAAGACATCCCCGTCGACATCGTCAGCAACCCCGAGCGACCATTGCCGTCGAATGCCGTCTCGCGGACGGTCTATCACCAGTTCGCCATCGGTGCGCTCGCGTTGGCCTCAATTCACGGCCTCCTGGCCGGATTCGTCATGTACTTCTGTCTGTGCGTGTTCCTCGGCACCTATTGGCTGTACTCTATGCGGCCGTTCCGCCTGAAGCGACTGTTGGTGCTCTCGAAGGCGGCGATTGCGGTGAACAGCGTCGTCCTGGCGTTCGCCGGCTATGCTGTGGGCAGCGGCACCACGCAGCTCACGCGATCGTTGATTCGCGGCGCATTCGATCTACGGCTGACCATCTATGTCCTGGTCGGCATCACCTTGGCGGCAAACCTAATCGATCTCAAGGACACGGCGGGTGACAAGGCGGCGGGGATCCGTACCCTGCCGGTGCTGCTCGGGCAACGAGCAGCGCAATGGTTGCTGGCTTGCGTGCTGAGCGCCTTCCTGGCGTTCCTGCCCTTCGCTTTCCATGGGCAGGTTCCGTGGGCGCCGTTGGCAGGGTTTGCCCTTTTGGCATTCTTCTTCGTGTCGCGCCGCAAATACGATGAACGACCGCTCTTCGTCGTGATCCTGGCCTGCGAGTGCTTCGTGCTCGGGACCTTGCTGCAGCGCTGACATTTGCGCTTCCTTGTGTGCCGCAAGAACTCCGTGCCCAGGATGGCTCAAGGAAGGAAGATCGTGACTTCGGGCAGGCGCTTGATGTACTGTCACCACGCCGTCCCTGGGCGGAGCGGAGATGACGCGCGGCGGAGCCATCCGCCACAGTAGCAATGAATCAATTAATAGAGTTGGGCAAGACCTACCTGCCTCAGTCCACGAAGGGAATGTTGAAGAGACTCTGGGCGCGGCTGCCCGGCGTTCGCGCTCCGATGCTTATCATCGAGCATATGGAGGTGGACTTCGTTTTCTCGCAGCTTTTCTGCAAGGAGAGATTGCGGGTACTCGACATCGGTTCGCACTACGGTGAAATGCTCGACATTTTCGAGCGGCATAATGACCCACACAAGTATGAGGTCTATTGTATCGAACCGTTCCCTGACAACGCGCGCGAGATTCGTCGGAAACTCAGAGGGCTCAGGAGGGTCAACGCCAGGGTATGCGAGGCTGCGGTGTCTGACGTTTCCGGAACGAAGACCTTTTTCGTAGGGTCAGCCGACACACTCATCACGTGCTCCCGTGAGCATATGCACCGTTTTGGAGAGCAGTTCAAAACGCATCGAGAGTTCCAGGTCCAGGCCTATACAGTTGGAGATCTTTTCCGGCACTTCAATATTGCTGCGACGCCGCAGTTCGATTTCGTTAAGATCGATGTCGAAGGGCACGACCTGCAGGTCGTCCGGTCGTTTGTCCAGTCGGGCGCCGAGAGCTACGCGATCATGTTCGAATTCGAGGCGGACGCGGAGCAGGTTGACGTGGCCATCAAGGAGTTGGCGGCCGGTGGCTATCGCGAGTTCTTCGTCTTTGGTCGTACGGGAATTGCGACAAACTACATAGGTGAGTATCGCGACAAGGCCTTCTTTGCCTCGCTCCTTCAGCGCGGCAAGTTCACCGTGGGCAATGTGGTGGCTCTGCGCGGACAAATGGCGGCCTGACCGATGGCTTGCATCGTCGGGAATCGGATGAAGACCGACGAAGGCCGCAACGAAGGCTGGACACGACGAAGATGAAGCCGTTTGCCAGTTGTTTGAAGGGCCGCCCGAAGATGGGGCTTCTGATTCGAGATACAGCAGCATCGTGTATGGGAACATGACATGTGCGGTATTGTCGGGTTTATTTCGCAATCAGCCTTTTCAAAGAGGCCGCCTCTGGCTCTGGCGCGCGACGTGCTCAGCCACCGCGGCCCCGATGACGCCGGGGAATGGTGGTCAGAGGACGGCTGCGTCGGCCTGGGCCATCGCCGTCTGGCAATCATCGACCTTTCGCCGGCCGGCCACCAGCCCATGCAGGACGCCAGTGGCCAGTTGTGCATCGTGTTCAATGGCGAGATCTACAACTTCGCCGACCTGCGCGCCGAATTGGTGGCGAAGGGGCATGATTTCCGCTCGCAGAGCGACACCGAGGTGATTCTGGCCGCGTATCGCGAATGGGGAACGGATTGCCTTTCGCGCCTAAACGGTACATTCGCCTTCGCACTCTACGATGGCCGAAAACGGCAGTTGTTCATGGCGCGGGACCGGGCCGGGGAAAAGCCCCTGTTCTACGCGCTGGCCGACGGCATTCTGCGCTTCGCTTCCGAACTGAAGGGATTGCTGGCGGACCCTACTTTGCCCCGCCGCATTGATCGCGAGGCGTTGGACTGCTACCTGGCCATGGGATTTGTGCCGGGCGAGGGCTGTATCCTGCGGGATATCAAGAAGTTGCCGCCGGGCCGCGCGCTGATTTTCGATCTCAATGGTGGGCGGTCGCGGCTGTGGCGCTACTGGAAACTGCCAGAACTGGATGCCGCCGCGGCGGACGGCCAGGCGGATGAAACCGCGCTGCTGGACGAGCTGGAAGCCCTCCTGGCGGACGCCGTGCGCCGCCAACTGGTAGCCGACGTGCCAGTGGGGGTGTTGCTCAGCGGTGGAGTGGATTCCAGTCTGGTAACGGCCATGGCGGTGCGGGCCGCGCCCAACGTCAAGACCTTCACCGTCCGTTTCCCCGGCCACGGCCAATACGACGAAACCGAACATGCCCGACTGATTGCCCGCCACTTCGGGACCGAACATGTGGAGTTGGAGGCAGCCGATTCCATCGTGGATCTGTTGCCGTTGCTGGCCCGCCAGTTCGACGAGCCGATCGTGGATTCGTCCATGATCCCCACCTACCTGCTCAGCCGGCTGGTGCGCGGGCACTGCACAGTGGCGCTGGGCGGCGACGGTGGGGACGAGCTATTCGGCGGATATGAGCACTACAGCCGCTTGCTTTGGATGCGGCAGCGGCTGGGGCACACCCCTTCCTGCCTGCGTCTGGCAGTGGCCAAGGCGGCAGAAGCCTGGCTGCCTGTCGGCCTCAAAGGGCGCAACTGGTTGCAAGGGCTGGGGTCCGACTTGGCTGGGGGCCTGCCTCTGATCGCCTCATATTTTGACCGCAGCACTCGGCGGCGTTTGATGGCAGGGCACGGCCCCTGGGAACTGGTTGCCGAGGGGGTCCGCGAGCAGCGCATCCCGCAGGCGGCAGATCTGTTGCAGCGGGCGACCCGTATGGATTTTGAGAACTATCTAGCCGAGGACATCCTGGTGAAGGTGGATCGCGCCAGCATGCTCAATTCCTTGGAGGTGCGCGCGCCTCTGCTGGACTATCGGCTGATAGAGTTTGCCTTCGGCAAGGTGCCCGCGCACCTGAAGGCTACCGCCCACAGTCGCAAGCTGCTGCCCAAACGGCTAGCGGCCCGTCTCCTGCCACCGGCATTCGACTTGCACCGCAAGCAGGGGTTTTCCATTCCGCTGGGCTCGTGGTTGCGGGCGGGGCCGTGGCGTTTCGACCCGCGCCACGTGAGCCGATACGCCGGCCGAGCACGCTGGTTTTTTTCCTACGGCATCCCCATCTACAGCAAGGTCGGCGACTTCAATTGGCTGCACGTCAGCAACACGCTTCCCTTTGGACTTCTGGGCCTGACCCTGGACATCAAGACGTTTGTCAGGCATTTCCTGCTCAGGGAGCGCTTTGTCGCGTGCGCGGACAACTGCTCGGTGGTCTCAGGGGCATCGGAATTCACCCTCGATATCTACCGAAAGACCACGGGCTGGCGCCGGCAGTTTGTGCTTCTGCGCAACGGTCTAGAAGCCTTTGCAGGCGCCAACGGCAGCAAGCGCCTGCGCCAGGGCATAGCCGTGGGAACCTACCGATACAAGCGACTGGACAGGACCTGCTCCGTTCTGGAACGAATGCAGGCGACACGTCCCCTGGAGAAGCTGCTCATTGTCGGCAATTTGGAGACCATTCCGCCCAGCGTAGGAAGGAAACCCTACGTCGAGTGTCTGGGCGTCCTGCCGTACCAGCAGGTCTTGCAGCACCTGAGGCAGTCGGAGGTATTCATTTCGACCTCTGAGATCGAGAACTCGTCCAATGCCGTGCTCGAAGCCCTGGCCCTGTGCGGGACGGTCGTGGTGTCCGACATCCCGTCGCACCGCGAGTTGATCGGCAAGTGCGCGTGGCAGCCGCTCGTTGTCGATGGATTGCGCTACCTCCATGTGGATGCCGGCGCCCACGCCTTGGACCGGTCCCAGTACTCCTGGAACAAGACCATCTCTCACATGTTGTCGACCATGGCCGCGCTGTCTGACTTTACCGGCGTCAAAGATCGTGTAGAAAGTGCCGATGTTGTCTGCCATGGATGACGAACGCCGCGTCAGCACGCGCTATCAAGTCAAGGTCGAGGTCGGCATGCAGACCGAGAGCAACTTCTACACCGGGCTCACCCAGGACGTCAGCGGGGGTGGGATCTTCGTGGCCACACACCAGCTTCGGTCGGTTGGCGAGCGCATCAGGGTGTTGCTGACCCTGCCCGGGCAATCCGAGACCTTTGAAATCATCACCGAGGTCCGCTGGGTCCGCGACGTCACGATCACCCGGGGTGTCGACGACCCGGGCATGGGCCTGCGTTTCCTGCAGATGACACCCAGGGCGAAACAAGCGGTGGCTGCCTTCCTCACCCAGCGCGAGTCACTCTTCTTCGACGAGGACTGATCAGCGGCCCACGCGCAGTAACTCCACCAAGGGCGCGTTTTCCTGACCGGGGTGCAGGGGCTGCGAAAGGTCGACGCGCACGTGAATGGCAAAGTCCTCGTCGCCCTCGGGATCGACGAGGCGCTGCTGGGCTTCCCACAGGCGCACCCCGATGGGCGTCAGCAGGGTGTTGTGCGGGCTGCGTGCCGCGGGCGTGACCATGATCGAAGCATGTTCTTGGAAGTAGGGCGCGAGATCGGCGGCCAAGCGCTCGGCGGTCCATTCCGGCGTGTCGCTCGACGGGTTGTCACGCAGGGCGGACAGGGCCTCGTCCCAGTCGCGGCGGGCCAGGGCGCCCAGCAAGCGGTGAAGCTCGGCCCGGATGCGGGCGGCAAAGGCGCGCGGGTCAGCCGCCGGATCGCGCGGCCGTGCGGCTCGGACAGGCGCCTGCGGCGCGGCCGGACCACTCGGGGCACGCAACTCTTCCCATTCCTCTAGCAGGCTGGAATCAACCGTGCGCACCAGGCCGCCCAGACTGGCCAGCAGGTCCTCGACCTCCGGGGTGCGAAAAGCGGCCGGCACCGACTGGTTGAAGGTTCGATAGGCGTCGGACAAGTAGCGCAGCAGCACGCCCTCGGTTCGCTGCAGGCCATAGTCGCGCACGTAATCGTGGAAGCTACAAAAACGCTCCAGGATCTCGCGCGCCACGGATTTCGGGGCGATGTTCTCCTCGCCCACCCAGGGATGCTTGTCGGAAAAAGCGTTGAAAGTGTCGTAGATGAAGTCGCGGTTGGGCTTGGGCCATTCTAGCTTCTCCAGCTCCTCCATGCGTTCTTCGTATTCCACGCCTTGCGCCTTCAGCGCGGCCACGGTTTCGCCCTTCAGTCGATCAAGCTGCGCGTACAGCACGGGCCGCGGATTTTCCAAGATGGCCTCGACCAGCGAGAGCACGTCAAGGGCGTAAGTTTCTGTCGCTGGGTCCAGTAGCGGCAAGGTGTCGACCAAGTACAGCGACAACGTGTGGTGGAGCGAGAAATCGTGCTGCAGATCAGGACTGGGCACGGCTTGCGGGCAGCGCGCCCTTTCGTCGATGACCAGGCTGACCAGCCCGGCCTTGCGCAGGGTGCGGAAACAGGCGGCCGCGGTTCGGCGGTGGCGGCGCTTCAGCACGTCGCTGTCGTGGCACGCGGCGATGACCTCCAGCAATTTGCGGTAGCCGCCCCCGCGCCGCGGATCACCCTTTTCGCCCTGCA
>Ga0182010_10000703_pt1 | contig 18942 bp, 15 predicted proteins | sample 611E1MmetaG_FD_120488 | JGI IMG/M metagenome (GOLD analysis project Ga0182010, IMG submission 120488) | Permafrost microbial communities from Stordalen Mire, Sweden - 611E1M metaG | ecosystem: Environmental > Terrestrial > Soil > Wetlands > Permafrost | place: Sweden: Stordalen | collected...
CGCTTAGTCGGTCGATGAAATGGATGGGATCAATCACGAGTTGAGGTGGTTCCGTAGGTCTTCCTCGTTCGAGGAACGGTCGTAGGCGATGCTCTCCGAGATCAGACCGTCTTTCACCAGCTTCGCCAACCCCTGGTCCATGGTCTGCATGCCGAAGGACGCGCCGACCTGCATCACCGAGTAGATCTGATGCGTCTTCGACTGGCGGATCAAGTTCCGGATGGCGGAGGTGCACACGAGTACCTCCGCACAGGGGGTCCGTCCCGTGCCTTCGCTGTTGACCACCAACTGCTGGGTGACCACGCCCTCGAGCGTGGAGGCCAGCATCACCCTGATCTGCTCCTGCTGGGTGGTGGGGAAGACGTCGATCACCCGGTCGATGGTCTGTGGCGCATCCTGGGTGTGGAGGGTCGCAAACACCAGGTGGCCGGTTTCTGCCGCCGTCAACGCCATCGATATGGTCTCGAGGTCACGCAGCTCGCCCACCAGAATGACGTCCGGGTCCTGGCGGAGCACCCGCCGCAGTGCCTCGGAAAACGACTTGGTGTCCTCGCCGACCTCCCGTTGGGTGATGATCGAGCGCTTGTGGTCGTGCAGGAATTCGATCGGGTCTTCCACCGTGACGATGTGCAGCGGCTTGGTCCGGTTGATGATGTCGACCAATGACGCCAGCGTGGTCGACTTTCCCGAGCCGGTCGGACCGGTGACCAGCACCAGGCCGCGCCGAAGGTCGGTGAACGCCTTGATCGAATCGGGAAGCCCGAGCGTGTCGAACTCCGGCATCTCATGGGGAATCGGCCGGAGTGCAGCAGCCACCGTCCCTCGCTGCAGAGAGACATTGACGCGGAATCTGCCGACGCCGGCGATGGAGTGCGAGGTGTCGAGTTCGTGCTCTTCCTCGAAGCGCTCACGCTGAGAGGCCGGAAGGATTCCGAAGACCATGTTCCGGATGGTCTCGTTGTCGAGCACGGGACAGCCTTCGACCTGGCGCATGGCGCCATGCAACCTGATGGAACCGGGCATCGCTGCCGTCAAATGGAGGTCCGATGCCCCGACGGACACCGCGTAGCGCAGCAGGTCGTCGATATGCAGGGGTACGTCCCCACTTGTGGCCGTGGCCGGAATGCCCTCCTCGAGCAGTTGCTCACGGGTCGGAACACTGCTTTCGCTGGGCGAATCGCCGTTGGGATCGACCAACGGCGACGTGGGGATCGGCCCGGGGGCGGGTCCAGCCGAGCCTCCGTTGGCCTCCAGGTACCACGCAATGAGCACCGGGTCGGCCAACACGGGACTGACGCGGTGACCGATCCTCGACGCCAGCGTCTCCACATCCTGCTGGGAAGGGGGCTCGCCGAATGCCACAGCCAGCACGTCACCATCGAGCTGGAGCGCGACGGCCCCGTACTCACGTGCCACTGCTGCGGGCATCGCCGCAGTGGCATCCGGGCTCGGCGTCATGGCCGCCAGGTCGATGGCCGGCAACTGGGCCATGCGGGCCAGGGAACCGACCACGACCCCCGGAATGGCGAGTCTCCTGCGGATCAACAACGACGCCAGGTTCTGCCCTGTGGCACGCGCTTCGGCCACCAATGGGGCCAGGTTGGCCTCGGTGTCGTACCCGTCCTGCACCAGGGACTGGGCCAGGCGCGTCGACCATTCGATGCGTTCTTCTGCGGTCACCGGGCTCATGCGACCACCCGGAGGACTTCTTCGAGGGTGGTTTCTCCCTCGATTGCCTTGCGGAGCCCGCTCTGACGGAGGGTCATCATCCCCTGGGTCACCGCGAGCCTATGGATATCGTCCACCGATCCTCCTTCGATTATCGAGCGCTCGATCTCTTCCGTCATCGGCATCAGCTCGGCCAGCGCCTTGCGACCCCGGTACCCGGTGTTGGCGCACGCAGAGCACCCGACGGCGCGGTACACCTTGGACATTCCCCCGACGGCCTCCACCTCTGCGAGTGACCAACCTGCTGCAGCGATGTCGACCTCGGTCGGCTCGTAGGCCTCTTTGCAGTGCAGGCACAGCCGCCGGGCCAGTCGTTGGGCCAGCACACCCGACAGCGACGATGTCACCAGAAACGGCTCGAGCCCCATCTCGATCAGCCGCATCGGAGTGGCGGCAGCGCTGTTGGTGTGCAGGGTGGCAAGCACCATGTGACCGGTCAGTGCCGCCTCGATGGCAATGACCGCGGTCTCCTTGTCGCGGATCTCCCCCACCAGGACGATGTCCGGGTCCGAACGGAGGATCGACCTCAGGGCCGACGCAAAAGTGAGGCCGGCCTTCACATTGAGCTGCACCTGGTTGACACCCTTCAGCTGCAGCTCGACCGGGTCCTCGACGGTGATGATGTTCTTCGCCGGTGTGTTGAGGGCGGTCAGCGTGGTGTACAGGGTGGTGGACTTGCCCGACCCGGTGGGCCCTGTGACCAGAATGGTCCCGTACGGCTTGGTGTAGATGCCCTCGTAGGTCTTCAGGAGATCCTCGTCGAAGCCCAGATCGGCAAAGCCGAGCACGACGCTCGACTTGTCGAGCACCCGCATCACGACCTTCTCGCCGTGGATGGTCGGGAGGGTGGCCATACGAAGGTCGATGCCCTTGCTCCCCACATTGAGCGAGATGCGTCCGTCCTGGGGTATCCGGTGTTCGGCAACGTTCAGGTCGGCCATCACCTTCAGCCGGGTGGTCACCGCAGCGGAGATCGACCGCGGCGCGGCCGAGACGTCATGCAGCACCCCGTCGATCCGATAACGGATCCGGAGATCGGTGTCCGTCGGCTCGACGTGTATGTCTGACGCGCGCTCGTTCAGCGCCTGCAGGATGAGCAGGTTGACGTACCGGACGATCGGAGCTTCTTCGGTGACCGCCTGGATATCGTCAACGCCGGACTCCTGGTTGGTGCCGTCGAAGCCGAGCGAAGCCTCCATGGCCATGTCGGCCGCGTCGCCGCCGCTGTTGAACACCCGCCCGATGTAGGCGCTGATCTGCGTGCGGGTGGCGACGACGACGACGAAGGGACGCCCGATGATGGTGCGGAGATCGTCCATGGCGAAGACGTCGGTGGGATTCGATGCAGCCACGACAGGGGCCCCGTTTTCGTTGCCGATGACCACCACGTTGTGATAGCGGGCGGTGGCCTCGGGAATGGTCCCGGCCTCGGCAAAATCGATCCCGACGGTGTCGAGGTCGACGAAGTCGAGCCCCATCTCCTGGGCCATTCCCCACATGAGGTCGGCTTCGGTGACCAGTTTCCGGGCGGTGAGGATACGCGCAACGCTCTGGCCCGACTCGCGATGCTCCTCGAGCACCGTCTCCATTTCCTCGAGTGAGACTCTGTCGCCGTCCACCAGGGCCTTTGCCAACGGCGGGAATGGTGCCGTGGCCGCCGTCCCCTCTTCCCCGCCGACGTCGTCGTTCTGCTCGTCGCCGTGCTGTTCCTGGTAGGTCGCCACCGCTTCGGCCACCAGGTCCGCCGCCAATGTCGTCGAGTCCGTACTCGGCTGAGCGTCACTCGGCTGCACATCACCTCCATGCACCGACAGGGCCAGCTCGACCAACTCGTCGGCCGTGAAGTCCCTTCCGTCGCCCACATGTGCATCGTCACCGATCACGTCAGGTTCGGCGCCGGGAAGTTCATTCGTGGTCGGTTCGAGGCTCGCCACTGCGTCGCTCAGCACCTCCAGAGCGGCGACCTGCTCCAGCGGGCCGGAGGTTCCGACGGCCGGCCCATCATCCGTGGGCTCGGCGAGCGGGACGAGAGCTCCGAACGGACCGTCCGAGGCACCGGGCTCCCCTTCGTGGCCGGCATCGTCTCCTTCCACCAGCCCATTGTCTGCGTCCACCAGCCCATCGACCGCATCTTCGAACTGCGGTATCACGGCGAAGTCCTGCCAGTCCCTTGCGTCGGCCGGCTCAACGGCCTCATCCGGGCTCGTTTCGGCCCGTGCCTTGCGGTCGGCCTTCTTGCCTCTGCGCCCGTGGCCGCTGGCGGACCGATCGGCCGCCGTCGACTCTTCTGCGTACCCGTTGCCGCCGGGCTCTTCGGCCACCGTCGCCTCTTCTGCGTACGCGCTGCCGTTGACGAACTCATCCGCCACCGTCGCCTCTTCTGCGTACGCGCTGCCACCGGACTCATCAAGGGATGCGAACAAAGGCTCGTCGTCAGTGGATACCACCGGCCACAGGCTTTCGACGACGGTGCCGGCGATTCCCGCATCGGCCTGCTCGGAAGTCGGGGCAGGAAGGGAGTCATCCCGTCCATCATCGGGCGCCCCAACCTCGGTCTCGGCCCCGAACAGCCGGTCCAGGCGGTGACCGATCTGCTCCGGCACGGCCACCACGGAGATGAAGTCACGCCCGATCGAGGCTCGGACCGAATCCTGGGCATACAGATCGTCAGGGTCGGAGGTGGCGATGACAGGAGTGCCGAACTTGCGCTTGACGGCCACCACATGGTGCCGCCGTGCCACCTGGGCGGGGAGGATCTCACCCGCGGCGGGATCGACCCCGTAGGTATCGAGATCCACGAACTCGAGGTCGTGCTCGCTCGCCATGCTCCGGATGGCATCGACGTCGCTCATGACGTCATCATCGGCAGACTTGCCGCCGACATTGAACCCGAATTGAGTTGTTCTGCCCGCCGAGGGTCAACGCCTGCGACAGCCATTGCACCGGCCCCTTCCATCATCGCCCCAAGTGCCATGCGAGGGAGCGCCGAGGTTGCCGACCACGCCCTTACTCCAAGGGTCCCACCGGAATGGCGCGTAACTCAACCTTCCGGCCGCACGAGTGGGCATCCACGCGGGTGGCCGGCGCGGTGGCTCGGGAGATTCGGCGCTGCGGACCAGCGCTTCGCCAGGGCGCGTGGCTAGATACTCCCTGGTCAAGACGGTTCTTCCGCGGTTCCCACCTGCGACGGCCCAGCCGCCGGCACTCCGGGGCCGTCCATGGGCTGTTGAATGGGCGACATGAGTCCTGACGGCCTCCCGCTGCTGGCGGTGGCGATTCCCCTGGCCGGAGTGGTGGGGTTGTTCGTCGGATCGTTCTTGAACGTCGTGATCTACCGGGCTCCGCTGGGCCTCTCCGTTGCCGCTCCCCGCTCGTTCTGCCCCACCTGCGGGCGCCAATTGAAGTGGTGGGAGAACGTGCCGGTCGTTTCGTGGGCGCTCCTTCGGGGCCGGTGCCGGACCTGCCGCCAGCCGATCTCGGCGCGCTATCCGTTGGTGGAACTGGCCACTGGAACCGTCTTCTCCCTGGTCACCTGGGGTTGGCACGGTACGCTCGTCTCCGCCGGCTACTGCGCGCTGGCCGCCGGGATGATCGCTGTCGGACTGATCGAGTATGGCGGACAACGCGCCCCTCTCTCCGTCGCGGCTGTCGCCACCGGTTTGGGGCAGGCCGTCATTCTCATCGGGGCCGGTTGGCCCCACCACTGGAGGATCGTGACCGGTTCCCTGATCGGGACCGTTGTGGCCGTGATTGCCTATGGCGCACTTCGCTCGAGGGATCCGCAGTCCGTGGATCCCCGTGGGCACGGTCGCAGTGCGCTCCTGCTTGCCGGGTGCTGGGCCGGTGGCCTGGGCCTCGTCCCCACTGCGGTCGGCGCAGGTGCCTGGATCGCCGTCTTCTTCCTCTGCATGGTGGGCACCTGGCTCTCGACCCGTCAGAGGTCCGGAGCAGGCGCGCCAGCGGTGGGTGGGGGGCGGATTCCCCATCCGGTACTGGGCACCCCGCTGGTGTCGGCGCTCGCAGCGGCCATGGCAGTGTCCCTCATTGCGGGGCGGTGACGAACCTACGATGGCCTGATGAGCATCGTCGAACCTCACGGTTCTCACGCGGTCCCCACACCGTCCGAGTCCTCCGACTCCTCCCCGAGCACCCAGGCTCTGGAACCTCACCGGGTAGTGGTGGTGGACGACCATGAGCTGCTCCGCACGGGAACACGGCGCATTCTCGAGGAAACCTCCGGATTCACGGTGGTCGGCGAGGCCGAAGACGGCGAAGCAGCCCTCAGGGTGATCGCCGACACCGAGCCTGACGTCGTGTTGGTCGACATCCGACTGCCGACCATCAACGGCATCGATCTGGCACGCCAGATCGTGGCGGAGCGCCCGTCGATGACCGTATTGATCCTGAGTGCCTACGACGACGAGCACTACGTCAGGGAATCACTTGCCGCCGGTGTTTCCGGCTACCTCCTGAAGACCATGCCCAGCGATGAGCTGGTCCGCTCCATCAGGGATGCCTGTGATGGCACCGGCCTGACGGGCTCGCCAGCTGCCTGGCGCGGCGAGAAGGCGGCTGAGTCGGTGTCGAGCGACGACTCGCCCCGACTGACTGCGAGGGAGCAGGAGGTCGTGCGACTGGTCGCCAGAGGCATGTCCAACAAGGCCATCGCCCACCAGCTCGGCATCAGCCCCCGAACGGTCGAAGGCCACCTCAATCACGTGTTCGACAAGCTCGGAACGACGTCGCGGACCGAACTGGTCCACTTCGCACTGGCCAACAGCCTGTTCGCCAGGGAACAGGCACAAGGTCCCGGCGCAGCTCAGTGATCGCGCCGGACCCATCGGGAGGTCAGCGCTCCGTCACCGACTCCGCCCCGGCCGCAGCCGCAGCCGGAGCCGGAGCCGACGGTGCCTCGCCACGAAGTGGTGACGCTGTCCAGAGCGAGATTGCTGCTCCGGGGGGACAAGTCGACCAGACCGCCACCAGGGCCGGCCCGTGGGCGAATTCGCGGTTCTGGGTCCTCCAACTCGTCGTCCTGGCGCTCTACCTCATACGTCTCGCCGTCACGGTGGCCTTTCACCTTGACATCACGTCGCTTGCCGTCGAGTTCTCGACGATGGCCCTCTTCCTCGTTCCGGTGGTCTATGCCGCTCTCAACTACGGGCTCCAAGGCTCGATCATCACCGCGGGTTGGGTCACCTTGCTGGCTATTCCCCGGTTCGTCTCCGCCTCCGGTGCCCACGACTATGTCGCAGCGTGGGCCGAGCTAATGCAGATCGTCCTCCTTGACACCCTGGCCTACCTGATCGGTCAGCGGGTGACTGCCGAACGCGAGGCCCGGCTGCTCGCCGAATCCGCCCGAGAGGCCCATCTCAGCGCCGAGGCCCTCTATCGCGACCTTTTCGATTCGAATCAGGCGCCGATCCTGATCATCGACGGGAACGGATGTGTGGCGGAGGCCAACGCCTCCGCAGAGCGGGCATTCGGTGCGGCGGTCCCTGCGAACCGAACGATCGGCGCCGGAGACCGATCGCCATCCGACGCCGTCCGCTTGGTCGACCTGATCGGCCCGCAGGCCGCAGCCTACGTCCTCACCCGGCTGCTCTCCGCGCCGACACCCTCTGCCCACGGACACGAGGACGATCCCCCCGAGGACGAGAGGGTCGAGCCGGTTCCGTTCGAGGTGGATGGCCGATCGGTGCTCTTTCGCCCGACTGCCACCACACTCGGTGGGTCGGACGCCGATCGACGGATGCAGGTGGTCTTCGAAGACGTCACCGCGGAAACCCGCCGCCACGATCTGATGGAGGCGTACGCTGCGCGCGTCGTCCTGGGCCAGGAGGAGGAACGGCGTCACATCGCACAGGAGCTCCACGACGGACCTCTGCAGACCCTCATCCACCTCTGTCGGCAGATCGACTCCGTCGAGCCAGCAGCGGCCGAAGGGCGTCAAGGCGCGCTCGCACTCTCCGGCCTCCGCGTCATCGTCGAGGACTCGGTCGCAGAGCTGCGCTCAATAGCACGTGGCCTGCGACCGAGCATCCTCGACGACCTTGGCCTGATGGCATCGATCAGCCAGATGCTCACCGAGGCTGCGGAGCGCGAGCAGTTCGAGAGCGCGTTCGCCGTCACCGGATCGGCTCGGAGGCTGCCCCCGACCGTCGAGTTGGCCATCTTCCGCATCGCCCAGGAAGCCCTGTCCAATGTCGAACGACATGCCGCAGCCGAACGGGTGGCCATTGACTTGCAGTTCGAGTCAGGAGGGCTGAGGCTGTCGGTGAAGGACGACGGCGTGGGTTTCGACACATCGAACCATTCCGCAGGGGGTTCAGGTCAAGGCCTCGGCTTGTCGGGAATGAACGAGCGTGCCCACCTGATCGGCTCGCGTCTGGTCGTCCACTCAGGAGAAGGAACAGGCACCACCGTTGAGATATGGGTTCCAGCAACGGTTCTCGATCGCACCTGAGCCTCTTTCCCACGGATCCACGTGGGCATATCGGCTCCAGCCGCAGGATTCCGCACAGAACCACACCGGACGGCCTTCACCCGCTGCCGGCAACTGTCATCCAACCGACATCAAACCGCACTTTGGGTCTCGCCAATTCGTGGGATACTGGTGACGTGGATGAAATCGTGATCGAGTCATGTCACAGCACGTGGGTAATCGACATGCAGAATTCCCGTTTCCGGCGCATCGTCAAGGGCTCGAACCACCGTACGAGTCCCGCGTCGACCGAATGGCAACCCTGCTATGGCGTCGAGATCGACCCGTTGTCCGAGTCGTTCGTCGTGCTGCTCAATCCCGAGGGCACTCGGCTGCTCCGGAGTTGGCGTCATGTCGAGCACTGCGCCCAGTGCGGTGGCGAGGCGACGTCGGAACTCTCGCTCAGGGACCTTCGCTCAGCCGTGCGCGGCTGAGCACCGCACCCTCGGCGCCGATGGGTGCGCAAGGGTGCGGTGATGCAGATGAGGGTGGCCGCTCCGTTCCGACATGTCGTGCTCCCGAACCATGGCTGCTCCCGGTCGCACCCGGACCGGTCGAGAGGCCGGGCCGTCTCGTCACCCAAGCGCCTCATCCCTTGACTCCCTTCCGTCTCCACGACCAGGGAATTCGGTCGGCGATGCCCTGGAAGCACCGGTGCCTCGCGGGCATCGGGACGGCGATACCATGTGCCGGCAGCACCGTCGTGCCCGACAGAGGACCGTGGATCCACCGGACCACGTGGGATCAAGACCCGGGCCCGCTGCCTCATCTGCCAACTCACCAAGTTCGCGAGAGACGTTCCCCCGAGATCGATGAGTGAAGACCACACCTACGACGCTGATGCCCTCGACGAGGACTCTGTCGGCCGCGTAGGCAAGGTCGAAGCCGGTTCACCGGCGCCCACCTCCCGCCCGCCTCCTCCTGCGCCGCCTCCTCCTGCGCCGCCTCCTCCCCCATCGGCAAAGGTGGCTTCCGACTTCGCCGAGAACGCGGCGATGGTCAAGGACATACTCTCCGTCGATTCCGGCGGCGAATCCGCTCCGACAGCCATGGGCGTACGCGGAGAGGCCCCCGCCGCCGCCCCTCCGGCCATCAGCGAGGTGACCGATCCACCGGGCAGGACGTCAGACGTCCCGATCTCCCCCGATCTCTTCCCTTCGAGGCCGACTCGACCGAAGAAGCGAAGCCGGCGCCCGAAATAGCCCTTTGCTCCCACTGCTTCGCATTGCCCCGTTCGGAGCCAGGCCCGGCCTCCCGTAGTGGCGCGGGCGGCACCATTCAGGCCAGCGGATCCCGCTTCCACACGCCCGAACTCCCACCGGCCTTCTCCCACAGCATGAGTTGGCCGATGCTCATGGTCCTGTCGGCCGTCTTGCACATGTCATAGACGGTCAGCGCGGCAATGGCGCATGCGGTCATCGCCTCCATCTCGACCCCGGTCCGATCCACCGTCTCGACCTTTGCCTCCACTTCGACGTAGTCGTCACCGATGGTGAAATCGACGTGCACGCTCCCGACCAGAAGGGGGTGGCACATCGGAACCAGGTCGGCCGTTCGCTTGGCGGCCTGGATCCCCGCCACCCGGGCGGCGGCCAGGACGTCTCCCTTGGTGATGGCGTTGTTCGCCACGTTCGCCGTCGTCTCCGGCTTCATGGCCACCCTGCATCGGGCCAATGCTCTCCGGTGGGTGGCCTCCTTCGGCGAAACATCGACCATACGGGTGCCTCCGAACGGGTCGAGATGGCTCAGGCTACGTTCGCTCACAGGGCATTCCCGTTGATCACGGTCCCCAGTGTACGGGACGCCGGCGCACCAGGTCGGTATTGGCACTCTCTCAAGTAGACTGCCAGATCGACGCGGCTCAGGCACCGGAAGGAACACCTCGCTTGCCAACCTACGAATACCACTGCGATGACTGCGACCGGAACTTCGATGTCGTGCAGTCCTTCCACGACGATCCGCTGACCACCTGTCCCACCTGCGGCGCACCCGTGCGAAAGGTGTTCGGCAACGTGGGGATCGTCTTCAAGGGCAGCGGCTTCTACAAGACGGACAGCCGGGCCGGCGGCGCGAGCAAAGCCCCTTCGGGTGGTGCTGATGCCTCGCCGGCATCGACAGGGGAATCGAGCGGGACCGAGTCGGATACGGGCAGCTCCACGCCCTCTCCGTCGGGCGACGGTCCGTCGTCTACCCCGAAGGGACCGTCGGCTCCGGCAGCCACGCCTCCTTCACCGTCGAAGTCGAACAACGCGAGTCCGCCGAGCCCAGTGAAGAAGGCGCCTGCTCCGTAGCCGCGCTCGGAGGAGCAACTGCGTGGCCGACCACGGTCTGTGCTTCCCGTCGTCGGGAGGACCTGCTCGGTTGCCGAGGGCTCCGGAATGTATCCTCGCCAAAGCGCGACCACTCCCCGTAGGATGTCTGTCGTGGACAAAGCGGATCTCGATCGTTTGTTGGTACAACTGGCCGAACTCGACGGTTCGGACCTGCACATCAAGGCCGGTGCGCCTCCGCGCATGCGAGTGGCCGGTGCACTGCGGACGCTCGAGGACGAACCGACGTTCACCGCCGACGAAACCGAGCAGATCGCCGAGTCGATCATGCTGCCGGACGTCATCAACACCTTCCACGAGCACCATGAGGTCGACTTCGCCTACAGCCTGGCCGGCACGGGCCGCTTCCGGGTCAATGCGTACTACCAGCGGGGCTCGGTTGCCCTGGCCATGCGCCGGGTCCGACCCAATGCAGCCACCGTCGAAGAGCTCGGACTGCCCAAAGTGGTCGACCGCCTGGCCGAGGAGATGCGCGGCCTGGTGCTGGTGACCGGGCCCACCGGCTCGGGGAAGACGACCACCCTGGCCGCCATGGTCGACCACATCAACCACATCCGATCGTGTCACGTGGTCACCATCGAGGATCCGGTGGAGTACCTCCACACCGACGACCTGGCCGCGATCGACCAGCGCGAGGTCGGCTTCGACACCGACTCCTTCTCCTCCGCCATGCGTGTGGTCCTGCGGCAGGACCCGGACGTGATCCTGGTCGGCGAGATGCGGGACGTGGAGACCGTGTCCGCTGCACTCATGGCCGCCGAAACCGGTCACCTCGTCTTCTCGACGCTCCACACCCTCAACGCCACCGAGACGATCAACCGCATCGTGGACTTCTTCCCCCCCCACCAGCAGACGCAGATCCGGGTGAGCCTGGCCGGATCACTCAAGGGCATCATCTGCCAGCGCCTCATCCCCACGGCGGACGGCAAGAACCGGGTGCCGGCTCTCGAGCTGTTGGTGGTCAACGGCAGAATCCAACAGTCGATCGTCGACCCGCTCCAGACCTCCGACATCGAGGGCATCGTTGCCGACGGCGAGTACTACGGGATGATGACGTTCGATCAGTCGCTCGTCGATCTGATCTCCCATGGGTCCATCACCCTGGAAGAAGCCATGAACACAGCAACCAATCCCCATGATCTCAAGGTGATGCTCGAGCGCAAGGGAATTCTGCAGACCGGTCACCTCGCTGCCACCCTCCGCTGATCCGCTGATCCGGGTCGGCATGACCCAGTCCTGAAGAGGCTGACGGCCCGGCAGCCTGCCCGATGAGGGGAACGATGCGCCCCGGTGCCGAATCATCGGCCGGCGTCCGACCCCGACGGCTTTGTTGCCTGTCACTCGTCTCCCCCGAACACTTGTCGGGGAGGACCTCAAGGAATGACCGGTTCGGTCCGATAGATCTTCGTACACACTGGTGCAGTGTCAGGTGGCACCAGTCGAACCAGCGCAACTGACGGCATGCAAACACGGAACCGGAGAGTCACCATGAGATCTGTGGCGAAGGGTCAATCGGGCCTTCACGGAGGACCGGACTCGGTCAACTGCTCAGGAACGAATCCGCCTCCGCGGTGCACCGCTGTCGGATGTTGCGACGTCACGGGAGTGTTCGCATGGCACATCTGACCGTAGGTCTCGACATCGGCACCAGCGCGGTGCGTGCCGCTGAGCTGGACGTCAGCAAGTCCAGGCCGGTCCTGCTCACCTACGGCCAGGTCGGCCTGCCCCCAGGCTCGCTGGTGGACGGTGAGATCCGCGACAGCTCCTCCGTCGTCGAAGCGATCACCAAGCTGTGGAAGAACGGCCAGTTCTCCAGTTCATCGGTGATCGTCGGCATCGCCGGTCTTCGAGCCATCACCCGTGAGATCGATCTTCCGTTCGTACCCGACAGCGAGGTCGACAGTGCTGTGCGTTTCCAGTCGGAAGAAGTCATTCCCTTTCCGCCCGACCAGACCATCTTGTCGTCACAGATCCTGGCCGACTACACCTCGCCCGAGGGCGAGAAGATGCGACGGATCCTGGTGGCAGCAGCTCATGTCGACCTGGTCAACGGCGTCATCGACGCAGTCGAACACGCCGGCCTCACCGTCGTGGGCGTCGACCTGATCTCCTCCGCCCTGGTTCGGGCAATCGGCGGCCAGGATGCGACGGACCGACCGGAGGCAATCGTTTCAATCGGGGCCGGGTTGACCGTGGTCGTCGTCCATCAGCAGGGCCGACCACAGTTCGTGCGGACCATCGGCTCAGGCGGGAACGCCACCACCGCCGCAGTCTCCGCGGCGTTGGACCTCCCCGTCGCCGATGCCGAGGGACTGAAGCGTCGTATCGGCGAACAGGTGAACCAGCTGCAGGCAGCGCAAGGTGCCGCTCAGGCAAGCATGGTCGAGCTGGTGGGCGAGATCCGGAACTCGATCCAGTACTTCGCATCGTTGCCCGGCCGGCTGCCCGTGTCGCGGGTGCTGGTCACCGGGGGTGGAACCGACCTTCACGGCCTGGTCCCGATGCTCGAAGCCCAGATCCGTCTCCCCATCCTCACCGTCTCCCCTCTGGACAGACTGGACACGTCCAAGCTGGACCTCAGTGAAGAGCAGGCAAAGGAAGTAGGACCTGTCCTTGCCACACCGATCGGCTTGGCGCTCCCCGAGCCCGACAAGGCCGTCAAGCAGTTCAACCTTCTTCCCCCGGAAGTCGCCAAGCGCGCCCGCATGAAGCGGATCCAGGAGCGAACGCTGATCGGCTGTGCTGCCGTCCTGGTACTTCTCCTCCTCTTCGGTGGAGTCAAGTTCTGGCAGGTCCACAACGCACAGAACAACGTGGACTCACTGAACTCGAGCATCGCCGCCCTGAACGCCCAGGTGCCCAAGTACGACCTGGTGGTGGCGGCCAACAGTGCATACACCGCCGGCGTCGCCCGCCGGGCAAGCGTATTGGACTCGGCGATTGACTGGCCTCTGGCTCTGAACAGCCTCATCGCGATCACCCCCACCGCCGCCCAGGTGCAGTCGTTCCACGGCTCTGCCACTGCCGTGGTTGCCGGCTCCACTGCCTCGCCGAGTGCCGCCGCGCCCGCTGCCGGCGCATCAGGCGCATCAGGCGCATCAGGCGCATCCAGCCCCACGACTTCTGCTGCGATCGGCACCATCGGGCTGGGCGTGACCGGGCCCGGTCCGAGCCTGTCCATCTCCGAAGCGTGGATCAACGCCGTCGCCGGCTCGCAGTACTTCGCCAACCCGGTCCAAGGGGCGACGACGGCCAACCCCGACGGGTCCATCTCGTTCCCCTTCACCATCTCGGTGACCCCGAATGCCAGCCTCGACAAGAATGCGAGCCTGAAATGAACACCGTCCGCGAGTACCGCATGCCCCTGATGATCGGGGCCGGAGGCCTGGTGGTGGCTGTGCTGCTGTGGGCGATCCTCGTCTCACCCCAGAACTCGAAGCTGTCGAGCCTCCAGGCCCAGCAGACCCAGCTCCAGACCCAGCAAACGGCCCTGCAGACCAAGCTGGACGCGTTGAAGTCGGAGAAGCAGCAGCTGTCCGGCAGATGTGCCGATCTGCAGAAGATCGCCACGCAGATTCCGACCGTGCAGAGCCCGACCGACATCGCCGCCGAAGAGTCGACATTCGAGAGCCAGTTCAACGGGCTGGCTTCCACCTCGGGGGTGAACCTCGTCCAGTTCAGCGGATTCGTTCCTGCCACGACTGCAGCAAGCACGCCGGCAGCCGCCACTCCGGCGGTCGGGACGACAGGGGCTGTCACAGCAGTACCGACGACCCTCTCCGTCACCGGGAACTACGGCCAGATGGTGTCCTTCATCAACGGCTTGGACACCTTCCCCCGGCTGTTCGTGATCCAGCAGTTCGTACTGGCCTACGGCACATCGGCGTCGGCGTCGGCGTCCACAGCAAGCTCGTCGAGCTCGTCGAGCTCGTCGAGCGGCGCGTCCGGCTCGGCCGGTGCGCCCGCTCTGTGGGTCGGCGGAACACCGACCTCGCCGAGTGCCGGTCCCTACAGCGTGGCCATCACCGGGTCGATCTACTACACCTCGACGCCCAATGCGCTGGACGCCTGCACCAAGGCGACCGCGGCGGCGAGCGCCACGACCGCGGCGACCAAGTAGCACCGGAGCGCCAACCCGATCCGGTCGGTGGGGCCATCGCCGGTCGACCGCCGGGCCCTCGACATCCGCTGCCGGCCGTCAGGCTCAGACGCCGCTGACCTGCATGTCGCCCACGGCGAGGGTCTGGCCGGCGGCGATCCCGGGTAGCCACTCGAGGTCGGCTCCGACTGCAACCAGTGACTGCAGGATCCGCTGCAGGGTCGAGGCCACGGTGATCTCCCGGACCGGTTCGGCCAGCCTGCCGTCGCGGATCATCAGGCCCTCGGCGCCCACGGAGAAGTCGCCGCTGATCGGGTTCACCCCGGAGTGCACCCCGGTCACCGACTGGACGAACAGCCCTTCGCCCACTGCGGCCAGCACGCCGGCCTCGTCGTGGCCCTCCCGGCCCGGGGCCAGCGTGAGGGCCCGGCACCCCGGTCCGGGGGTGCCGGCGAACCCTCCGCGTACCGCAGAGCCGGTCGATGCCGTGCCGGCACGCGAGCCCGACACCGTGTCGTACAGGAAGCCCCGCAGCACCCCGGCGTCGACCAGCACGTTGCGCCGGCAGGCCAGGCCCTCGGCGTCGTAGGCGGCGGCGCCGTACGCCCTCGGATCGGTGGGATCGTCGACCAGGGTCAGGACCGGGTCGCCGACCTGCTCGCCGAGCCGACCGGCGAAAAACGACCGGCCCTTGGCCACTGCCTCCCCCGACAGGGCCGAGGAGACCACCGAGAGCAGCGTGGACGCCACCCGACGGTCGAACACCACGGTCGAACGCCCCGAGGGGCCCTTGGTCGCCCCGAGCAGCCGCACGGCGCGGGTGACCGCGTCCTCGGCCGCCTTGTCCGGGTCGAGCCCGTCGAACCCGCGGCCGACGCTGAAGCCGCCACCGGTCTGGCTGGCCTCGCCTTCGCCGGCGATGACACCGACCGAGAGGTACCCGGACGTCCTCCGGCTCGAGGCCCGGATGCCGGTGGTCGAGACCAACGCCACCTCCACCGAGGCATCGCCGTAGTCCGCCGCGTTCACCTGTCGGATACGGGGGTCGGCTCCACGGGCCTGGGCCTCGAGGGCCAGGGCGAGGGCGACCTTCTCCGTGGTGGGGACCTCGGCCAGCCGCTCGTCCCACAGGTCGACGGGCACGGCGGCCACCCCGTCGGGAACGGCCAGCCGGACGTGCTCGTCGGGGGTGGCGAACGAGGCGTTGTCCCGTGCCTCGTCCAGGGCCTCCCCCAGCACGGACTCCTCGAGCGACCCGGCCCAGGCGAAGCCCAGCCTGTGGTTGGCCACCACCCGGATGCCGATGCCGGCCGAGCTGGCCGACGTCAGTGATTCCACTTCTCCGTCGTAGGCGCGGACCTCCGTCTCGTGGCCGCGGGCCACGTAGACCTCGACCTCCTCGCCGGACCTCGCCCAACCGGCCACCCGGTCGGCCGACGCCAGCAAGTCGTCAGGAACCCGGCCCTCCTCGCCCCGGGCACCGCTCTCCTCGATGGTCGTGCTCACTCTGCCGTCCCCCCGATGGTCACGCCGGTCACCCGGAGGGTGGCCTGCCCGCATCCCACCGGGACGCTCTGGCCGTCCTTGCCGCAGGTGCCCGGGGTCATGGCGAAGTCGGTGGCCACCGCATCGACCCGCTTGAGGATCTCCGGGCCGTTGCCGATCAGGTTGGCGTCCCGAAGCGGCTCGGTGATCCTGCCGCCCTCGATGAGGTAGGCCTCGGTCGTTCCGAACACGAAGTCCCCGGTCGTGGTGTTCACCTGGCCGCCCCCGAGCTTGGCCACGTAGACCCCGCGGGGGGTCTGGGCCACGATCTCGTCGGCATCCTCCTCGCCCGGCAGGAGGAAGGTGTTGGTCATCCTGACCATGGGCAGGTGCTGGTAGGTCTGTCGCCTCCCGTTGCCCGAGGACACCCTGCCTTCCTTGCGTGCCCGCAGATAGTCCCACAGGTAGTCGGTGAGCACGCCCTGATCGATGAGGACGTTCCGTTGGGCCGGCCTCCCCTCGTCGTCGATGGCGAAGGTCCCCCACTCGGAGCCGACCGTCCCATCGTCGACCAGCGTGACCAACGGGCTCGCCACCTGCTGCCCCACCATGCCGGTGTAGACCGACGCATCCTTCACGATGTGGTCCGCCTCGAGACCGTGGCCGCACGCCTCGTGGAAGAGGATGCCACCGCTGCCGCCGGCCAGCACCACGGGCAGCTCGCCTGAAGGGGCCGGGCGGGCCGACAGCTTGGACAGCGCACGGTTGGCCGCCAGGCGGGCGAGCTCCTCGACCGACACCTCGTCGAACAGCTCGAATCCCAGCGTGCGGGCCGCCGTCTCGAAACCGGTCTGCAGCCCGGTGTCGCCCACCGCCACGCACGAGACGGAGAACCGGGTACGCGCCTGTTCGTCGCGGGCGAGAAGGCCGTCGGAGTTGGCGATCAGCACCTGGCGCCGCGAGGCCCCGCACCCCGCCTGCACCTGCGAGATGGCGTCGCCGGACGCCCGGGCCGCCTCATCAGCGCGCTGCAACAGGGCGAGCGTGTCCGCCTTCGACCCCGACGACGGGGCCGGCCGGCCGGTCCCCTGCCCTCCCGGAGCGATGGCGCCCTGGGGGCCCACGGCCACCGTGCGCGTCCCACCGCCGCCACTCCTGGCCACAGCAGAGGCAGCCTCGGCCGCCCGCAGGAGACCCTCCTCGGTCAGGTCGGCAGTATGGGCGAAGCCGGTGGTCTCCCCGGTAACCACCCGGATGCCGGCCCCCCGCTCCCGCCCCGAAGAGAGCTCCTCCACCCGTCCGTCGTCGAGCAGGGCGGACGAGGTCGACCGGTCCTCGGCGAACACCTCGGCGAACCCACCACCGTGCCGGAGGGCTTCGGACAGTACCCGTTCGAGTACCGGGGAATCGATCACTGGGGCCTCCTCGCCTCACTGCTCGGCGCTAGGTGGCCGATGCCTCGTGGGTTCACGTATCGTACCGGCGTGGCTCCGAACGCCGGTCTCTCCGCCCGCATCGAGTTGCACGTGACCGAGGCCGACACCGCCGTGGCGTTCCGCTCGGGTTCGGTTCCGGTCCTGGCCACGCCGCGCCTGCTGGCGCTGTGCGAGGAGGCGAGCTGCCTGGCCATCGAGGGTCACCTGCCCGTGAACTGCACCTCGGTGGCCAAGCGCCTGCAGTTCGATCACCTGGTGCCGGTGGGCGTCGGGGGCACGGTCTGGGCCGAGGCCACCCTCGACCGGACCGAAGGGCGCCGCCTGGTGTTCACCCTCTCCGTCTCGGAGAGGGCCGGCCTGGTGGCGGCGGGCAAGCTGGTCCGGGTGATCGTGGACCGGACCAGCTTCTTGGCCAACGTGCGTTGAACGGGTCGACAGGCAGGTCCGGCCGGCGGGTCGGGCCGCGGGTCGGGCACCGCTCAGAGGTTCTTGCCGATCATGCCGCCCAGAACGCCCCCCACACCCGCGGCGGCGGCCGGGTGATCGTCCTTGTTGATGTAGGGGTCGAGGGCATGGGCCAGCACCGAGATGGGCATGCTCTGGAGCCAGATGTTGCCCGGCCCGGTCAGTGCCACCAGGTGGAAGCCGTCGTCGCCGAAGGCCATGTTCCTGATGCCCTTCAGCCGCTGGATGGTGAAGCTGACCCGGTCCTCGAACAGCCCGACGTGGCCGGGGTGGACCAGCATGGTCTGCCCGGCGGCCAGCTCGTAGGTGGTGATCTCACCGGAGAGCTCGATCCACGCCTGGCCCTCCCCCTCGAGGCGCTGGAGGATGAAGCCGTCGCCGCCGTAGATGCCGCCCCGGAAGGTCTGCTGCAGGCCGACGGTGGGCACGATGCCGTCGGTGCCGCACACCCAGCCGTGCCGGTGCACCAGGTAGCCCTGCCCCGCTCCGATGGTGACCGGGAAGATGCGACCGGGCAGCTTGGCCCCGAAGGCCACCATGCCCTGACCGCCCTGTGCCTCGTACTTGGTGACGAAGAGGCCTCCACCACCCACGGCCCGCTTCAGCCCTCCCATCAGGCCCTTCTGACCGCCCACCGAGGTGGTCTGGGACAGCTGCATGTTGACGGACATCCACGAGAGCTCGCCGTGGCTGGAGATCACCGATTCCCCGGGGTCGAGGATCATCTCCAACAGCGGCATGTTGGTTCCCTTGATTTCGGCTTGCATCGGCCCTCCACTTCGATCGTCGGCGGATCGCAGGCACGGCGCCACGATCCGGTGATCCCCGAAGTCTGCCCGCGTCGGGCCGTCGCCGAGGGGATACCTGCACTCCCCACCCTGGGCGCCGTACCCGCGACACCCCGGGCGCCGTACC
>Ga0182010_10000704_pt1 | contig 18928 bp, 14 predicted proteins | sample 611E1MmetaG_FD_120488 | JGI IMG/M metagenome (GOLD analysis project Ga0182010, IMG submission 120488) | Permafrost microbial communities from Stordalen Mire, Sweden - 611E1M metaG | ecosystem: Environmental > Terrestrial > Soil > Wetlands > Permafrost | place: Sweden: Stordalen | collected...
GCCAAGAATCCTTCCGAGCCGGAATTCCACCAGGCAGTCCAGGAGGTGGCAGAATCCCTGGAGCTTGTGCTGGAGCGTCATCCGGAGTACCGCCATGCGAAGATCCTGGAGAGGATGGTGGAGCCGGAACGGGTCGTCATGTTCCGAGTCCCCTGGATGGACGATCAGGGAGAGGTCCACATCAACCGGGGCTTTCGGATCCAGATGAACAGCGCCATCGGACCGTACAAAGGCGGTCTCCGATTCCATCCCTCTGTCAATCTCGGTATCCTGAAATTCCTTGCGTTCGAACAAGTCTTCAAGAACAGCCTCACCTCTTTGCCGATGGGGGGAGGAAAGGGGGGATCTGACTTCGATCCGAAGGGGAAGAGCGACAATGAAGTAATGCGGTTTTGCCAGAGTTTCATGACCGAGCTGTTCAGACATATCGGTCCGGAAACAGATGTCCCGGCGGGCGATATCGGCGTGGGGGGACGTGAGATCGGATATCTGTTCGGCCAGTACAAGCGCCTGACGCGCGAGTTTTCCGGCGTACTGACCGGCAAGGGACTGACATGGGGAGGATCTCTCATCCGCCCGGAAGCGACCGGTTTTGGCGTGGTCTATTTTGCGGAAGAAATGCTCAAGTCGCGCGGGCAGACCATCGCAGGAAAGACCGTCGCGGTCTCCGGGTTCGGCAACGTTGCCTGGGGAGCGGTCACCAAGGTGAACCAGATGGGGGGCAAAGTCGTCACGCTGTCCGGTCCCGACGGCTTCATCTATGATAAGGAAGGCGTGAAGGGGGAAAAACTCGACTATATGCTGGAACTTCGTGCAAGCTCCAAGGACCGTGTGAAGGATTATGCCGACAAATTCAAGGTGGAATTTTACCCCGGAAAGCATCCGTGGGGCGTGAAGGTCGATGTTGCCCTCCCCTGCGCCACGCAGAACGAACTCGACGAGAACGATGCCAAAGAGCTCGTCAAGAACGGCTGCAAGTGCGTCACGGAAGGTGCCAACATGCCGACGACCATCGAGGGATTCAAGGTCTTCAACGCGGCGGGAATCCTCTTTGCACCTGGAAAGGCCTCGAATGCGGGGGGCGTGGCAACGTCGGGACTGGAGATGTCGCAGAACAGCATGCGTTTCCCCTGGTCGAAGGAGGAGGTGGATCGCCGGCTGCACGAAATCATGCAAAACATCCACCGGACCTGCGTGGAAACAGCGGAGAGGTTCGGCACACCCGGCAACTACGTCAATGGCGCGAACATCGGGGGATTCCTGAAGGTCGCCAATGCCATGCTCGATCAAGGACTCGTCTGAGAGACGTCCATCCATCCTCCACAACGGAGTGGCTTTCCACTCCGTTTTTTTTTATCCTTCAACTGATCCGACGACGCACCACAGGTCCTTCATCATGGCAAACGACCAGACCTCTTCCCCCGCGAGCATACTCTCCCTCATCGAAGCGGGACACGCCATCCGCTCACAGGGGTTCCAGAACCTCATGCGGTTCCGCATCCGCGACATCCTCCTCGTCTCGTCCCTCTACGACTATTACATCTTTGAAGAGGACGGGAGACTGCACGAGCAGATCAGGAAGGAATACTCGGGGCTCGAATTGAGCCACACCCCCGATCTCACCCATGCGCCCAGCGGTCAGGAGGCCCTTTCGCTTCTGAACGAAAAGAACCGGTTCGACCTGGTCATCATGACGCTGCACATCGACGATATGCATGCCACGCGGCTCGCGAAAAAGATCCGCGAATCCGGTCTCAGTATACCAATCGTCCTCCTTGCCTACGACAACCGGGAGCAGTCGGAGCTCATCCACCACCATGATGCCTCCATCTTCGACCGGATATTCATCTGGCAAGGGGATTCGAGGATCCTCTTCGGCATTATCAAGACAATGGAGGACAGGATCAACGTCGAAAACGATACCAGGATCATCGGCGTGCAGTCGATCATCCTCATCGAAGACAACGTCAAGTTCTATTCCTCCTACCTCCCGCTCATTTACACGGAGATCGTCAACCAATCGAGACGCCTCATCGCGGAGGGGATCAGTCTTTCCCACAAGTACCTCCGCATGCGCGCGCGGCCCAAGATTCTTCTCTGTACCACGTACGATGAGGCGTGGGCTTTCTTTGAAAAGTACGAAGAGAATATCCTCGGCGTCATTTCCGACATCGATTTCAAGCGGAAGGGAATCGACGATCCCCGGGCAGGGCTTGAATTCGCACGCGCAGTCAAAGCCGTACATCCAGACATCCCGATCCTCCTCCAATCGAACAACGCCGCCTGTGCGGACGAAGCCCGTGCTCTGGGCGCATCCTTCCTCATGAAGGACTCCCCCGTCCTCCTGCATGAGCTCCGGATGTTCCTGAACACCTACTTCAGCTTCGGCGACTTCATCTTCCGGATGCCGGATGGGCGGGAGGTGGGGCGTGCGACCGATCTGAAGACGCTCGAAGAGACGCTCAGAACCGTCCCGGATGAGAGCATCCGCTATCACGGGGAACGGAATCATTTTTCGAACTGGCTGAAGGCGCGTACGGAATTCTGGCTCGCCCACCGCCTGCGCCCCCATAAGGTTACCGACTTCCCTTCCTCGGAGTCCCTGCGGGAGAGCCTGATTGAGGCCCTTCAGAACTACCGCCATCTCCGCCAGTTTGGCCAGATCACCGACTTCGACCCCGCCACATTCGATCCGGACAGCTCCTTCGCCCGTCTCGGAGGCGGTTCGCTTGGCGGCAAAGCCCGAGGCCTGGGCTTTGTGAATCAATTGATCAACAATTACGACATCCGCAGCAGATTCAACGGCGTGCAAATCTACATTCCGCCCGGGATTACGATCGGCACGGACGTGTTCGATGAGTTTCTCGAAGAGAACGACCTTCGCGATTTCGCCCTGCGGCCCGGTCCCGACGAGGAAATTGTGCGGCGGTTCCTTGAAGCGGGAAAATTTCCGCGGAAAATCAGGACCCAGCTCGCCGAATTCCTGGATCTCGTTCGGGAACCTCTTGCCGTGCGTTCCTCCACCCTGCTGGAAGATTCCCAGTATCATCCGTTCGCAGGGGTGTACCAGACGTACATGATCGCCAACAACAAACCGAACCCGAACGCCCGGCTGAGCGACCTCCTCTCCACGATCAAGCGAGTGTACGCGTCGACGTTTTTCAAGGCGGCCAAAGACTATATCAAGGTCACCTCCTACCGGCTGGAAGAGGAGAAGATGGCGGTCATCGTGCAAAAGATGGTCGGCGCCGCGCACGATGACAGGTTCTATCCGGATTTTTCAGGAGTCGCAAAATCGTACAACTTCTACCCGATCGCACCCCAGAAACAGCAGGACGGCATTGCATCCGTGGCCCTCGGACTCGGCAAGATGATCGTCGATGGCGGGGTAACCGTCCGGTTCTGTCCCAAGTACCCGAACCATCTGCTTCAGTTCTTCTCGACGGAAGAGACCCTGCGGAACAACCAGGGGGAATTCTTCGCCCTCGATCTCAACGGCCATCCGCTCGGTCTCAGTGAAACGCATGATACGCTTGTGCGGAAGCATGGCCTCGCTGTCGCGGAAAAGGACGGGACACTTCAATTCGTCGCATCGACCTATTCCGCGGAAAACGATGCGATCTATGACGGACTCAGCCGCGCCGGCATGCGCATTGTCACGTTTGCCCCCATCCTGCGGAACAAGATATTCCCCCTTCCACAGGCACTGGAACTCCTCCTCGATCTCGGCAGCGCCGGGATGGGAACGCCGGTCGAAATTGAATTTGCCGTCAATATGTCCGTCCCCAAGAATTCCCCCCGGCTCTTCGGCCTCCTGCAGATGCGTCCGCTGGTCCTGAACAGGGAATCGGAAGAACTGAACGTCGACGACGCCAACCCGGCGGAGGTCATCTGCCACAGCACGCACGTGCTGGGAAACGGCATGCTCAAGGATGTGCGGGATATCATCGTGGTCGACATCAACACGTTCGACCGGACGAAGAGCGTCGAAGTCGCGCAGGAAGTGAGCCGCTTCAACGAGAAGCTGATCTATCAGAACAAGCCGTATCTGTTGATCGGTGTGGGGCGATGGGGGACTCTTGACCCCTGGCTGGGAATCCCCGTCAAGTGGGACCAGATTTCCGGGGCAAAGGCGATCGTGGAAGCGGGATTCAAGGATTTCAACGTCACCCCGTCACAAGGATCTCACTTCTTCCAGAACATCACTTCGTTCATGGTTGGGTACTTCACAGTTGAGGGGAACGAATCGGGAGGCTTTGTGGATTGGGAGTGGCTTGCAGCCCAGCCGGCGGTCGAAGAGCAGACGTACACGAGGCACCTCGAGTTCCGCCAACCGGTCATCGTCAAGATGAACGGGCAGCAGAACCGCGGCGTAATTCTGAAACCTCCGGCATAGCGTCGCTGCGGCCGGAGTCATCTGTCGCCCGGAGCGGAACCCGCGGGAGAAACAATCTATCTGCAGAACATCGCCGTCATCGTCGCGCCGCCGATCAATCGGCCGCGCATCTCCTCGGCACATTCCTCCGGAGTGGAGAACGGGCCTACAGGCAGGGCCGCAACGTTCAGGGCATGGACGGTGATCTCGTAGACGCGTGACGGGGAGTTCTTCGGGGGCTCCGGCCCGCCGTATCCGAGGTCGCCGAAGGAGTTTCGCAACTCCAGCGAACCCCGGGGCATCTTGTCCCTGTTGCCGGAGGCCCGTTCGGGAATCTCACGAAACGAAGCCGGTATGTTGATAACGTACCAGTGCACCCACTCCTTGGAGGAGGAAAGCCGCTCGATCATCGAGAGGGCAAACGACTCCACTCCCTGAGGCACGTCGCCCCACTGGATGAGCGGCGAGACATTCTGACCGCCGGGGAGACCTTTACTCGCATGCTTGTTCGCAAAGTACTTGCCGCTCAGAAGCAGGGGGCAATAGACTTTCATCTCCTCTTCCCTGTGAAGTCGGGAATCGGCTTGGCAATGGCTTCCCTGACCGTATCCCGGATTTCATCAATCTCCACTCTTCCTTTTCGCAGGTACCGGATTCCGCGCGATTGGAATTCCATGATGTCCTTATAAGGAAGATCCCGTCCCGATATGATAATGATCGGAACTTGCGCGGTTTCGGGATCGGCCTTCAGCTTGTCGATAAACTCGCCCCCCCCTTTTCGCCCCAGGGCGAGATCCATCAAGATGACTGCAGCCCGATGTTCCTTTGCCCAGCCCACAATATCGTCGCTGTGCACCGGAAACTGCACCCCTTCACAGCCGTCGTCCTCCACCAAAAATTTCAGCAGATTCGAAAAATCGAGACTATCCTCAACGATAAGGACGGTCTTTCGTTCTACCACCTGGTCCTTTTTTGGCATATGCGATGGGCGTCATGGTGTGGGAGAAGGGACTAATCACTATAGTACAGCACTTTATGAAAGAAATCAACGTCCCGGACGTTCTTTTCTTGCGTCAGTTCTGTTTTATCGCTAAATTATCGCGAATCCGAGTCCCAACAATCCAGCACATAAATCATACAGGAGACTCACATCCCCCATGAATCACACCCGACGATTCATCCTCACGTGCGCCGCCGCCGTCCTGGTCTCCTCGTGCTCCACCCTCAAACTTGACCGGGTGGATTTCGGTTGGCCGGTGGAAAGCGCTGTCACAGTCAATAACGCCAATATCTTTGAAGATGTCCGCTACTCTGTCACTGGCGGCGTCTCCGCCCTCGCCATGGAAGAATTCCAGGATTCCACTGCGCTCAAGGGGGCGAATCTCCGTCTCATCAGAAGCAGTGAAGGATACTACTTCGTGACCGGACCGAGGTTCAAACATGTGTACGTCTTCAGTCCCGGGAAGGCATCACTCTCGCTGACATCTGCCATTGCCGTCAGCGAAACCGGACTGAAAAATCCCGCGTTCAACCAGCGGGCACCGTTTGTGGAACTTGTCGACGGCGAAGGGTTCCACCGGCTCCTCAGCAGCGATGACATTGTGGAGGTGAAGAAATGAAACTCCTACTGAAAGAGATCGTTCTTGTGCTCGCCATCGTTTCCGCTGCCGTTGCGCAGCAGTCCGATTATGCCGTCAAGAAGGACTTCGAAGACCGTTACAGGACTCTTGCCGGGCGGATCGACTCCGCGACCACGATTCAGGAGCTGGACTCCCTGAAAGGGGCCATCGTAACGCTGGAAAATGACTTTGCGGCACACCAGGCATTCCTTGACAAGGCGCTTTACCCGACAACGCTTGCCGAGAGCGTGGCAAAGCTTCGCTCGCACGAAGTGTTGACGTACGACCGTGTGTACCTCATCCGCACACAGGGGATACGCATGAGCGAGCTGGAAGAACGAATCGCCCTCATCACCTCCCGGCTCGATTCGCTCACCACACAGCGCGATCAGCTCTTCGGCGAGCTGCAGGAGAACCGGAAGTCGCTCAACGCTCTCCGCGACGCCGTGAAGCGCCTTTCCGCCAATCTCCAGGCAAAGGACCGGCTTGTCTTCGCTCTTGCCGACTCAATCTTCCTCCCCTACGGAAAGGATTTGAGTCAACTGGCCGACGTCCATAAGGAAGCCGTGGCCCAGAGGATCGAGAAGGCAAATGTCGTGACGAGGGTCTATGAAATCGCCGCCGACAATGTGCGATTCCTCGATCTGACGAAACTGCAGGGGAAGGACTTCGGCAATCTCATCGATCAGGAGCAGAGCTTCAAGTCACATTGGTCGGGACTGAAGGACAACATGGTCGCCGTCACAGCGACGACGGGCATGCTCCCGGCGTCCCAGCCGGCAAAGGCCGCCTCTGCAAAGGGAGCAGCGACAAAAGGAACAGGACGCGTGGAGAAGGACGCCCGTGCCGACGCGTCCCAACAGGCAGCCCACGTCGATTCGGTCCTTGCAGAGTGGCAGACCAAACTGAACACCACCTTCTGGAGCACCTTGCAGAAGGAATTCACCGACGCGGGAATCGGCGTTGCGCCGTTCAGCGACGGTCCTTCATTCTCCGCCAGCATCCGCACCTATGTCGCGACGCTGAAGGCGAACAATCAGGATCCCGTCCCCTTCACGGATTCCGTGTGGCGGGACAAGATCGACAAGGACTGGCGCGAGGCCCTCAGCAAAGACAATATGCTCGGCAAGGTCGAATACGCATCGCTCGACAAGCTCGTCAGCGAACTGAACCGAGAGACCGTTGATTTGAAACTCATTCTCTACATCGTCGGAGCTCTCGTCCTTGCGTTCATCGTTTGGTTCTTCGTCTTCCGCCCCAAGAAGAAGACCCCTGAGCCGGAACCGCAGGAGTAGTGCTTACTGTCCTCGCGGCGCGGCGTAGAAATCGACCATCTTTTCTATCGCCGCGCTGCAGACGGGATCAAAGTCAATGAGACTGAGGGAGAACATCCTGCAGTCCACCGACGGGCGGTAGATCCCCTTCGACGCATACCCTCCTCCTTCAAACACTCCGACTTTCCCTGCATACTTCGAGTTCTTCAGGATTTCCGCCCCAGCCCTGTACAGGGGTTCCCTTTTTTCGTAATAGTCGGGCGCGAGCCGATCGAGTTTCGCCCGGAGCGCTTCCACGCTGTCGTACGGCGCCTTTTCCCACGGTGTCGGAACCTCCACGCCGCCGGAGAGAAGGGCCTTCCACTTGACGTTCCCCTTGTCGAGAAGCGATGTAATATTGGGTTCCCACGGTTCCACCCCCGCGAGATAGAAATCGTTATACGCTGTCGACGACGTATAATACTCGTCGGCAAGTCCGGCAAAGCTGTGTCCGAATTCGTGTACGTACACATAGTCCATCTGCCACTCCTGTCCAACCACTTTCTCGTTCGTGTAGGTCGTGGCGTACAGGTTGTAGATCCCCCCGCCGCCGTACCGTGTGTCGTTGACGAGAATGCAGATGAAATCATACGGAGCAGCGGCCGCGATGTCACGAAGGGTCTTGTTATCCGTTGTCAGCACATATCGCGCAGATCCGAACGTGTTGTACGCCGTTCCCAGCGTGTTGTCCCGCCACTCATTCTTGTCCGGCACATCGATCCCCGATTCTCCCGAGACCACATCCACCCGCCACACGTTGAAGTCTTTCTTCCGTTCTTTGAAAGGATGCGTTCGGAACATGGTGTCGTTGAACCGCTGGGCGTCCTTGCGGAACTTCTCCATATCGCCCGCCGCATAGCCGTCGCCCAGGATCACAATGTCCACCTTGTCGGATGGCGCGCCGTTTTCCATGACCGGAGAAACCGGGAACCGGACCACCCGGCGCTCCTTTTTCACCTGCACCGGGTCATTCGGATCGATGGTGGTGCTGAAGACCTCATGGAACTCCATCCTCCGATCGCGCCGCGACAGCGTAAGGTGGATGGCCCTCCGCGGATACGGAATCCTCACAGATTCAGAAAACGTCCGATAGACACCCGCAACCGCTTCGTCCGTGGTCTGCCACTCGTTGAACAGCGAGGAGAATCCGCGCGAATACAGGAGAACGTTTGTTGCATGGTCGAAGACCTTCACCATGTACTCGCCCAGGTTCAACGTGTCCACAAGGTTACTCCGGCTCCCCGGCCAGGGCCCCTCCTTGATGGCTGCATCCTCGCTGAAGCGCTCCTCCCCTTTTGTGCCTGTGTGGTAGAAATCGACCCTCAGTGTGGCATCGAGGAAGGAATGCGTGAATATCGCCTGCGCACGAAGCGGGAGCACGGCGGCACACGCAAAGAGCAGAGCAAGTGTGAACTTTCGCATTATTTTCTCCTTGCAACAGTGGACGAATTCTTCGGGAGGGTACTCCTGTGGAAACTGCCGACAGGGGGCGTCATGCATCCGATCCATCCGCAAGCCGGAATCGGATCCTGAGGACTCCCTCATCGCATGCCGTGGATATGAGGCGGAATCCTCCAATCTCGGCGGTGCGGGCAACATGTGCGCCGCTGCAGGGGCAGGCATCGTAATCGCCGATGCGAATGATGCGGATCGTTTCGCCCGCCTCTTCCGGAAGCCGGGAGAGATTAAATTGCGCTTCCGCAGACCCCCGCGGCAGGTATTCTTCCCGCACAGGAAGATCGGCGGCGATCACCTCATTGACGCGTTTCTCCAGCTCACCCTTTTCCTCGACGGTCAGGTCGCGGTCAAAGTGGTAGTCACATTTCGACTTCTTCTTCTCGATGTGCGCACTGAAGGAACGGCCCCTGCCGAACATCCGCACCATTGTCTGGTTGAGGATGTGCTCTGCGGAATGCATCCGCGGGTCATACTCTTTTGCCATACCGTCGGGATGGTGTTCTGTGGGATCCAGGCAGTATCGTAGGGAGTTCCGGCATGAAATGCAATTACGCTCCCTTGGGAGAATACAGAACGGCTGCCTTCTCCGCCGAGGTGACGATTCCCCTGATAAGTGCCGAGCTGAACCCATGGTGCTCCATCTGGTTGAGTCCGGAGATCGTGCAGCCCTGCGGTGTCGTCACCTTGTCCACTTCGCTTTCGGGATGGCTCCCCGCTTCCGCGAGGAGCGTTGCAGCGCCTCTGGCCGTCTGTGCCGCCATCAGGAGGGCGTCTTCCGCATGAAAACCGATCTCGATCCCCCCCTGGGACGCGGCGCGGATCGCCCGGAGGAAGAACGCAATCCCGCACGCACACAGCGCCGTTGCAGGGATCATGTGCGCCTCGTCGATCACCAGCGTCCGTCCGAGCGAATCGAAGAGACGGCACACTTCCTGCACGCGCTCGGCCGGAGCATCTCCGCCCGCAATGCACGTCATGCTTTCTCTGATCGCGATGGCCGTATTGGGCATGACGCGAATGATCGGAACCTCGCTTTCCACTCCACTGCGTATGGCGCTGATGGAAGCGCCCGACACGACGGAGACGAGCGTATGCCGCGCCCGATCGACGACTCCTTTGATCTCATGGAGCAGCCCGTTCAATTGCTGCGGCGTGACGGCAAGAATGATGATATCCGCGCCGGCTGTCGCGGCGGCATTGTCGGTGCCGACGAGGAACCCCGCATCCCGGAATTCCTCCAGCGCGGTGAGGGAGCGGCGCGTGAGCGATATCTCCGCAGGCGCGAACAAGCGAGCCCCGACAAGACCGCGGGCAATGGCGGAACCGATGTTCCCGGTCCCCAGGATGGCAAGGCGACGGCGAGAGGTGCTCATAGCGTCACGTGTGATGAATGAGGAATGATTTGAAATCGTCGAATTGTGATGAAATCCGCACCGATTGCTTCTGGCGTTCCAGACAGGCCTGCAGGCGAGGCGGAATGGTGATCCCCGCCGCCATCCCGTCGTCGTACACCTCGGCAAACTTCGCCGGATGCGCCGTTGCGATGACGATCCCCTGCCCCCGCATCCCCTGTTCGTGCTTCCAGGCCCGGTAGGCAATGGCACCGTGCGGGTCAAGGACATACCCGAGTTTCCGATACACGGCACGAATCGTTTCGCGCGTCTGGCCATCGGTGCAGGAGAACCCCCCGATCTCCGCCGCCATCTTCTCGCGGCTCCGGCCGTAGATCGCCATCAAACGTGCGAAGTTACTCGGGTTGCCGACGTCCATCGCATTCGCGATCGTCTGCACCGACGGGCGCGGACGGAACGTCCCATGACGCAGGTATTCGGGGAGTACGTCGTTCACGTTGCACGCCGCGATGAACTTTCGAACGGGGAGTCCCATCGCGTGAGCGAGCACCCCTGCGGTGAGATTTCCCAGGTTGCCGCTGGGAACCGAGAAGACCGGAGAGACGCCGACCTGCAATCCTGCGTGAAAATAGTAGAACATCTGCGGCATGAGCCGGGCGATGTTGATCGAGTTCGCCGAAGACAGCCGGCGATGTTTCTTCACCTCCCCATCGGTCAAGGCCTGCTTCACGAGCCGCTGGCAATCATCAAACGTCCCCTGCACTTCAAGCGCAGTGACATTCCCGCCGATGGTCGTCATCTGCTGCTCCTGGATCTTGCTCACCTTCCCCGAGGGATAGAGGAGAACAACACGCACTCCTTTCACCCCGTAAAACCCCTGCGCAACGGCGCTCCCCGTGTCGCCGGAAGTGGCAACAAGCACATCAACCTCCCGATCGTCCCCCCGGTGGAAATAGGCCACCGTCCTGGCCATAAATCGCGCGCCGACGTCTTTGAAGGCAAGAGTCGGGCCATGGAACAACTCCAGCACGGATGTGTCTTCCTCGAGCCGCCGCAGCGGAATCGGGAAGGTCATGGATTCCTCGACGATCCGCCGAAGCGGCGCAGGCGAGATCTCATCGCCGAGAAACCTCCGGCTCACGGCAAATGCCGTCTCCTGCAAAGACATCCCTTTCCACCCAGCGAGTTCCCCGGGCGTGAACGGCGTGAGGGACACGGGGACATAGAGTCCGCCGTCTTCGGCAATGCCGCGATCGACAGCCTCGCGGAACGTCGCTCTGTTGCGGGGATCGTTGGTACTGCAGAGAATCATGACAGGTCACTCCACGATGTGTGCGCCTCGATGTGCCACGCAGGAAACGTACACGGTCCGTTCCATGTGCAAATCGTCCAACACTCTTCCCTGAAGACATCCGACTCTCTCCGCAATCTCACGCGATGCCGAAAGGGCAAAGAGGGCCGGACCGGATCCCGAAATGCTGCACCCGAGCGCTCCGGCTTCGAGCGCCGCCGCTTTCAGGCGATAAAATCCCGGGATCAGCGGAGCGCGTACCGGCTCCGCAATAACATCGTGGAGCGAGCGGCCGATCAGGGCGAAATCGTCCGTCAGGAGGCCGGCGATAAGCCCGGCAGCGTTCCCGGTTTGGGTGATGACATCCCGGAGAGGCACAGATGCAGGCAGAATCTTACGCGCCTCTATCGTCTTGATTTCGATGAGGGGGGACGCGATCGTGCACCAGAGTCCCATCGGAATCCGCACAGGGATGATGTCGATGGGATCATAACCCCGCACGAGGACGAACCCTCCCCACAAGCAGGGGGCAAGGTTGTCTACATGGATCGCGCCGCTGGCGATTCGTTCCCCTTCAATCGCATACTTCAGGATCTCCTGCGGGGTCAGATCCGCCTGCAACAGTTCATTGCAAGCGACCGCGGCAGCCACGGCGCTGGCAGCGCTCGATCCGATGCCGCTCCCGACGGGGAGCCCCTTGTCGATCTCGATCTCCACCCCATGCCCGCTGCCATGGTCCTTCAACATCGCGATGACAGGCGCCCCGGCGGTATTGAGAGCCGGGTCCATGGGAAGCGGCGATCCGGCCGAATGCACCGCAGCAATCCTGACGCCGGGTGTGCCGGAAAACCGAACGGTCACCCGATCTCCCGGACTCTCCAGGGCAAACCCCATGATATCGAACCCGCTGGCGACGTTTGAAACGGATGCGGGCGCAAAAGCGGTGGCAGATGTCTTCATGTCAATCCTGGTAGTGGGAAATCCTGATGATATCGGCAAATACCCCCGTCGCCGTCACCTCCGCCCCTGCGCCGGGCCCTTTGATGACAACAGGATGTTCGCGGCAATTCACCGTCGTCAGAGCGACAATGATATCGCTTCCGGTCAGCGCGGCCGCCGGATGGTCGGCGGGAACCCGCCGGAGTCCCACCTCCGCCTTTCCCTCGACAAAAGATGCAAGGTAACGGAGCACCTTCCCTTCGGAAGCCGCTGCATCCCTTTCCCGTGCGAACGCCGCGTCGAGCGACACGATCTTCCGCATGAATTCTTCCACCGATCGGAGTTGCTGCATCCGGCGGGGGATGAGAGGCGTCACCCGGATATCGCGAAAATCGAGTTGATGCCCCGCTTCGCGGGCCAGGATGAGGAGTTTCCGCCCCACATCCATACCGTTCAGATCGTCGCGGGGATCCGGCTCCGTGTATCCCCTCTTCCGCGCCTCTGCAAGGACATCGCTGAACTGCCGATCCCCCGTGAACGCATTAAACAAATAGCTGAGCGTCCCTGAGAGTATCCCTTCGATCTTCAATATCCTGTCGCCTCCGGCGACGAGGTCGTTGATCGTATTGATGATGGGAAGCCCGGCGCCGACATTGGTTTCGTACAGGAACCGGACGTTGTGCCGTTGCGATACCTTTCGCAATTCCGCGTACCGCTTGTACGCGGCCGAGTTGGCCTTCTTGTTGGGCGTGACGATGGAGATGCTGGACGACAGGATCTCGGCGTACCGTCCCGCGATATCCTCGTTCGCCGTGCAATCCACGAAGACACTGTTGGAGAGGTTCAGTTCCTTCATCCGCCGGAGGAAGAGATCGGGATTCATCGGAATGCCGCGGGTCATCAGCCGCTCCCGCCATTGGGCCCCTGCGTCATCCTCATCGAGGAAGAGCATACGCCGGCTGTTGGCGATCGCCTGCACCTTGACATCCAGATTCTGCAGCCGTCGGAGCACATCGCGCTGCCTGACAATCTGGTCCAGGAGTGTCCCGCCGATCAACCCCGTCCCGATAACATACACATGGAGCGATTTCGTATCGGAGAGGAAGAACGCATCATGGAGTGCATTGAGCGCCTTTGATTCGTCCGCCTTGGGAACGACGGTGGAGATATTCAATTCGGAGGACCCTTGCGCAATCGCGACGATGTTGATGCCGTTGCGGCCGAGAGCGCGGAAGAGCCGGCCGGCGATGCCGGTGGTCCGCCGCATGTTCTCACCGACGACGGCCACGATGGAAAGACCGTGTTCAATGAGAACGGGTTCGACCTGCTTGTCGCGAATCTCATGCTTCATTTCCTCTTCGATCAGACGCTTCGCCACCTGTGCGCTTGCCGGCTGGACCGCGAGGCAGACCGAATATTCCGAAGATGCCTGGGTGACGAGAAGGACGTTAATATTCCCCGCCGCCAACGCCCCAAAGATGCGCCGCCCGATTCCCGCGAGTCCGGTCATGCCGCTCCCCTGGACACGGAGGAGGGAAATTTCATCCACCGATGATATCCCCTTCGCGGGAAACTTTCCCGCGACATCGCGTTTCCCGATGAGAGTCCCGGGAAAGGCCGGGTTGAACGTGTTTTTGATCCGTATCGGAATCCCCTTTTCCAGCGCCGGTTGCATCGTGGGAGGATGGATCACTTTCGCTCCGAAGTGCGACATTTCCATCGCTTCTTCGTAGGTCATGCACCCGATGGAAAACGCCTTTCTGACCTTTCGCGGGTCGGCCGTCATCACCCCATCTACATCAGTCCAAATTTCGATCTCCGAGGCATGGAGGGCGGCTCCAAACACGGAGGCGGTCAGATCGGATCCGCCGCGTCCCAACGTCACGGTGTCGTTGTCCGTGGTCGAACCGATAAACCCGCACGCCATCTGGAGCCCCGCATGCTTCTTGAAATGTGCCCGCAGCAGCTTGTTCGTCAGTTCATGCTTCACTTTCGCAGCGCCGAATGTCTCGTCTGCCTTGATAAGAAGCCGGCTGTCGATGAACTCGCACCGCATCCCCTTCGCCTTGACCGCTTCGGCGATGATGAACGTCGAAAGGAGTTCCCCAAAACTCATGATGTAATCAAGGGTTCTCGGCGTCAGCTCGCGCGTATAATAGACGCCGTGCAGAACGTCTGTCAGGTCGGCCAGGCGGCTCTGTACCGACTTGGCGGCCTTCGTACGGCGCGAGACAGGAACAAGTGCGGCCAGGACATTCCGGTGTCTCTTCGCCAACGATGCCAGCGCTACCGCGTACCGCCTGTCACCCCCCGCCGCCTGCCTGCTCGTCCGGATGAGGTGATCGGTCACTCCCTGAAAAGCTGAGAAGACCACAACCAGGTTCTTGTGGCGCGCGTGGGTGTTTGCAATGATTTTCATGACCAGACGGATCCGGTCGGGAGTGCCGACCGACGAGCCGCCGAACTTCAGGACTTTGATGGCGACCTCCATAAAATGCGAAAACCGGCTTCAGTTCTTCTGAAGTCGGTTTCCCGTGGGACAAAACGTGATCAACCAACCTCAGCCGTCGCAGGGCGGCATCGTCGGGGTGGTCGTTCCGATATGAAGAAGAGCGTTTTTCATACTTTTTAGTATAAGGATTCCCCGGGTGTTTGTCAACAAAAATACGTCAGATGAGAAGAATCCCTTTCCTTTTCTCAGAGAAAGGGGGATTGAGCCCTGCAGCCCGCTGAGACAGGGCTTCTGGCCCCCTCCCCGCTGTGAAGGAGACGCGGGAAAAGGGGTCAATTCGCGCGGAAGAATCAAGCGGGACGTTGCAGGGGAAACACCGGGCAACCGAATTCACTTTCCACCGAACGGCCCGCATTCAAGGACCTGATGAGTTCGTCATGGAGCGCCGGACCGGAGGATGTGAGAAGGCTTCCTCCAAAGACGACATTGTGCCTCTCCCCTTCCAGGGTTGTCACAACGCCCCCCGCTTCTTCAACACAGGGGACGATCGCTGCGGAATCCCATGGGCGCATGACGGTATCGATGGCTGCGCTGGCATCCCCGCGGCAGACCACGGCATGCTGCACACAATCACCATAGAACTTGAACTTCTGCGCGGCCCGCACAATGCCTCCTAAACGATATCCCCCCTTTGCACCTTCCATCTCGGATCGCTGGATCCCTGAGGCAAGCACCGTCGCGTGTCGAAGCGATGCGCAAGGCATAACCCGCAAGCGGACCGGCGACGAGGAGCCGGTGATGGACCAGCAACCGTGTCCTTTTGCGGCGCAGATGGTTTCCCCAAATCCAGGAAGGTGAATGACCCCGAGTACGGGTTCGCCGTCCTCCAAAAGGGCGACAAGGTTTCCGAATAAAGGAGTCCCCATCGCATACCAGGCCGTCCCATCGATCGGATCAAGAACCCACAACAACCCGCTGTCGGCCGCCTCTGCTTCCCCGAATTCCTCCCCGAGGATGCCATGGGAAGGATAACGGCGCGCGATCATCGTCCGCATCAACGACTCTGCCTCCCTATCGGCGTCGGTCACCTCGCTCCCGTCGTCTTTCCTGGCCACCCGCACTCCATTCTGTTGCTGAAGAACGAGCCGTCCCGCCGATGTCGCGACACAGAGTGCGAAGTCGAGATACTCCTTCAGCGCCGTCTTCGTCAGCATCAATCCTCCTTCTCCATTGTTTCCAGCCAGTGCTGCGCGTTTTTTTGTCTTCGGGGATCGGAAGCAAGAACCGGCTGCAAAGAGACGGTCTTCTCATACTCGACACGTGCCTCTGCCGTCCGGTCGCGGAGACGGTAGAGCGTCGCAAGTTCGTAGTGATGCCGGATCACGTCGGGTGCAAGAGCAATCGCCTTCAGGAGCGCCGCTTCCGCCTCATCGTAGCCCCCGTCAGGGAGGCGGCCGAGGAACATCCGTGCGAGCTGCCGCTCGATCCAACTCACGTTCCCCAGATTCATGTAAAACGTTCCCAAAATCGAGTAAGCGACATCGTCGCGGGGGTTGATCGCGATGGCCTTCTCAAGCTGATCCTTGATCTCGGTGCAGAGCTGGACCTTCGACTTGCTTCCTTCATACATTGCAATGCTTCCGAGCGAGGCCGCGAGCCACGTATGTCCCTCTCCTTGCGAAGAATCCAACCGGACGCTTATGCGCGCTTCTTCCACGGCCAGACGGTACAAACCCTCTCTCTGATCCTTCTCGGCAACATCACCCTGGCAGATGTGGACGCGCGCATAACGCCAGAAGATCTTTGCCGAGTCGGCAGTGGCGCGGAGGGTGGAATCGTACGCAGCGATCGCGGCGGGATATCTTCCTTCCGCGAATTCCATGTCTCCTGGGGGAAGCGGCGATCCTCCCGCAAAAGGATTCGCCAAAAGGGCCATAACAATGAGCAGGGTCATCTTCGCACCGTGGTTGTGGGGCGCTGGAACGGGAGGAAAGGCGTGATTTCCCGTAGGGGGTGTCACTGGTGCGATTCCGGCCCGTTCAGCACATGAAGCAGGATACCGCTTTTTATATTCAAATGAGAGTTCACCTCTGTTTACTGAGATTCCCGGGTATCCGCGTACCGTAACTCAAGGCGCTGTCCCCCCTTTCGCGTCGTCAGAGTATACGATTCTGATGTTACCCTGCGGTTAAACCGCGGTTATGAAATTGTTAACTCGGGAGGAGACAGGGGGCAGGACAACTATTCCCTCCTTTTGATCCAAAAAATTTTCTACATTGATTTTGGATCAGCTTTCGGGGGGGGGGGAGGTCAAGGCGAGGAACAACGCGTGAACCACCGGAGAGTATCATGGAGAAGAAAATACGGTGGGGGATCCTCGGCACAGGATGGATCGCAGAAAAGATGGTCGCTGCCCTTTCGACTGTCAATGACGCGACACTGGTGGCCGTCGGGTCCAGAACAACAGAGAAGGCAAACGAGTTTGCGCGCAGGCATCGCGTGGAGACCGCGTATGGATCGTACGAGGAGCTGGCCGCTGATCCTCGCGTGGACGTCGTGTACGTCGCCACTCCTCACCCCTCTCACTGCGCGAACACGCTCATGTGTCTCAGGAACGGCAAAGCGGTCCTGTGTGAGAAGCCGTTTGCCATGAATGAAAGGGAAGTGCTGCAGATGATCTCTACGGCGCGGGAACACAATGTGTTCCTGATGGAGGCATTCTGGACCCGCTTCCTCCCCTCTATTGACAAGGTCCTTAATCTGATCGCCTCGGGCGTTTTAGGCCAGCTCCGCCACATCAAATCCGACCATGCCGCGTTTCGGCCATTTGACCCGAACCACCGGGCGTTCAACAAAGCCCTCGGCGGAGGCTCCCTCCTTGATATTGGCATCTACCCCGTATTCCTGACCCTTCTCCTCTGGGGGGAGCCCGACCAGATCGACGCTGTCCCCCACATCGGTCCAACAGGCGTGGACGAGAGCTTGGCTCTTACATTCAAATACGACGACGGGCGGATAGCAACGCTCTTTTCGAGTTTCACAGTCGACTCAACCGTCGAAACGCACATCTGCGGGACCGGGGGAAGATTGAAACTGAACCGTTGGTGGTTTTGTCCCGTTCCGATCGAACTGGCGAAGGGGGACAACCCACCTGAGACGATACATTTCGACTATGTCGGCAACGGGTACAACTACGAGGTGGAGGAGGTCGTACGGTGCCTTCGTGCGGGAAAGAAGGAAAGTGACATTTTGCCGCTCGATTTTAGTCTTCGCCTCATCAGACTTCTGGACAGAATCAGGAAGCAAATGGGATTGACCTATGAGGCGGATTTGCAGGGCGGGATGTGATGCATCGCGCCCAGGACGCGCCGATATCGTGAAGGCACGGCATCGTCGATTGGCATCTGCTGCCGGACGGAAACTTGAACCACAAGTTTCCTTGTACTCACTAGAATTCACCTTTCGTTCTCTCCGGAATTCACTCCATACCATCTACCAACCGCGCGAGGATACTACTCATGCAGCCCCTGAAACTCAGTGAAAAGATCGGTTACGGCTTCGGCGATGCCGCCTCGTCGATGTTCTGGAAGCTGTTCGGCATGTACCTCATGTTCTTCTATACCGATATCTTCGGCATCCCGGCTGCTGTCGTAGGGACCATGCTCCTGATAACCCGCGTTGGTGATGCCGCTTTCGATCCGCTTGTCGGGATCCTCGGCGACCGTACCAATACACGCTGGGGAAAATTCAGACCATATCTCTTGTGGATGGCGCTGCCTATCGGCATCATCGTCATCCTGACCTTCACCACGCCAAACATGAGCATCGGCGGGAAGATCGTCTATGCGTACATCACGTACTCACTGATGATGATCTTCTATTCCCTGATCAATGTCCCGTATGCCTCTCTCATGGGTGTGATGACCGACGATGGCAAACAGAGAACAACCCTCGCAACGTATCGTTTTATTTTTGCCTTCGGCGGCAGTTTCCTGGTGCTGGGCATTTTCCAGCCCCTTTTCGACGGGTTCGGGACGAGGACCTTCAATGAATTCACTTCCGCGAAGACCGTTGAAGTTGCGGATACGCTGGCAAAGACGACAAGCAGGATAACGGTCTGGGATGGCAC
>Ga0182010_10000708_pt1 | contig 18911 bp, 19 predicted proteins | sample 611E1MmetaG_FD_120488 | JGI IMG/M metagenome (GOLD analysis project Ga0182010, IMG submission 120488) | Permafrost microbial communities from Stordalen Mire, Sweden - 611E1M metaG | ecosystem: Environmental > Terrestrial > Soil > Wetlands > Permafrost | place: Sweden: Stordalen | collected...
AGGAAAATGCCGAGCGGCTTGCCGACGTTCGCGCCGGTAATGTCGCCGAAAAGTTTTTGTCCTTCGGCGTTCCAAGTTAGCTGAACCGTCGGTTCGCCGCTTTGCGGATCAAAGATAACGGCGGCGCGCGAAAGGTCTTTTCCCGAAAGCTGCGTTACGGTCCAGCCCGGGGTTTGATCGACGGGTGGCGCGGGCGGCGATTGCGTGGCAATGAGAATATGGCTGGCGCTCACTTGTTCAACGCCGTTCACCGTTTTATCGCCGGTTTTTTTAATGATGTGGTAGCCAAATTGCGAAAGCACCGGGACTTTGGTGATCTCCCCTACTTTGAGCGCGAAGACGGCATCGGCGAACGGCGCGACCATTTGATCTTTGGTAAAATAACCAAGGTCTCCGCCCTTGTCCTTTGAACCAGGGTCTTCAGAATACTGCTTGGCAAGCGCGGCGAAATCGGCGCCTTTGGCAAGGGCAAGCTTATTGACCATGTCCGCTTTTTTCTTCGCGGTGGCATTATAAGCGATCATTGCCGGGGTTAGCGCCGGCGCGGTGAGCGTGGTCGCTCCCGGAGCGGGCGCAACAGCTTGCGTGCGAAAATCCAAGGTCGGCGTTTCGCCGATCATCTTGATCGCCTGATTAACATCTTTGATGCCGGCCAGTTCGACAATAATACGGTAATGGCTGCCATCGCGTTCGGTTTGAACCAACGGTTCGGCGACGCCGAAAGCGTTAATGCGCCGTTCAATGACGTCGCGCACGCCCGCCAAAGCGTCATCGCGCTGACCGCTCGGTATCCCGCTCATGTCAGCTTCGTATTCCAAATGCGTGCCGCCCAAAAGATCCAAGCCCAGCTTCCACGGCGCTTCCGGCGCGTTCGGCAAATTAATCCACTTGGAGTAGTTGTTTCTCGAGGCAAGTCCGTTCACCGCTTTCGCCGCGTCGTTATACGGTTTGGGGTAATCGTAGATCGCGGCCGCGAGTGTAATGATGACGATAAAAACAATGCGCCAGCGCAACTGGCCGCGCTTGGAGGGCGCAAAAATTTTTTTAAGTAAACGCCAAAGACCGCCGCCAAAGAAGCGAAACGGCCCGGCTATTGAAGTAAGGGCGTTTTTCACCTTTTCATTCATAGCGATATGTGGATAGTAAGACGGTCAGATTATCACGGCTTTTGCGCCGACGCAAGATTAAAGAGGCGGACGGCGTTTTCCGTCGTTTGACGCATGATTTCAGCAACGCTTGTGCCGCGTATTTCAGCCACTTTTTGAGCGATAATCATGACATTGGCCGGTTCGTTTCGCTCGCCGCGCTTGGGTAGCGGCGAAATATACGGCGCGTCGGTTTCAAGAAGAAGTTTGTCCATGGGCATCAACCGTACGACTTCGACAAGAGGATTTTCCGCCCGTCCTTTCCGCGGCGGAAAAGTAACAATGCCGCCGATCCCCAGATACAATCCAAGCTCTAAACATTTTTTAGCATCGTCTTGGCTGCCGCCGAAGCAATGCATGACGCCGCGCGCCGCGCCGCCGTATTCCCGGCGCATAATTTCAAGCGCGTCGGCGTAGGCTTCGCCATCGCCGTTGTCGCGAACATGCATGATAAGCGCCATGTCTTTATTCTTGGCAAAAACAATATGGCGCAAAAAATTTTCCCTTTGTTTTTCTTTGACGACCGCGATCGGATATTCCGAAGTTTCAGACAAGCGATAATAATCAAGACCCGTCTCCCCTACCGCGACCACTTTTTTCGACGCGGCAAGTTTAGAAAAATATTCTTCTTCGAAAAATTCCTCTTTTGGCGCCACGACGACCTCTTGCGGGTCATGGTGCGGCGCGTGAATGTGATTAGGATGAACGGCGATGGAAGCCCAAACGCCGTCGGGGTGCGCTTCGGCAAGTTTAACTGCCGCCGCCGAAGTTTCTTTGTTCGTGCCAACCACAATAACGCCAATGCCGCTTGCGCGGCATTTTTTCATGACGGCCTCACGATCAGGATCGTAGGCCGCGAGTTGAAGATGGCAATGCGAGTCGATGGCGTTAAAAATCATAAAAATGAAGCATGAAGCACGTAACATGGAACACTCCGTCGGAATGTTTCATGCTTTATGATTCATGTTTCATACTTTGTAAAGCGTCTGGATTGATTTGGGCAAAAGCGGCATGAGCAAGGAAGCGGCGGACATGAGGGAAGCGGCGAGCACCGAGGCGGAAAGCGACGACACAATCGGGAAAGGCAGGGTTTTGATGATAATAAGAGTGGCGCCGACGACAAAGACGCCTTCAAAAAATCCCAATATTCCTCCGGCGACGCGGTTGGCCAAACCGATCAAGGGTATTTTCATAAAATTAAAAGCCTTTTCAAGGACGTGCAAAATAATGCCAAAGATGCGCGTAAAGAGGATCAGGATGATAACGAAAGCGACGATCACGCAAACGCTCTGGCTCCAGCCGGTTTGGCTAGCGAGCCACGCCCCGCTCGCCGTATCCCATCGGCTCGCCACTCCAATGCCGATCACAAGTCCGAGGAACGAGCCGATCATGTGGATGACCCCTTGGATAAAACCGTTCACCAAAAACAGGACAACGCAAGCGGCAAGAATTAAATTTAAAGTTTGGACGGACATAGGTCTCATTGGTCCTATAGGACCTATTTAATAAGTCTGGGAAACAAGGGCTCGCCCTTCGAAACTTTGGTGCCGGGCTTAAGCAGCCCCCATGTTTGAAGCTCTGAAAGGGGTTCTTTGCCAAGGTCGTGAGTAACACCCAAGCGAGCAAGAATATTTTCCGCCGTTTCCGGCATGAACGGCCAAAGCATGAGGCTGATGTGCCTGATTGTTTCAGCCAGCACGTAAAGCAGTTTGGACAATTCGGCCGGGTCGGTTTTTGCGAGCACCCACGGCTCGCGCTCGGTTACCAGCTTGTCGGCCGAACCGACGACGTCCCAAACGTCGGCCAGCGCCAAATGCAGGTCGTAATTATCGATGTGTTCTTGGTATGCTAGCCAAGTCGGTTCAATGATCGCGGAAGCAATCGACGGCACCGTCCCATTCTCGTATTTCTCGATCATGGCGAGCACCCGCGAGACAAGGTTGCCGATGCCGTTCGCCAAGTCCCCGGCATAGCGTTCGCTCAGGCGAGCTTCGGAAAAATCGCCGTCCGAATTGAACGGTATTTCGCGCAAGAGAAAATAGCGCGAGGTTTCGCAGCCGAATTTTTCTACGACTTTGAACGGATCAATCACATTCCCCAAAGTCTTTGACATTTTTTTGCCATCGACGGAAATGTGGCCATGGACCGCGACCTGTTGCGGAACATCGATGCCGGCGGCCATAAGCATCGCCGGCCACATAACGGCATGAAAACGCGATATCTCCTTGCCGATCACGTGCGTATCCGCCGGCCAATATTTCTTGTAACGTTCGTCGGGAAAGCCGGTGGCGGTGAGGTAATTGGTAAGCGCGTCGAACCAGACATACATGACCTGATCCGGATCGTCGGGCACGGGAATGCCCCAAGCGAGCTGGCGCGCCGATCGCGAGATGCTGATATCCTCGAGGTCTTTGACCCATTCCTTGACCTCGTTAAAGCGGCCGTTCGGCACCACGAAGTCGGGGCGGAACGCAAAAAGCTTGAGCAAAGCGTCTTTATAATCGGTCAGCTTAAAAAAATAATTCTCTTCTTCGAGAAGTTCGGGAATGGTGTTGTGGTCGGGGCACTTGCCGTCAACCAGATCTTTGTCAGTCTTAAACGCTTCGCAACCGATGCAATAAAGGCCAACGTATTTTTTTTTGTATATTTTTCCCGACAGCTTGGCACGACGCCAAAGTTCTTGCGAAGCGACCACATGCCGCGGCTCGGTGGTGCGGACGAAATCGTCATTCGAAATGTTCAGGGTATCGGCCAGAAGGCGGAAGCGGGCCGAATACTTATTCACGAACGCTTGCGGATCGGCTTTGGCGCGTTCCGCCGCTTGCAAAATTTTTGAGCCGTGCTCGTCGGTGCCGGTGACAAAAAAAACGTCCTCGGCGCGCATGCGGTGGTATCGGGCGAGCACGTCCGCATAGAGGAGTTCCAGCGCATAACCGATATGCGGCTCGCTGTTCACGTAAGCGATAGCGGTGGTGATGTAGAATTTATCAGGCATGTGTTAAACTTTATCATTTTTTAGGAGCCAGCACAATCACGAATTCGCCTTGAGCGCGGATGCGGCCAAGCGCGGCGAGTTCGGCGAGCGTGCCGCGCTCGATTGTTTCGAACATCTTTGTCAGCTCGCGGCAGACGACGGCGCGGCGCGCGGGAGAAAGCGCGGCGAGTTCGGCGAGCGTTTTTTCGATCCGGTGGGGCGATTCGAACAACACCGCGGTATGTTCGGTTGCCACAATCTCATTTAGTCGAGATGACCTTCCCTTTTTATGCGGTGGAAAACCAAAGAAGGTAAAAATATCCGAATGGAATCCCGAGATCGAAAGCGCGGCTGTCACGGCGCTGGGTCCGGCGATTGGCACGATCTTAACTTCCGTGCCGAGCGCGCGAACGACCTCCGCAACCAGCCACGAGCCAGGATCGGAAATGGCCGGCGTGCCGGCGTCGCTCACGAGCGCGAGCGTCGCGCCCTCGCGCAGTTTTTCAATGACGCGTTTGATCATGGTCGCGTCGGCATTCGCATCGAATCGTTCTACGGGTGTATGAACATTAAAATGCGACAATAATTTTTTAACGACGCGCGTGTCCTCGGCCAATATCAAACCAGCCTCGCGCAGGGTCGTTAGGGCGCGGGGGCTCATGTCTTGCAGGTTCCCGATCGGGGTGGCGATAATGTAAAGCGTTCCGGTCATGCTTATAACCTACGTGTAAAAGAAAAACGGGTCAAACAGCCGGAGCCGTTTGCCCGTTGGGTCGAGTGATGTTGCTACCGCGACGATCCCCCGGCGGGATTCTCATCGGTGATCATCGGCAAATCCGATTGCGGCAGGATCGCGGTTCCGGCTTCGCTATGTGGCTCTTTCAGCTTCCTTGTCGCTTCGTCAGCAGGATCGACCGCATTCGGAACCGCGCCACATTGATCATCCTGCAAAGGCGCTCTGCTCGCCTCGATCGCATCGATCGCTTGCGCGGCAGCGGCTACGAGCGCTGGATCGTTTCCGAGATCCGGTGCCGTTGCGGGCGGTTCATGCGCACCGCCATTAACCATTGCCGCCGTCTCTTTCAGCGTCCTGATCGCGGTCTTCAGCATAGCATTCTCGTTAGCAAGGCCGGTCGCTTCTTCGGCCATTCTGGCGATCGTGGCGTCTGATCCTTGTTGAAGCAAGACAAGTCGCCCAATCTCACCCTTCGCTGTAGCGATGATCAACATTGCGTCGCGATGATCGCGCTCGGCCCCCTCGGCTCGTTCACGTAATTGACGCAACTTGTCTTTTGTTTCTTCGGTCGGCAAGCGGGCGAGGATGGCCGCGTTTTGCCGACGAAGAGCAAAATACAGGAACAAACCGAGCGGAACGAGAAGAATGATGACGAAATGCAAAGCATAGAACTTGCGGTTCCATGCGGAAAGGTCCTCATACTTGCGTTCGTCCCGCGCCTTTTCTTCTATAAGCCGCTTGATATCGGAAAGTGCATTGTCTCTCTCCGCACTGACCGATGCCAATTTGGAATTGAGTCCTTGGCGTTCTCGCGATATCTTGTCCAACTCCGTTTGGTCGCTATCCGAGCGGCTTTTGAGCGCCTCAATCTGTCCGTTGGTTTGAGCGATCGTAAGCTTGGCGTCGATGAGCCGAGCGTTCAACAACCTGATCTTGGCCGCCGCCAGAGATTCGGCATCAACTTTTGCCGTTTCCGGCGCGGGCGCAACCGAAGGCATCGCCTGTGCGGTTTCGGGGTATGGCGCAATCACATCCGGCGCTTTGTTGGTCTCTTGGGCGACGCGACCTTCACCGACGTTCGTGAGAAGCAAAACCAGAACCGGGAACTTGAGCATGATCCTTCCTCTCTTTCTTTTTTAAGCAGTAAAAACTGCGTTGTTAACGGTCTGTTTGGGAACATTCCCAACGCCGGACATTAGCATTTCACAATTATTTTGTCCAGTTTGACAACGGCTTCGGCTTCAAGCTCGGCCAAGCCTTCGATTAAAGCCTCGGCTTGTTGAACATTTTCGATCTTGGCTCGCGTTTCGGGGTGTTCGGGCAAGAACAGCGAACAGCAGTCTTCGTGCGGGCGGATCGAAATGTCGAAAGTTCCATATTCGCGCGCTTCGGCCATTATTTCTTCCTTGTTCATGCCGATCAAAGGTCGAAGGATCGGCATATGGACGGCGTCGGAAACGGCGGCGATGTTCTCCACCGTTTGCGAGGCGACTTGGCCCAAGCTTTCGCCGGTGGCAAGCGCCAGTATCCCCTCTTGCCGCCCGATCCGTTCGGCGATGCGAAACATCGAGCGGCGATAAAGCACGACGCGCAGGGGCGGGGGGGCGAATTTGACCGTTGCTTTTTGTATGTCGGCGAACGGCACCATGAAGACGGTCATGGCGCCTTGCGCCTTGGCAATGATCTGCGAAAGTTCTTTTACTTTTTCGAGCGAAGCGCGGGTCGTGATCGGGTAGCTGTGAAAATGAATTCCAAAAACCGCGGCGCCGCGGCGCTCCAAGCGCAACGCGGCTACCGGCGAGTCGATCCCGCCCGAGAGCATCATAAGGATTGGCGCCTGCGAACCGGTCGGCAAGCCGCCGGGTCCTTCCCAGCGCTCGACGGAAACATAAGCGTCTTTTTCCAAAAGCTCGATCGCGCAAACAATATCGGGTTCGCGCATTTTCACCTTTCGTCCGGTCGCCGCGATTATCTTTTCACCGAGGTCGGCGTTCATCTCCATCGAGGTTGAGGCGAAATTCTTGTCCGAACGCATGACGTCAACTTTGAACGACCCCGGGGGCGCTTTTTTCATCAGCTCGACGGCGGCGGTTTCGATCGCCTCCATGTTCGGTTTAGTTCGCACGGCGGGTGCGGCGTAAACAACGCCAAAAAGGAAAGGCATTAATTTTTTTACCGCGTCAAGATCGGTTTGCGCGGTTGCCTCGGCGATAATCCGGCCGCGCGCGTTGAAAACAACGGCCAAGCCGCAATCTTTTAAAACCGATCTGATGTTGTCGGTCAGCATTCGTTCAAAAAAAAGACGATTGCCCGTCTTAAGGGCAATCTCGCCGTAATGGAAAATGATCGTGTTTGGTTTATGAAGCATGAAACATGAAGCATTTAACATCCTTGCGCCAATAGCGCCTTAATGTTTCATGTTGCGTGTTCCATGTTCCATGCGTCAAGCTTCAAGTTCATCCGAGCCGCAGGTTGGGCAAACGGCGGTGAGTGTGTCGGTTTCTTCGCAGTCGGCGCATTGATTCCCGAGCGTGCCGCGCAAGACCTTTTCGCCGCCGCAACTGCCGCAGCGCATGATAACCTCATTTTCCTCAATTTCGCCGCAATACTGGCATGAATACGACATAATCAAGGGGTTAATTATGAACGTATTTTACCCTGCCGCTCGCCATTGCGTCAACTTGGAGTATAATATTATTAATAACCGATAACTCGTAACAAATAACTTATGGAATACGAAGCAAAACCGTTGCCGTTTACAAAAGAATTGGCGGGAATCTCGAAAAAAACGATCGAGATACACCATGACAAACTTTACGCCGGATACGTCGCCAAGCTGAACGAGGTTAATAAAAAACTGGAAGCGGCGCGCGATAACGCCGAAGCTCAAGCGGGTGCCAATCAGACTTATTCCGATCTTCGCGCCCTGCGTCTTGGGGAGACATTTGCGGTAAACGGTGTTTATCTGCACGAAACATATTTCAATATGCTGGGCGGCAATGGAACGCCGAGCGGCAAGCTCGCAGATGCTATTACTGCCAAATGGAATTCAATTGAAAAATTCATTGCTTATTTTTCGGCCAGCGGCATGGCGATGCGCGGCTGGGTAGTGCTTGCTTATGATACGAATGTCGGTGAATTGAAGATATACGGCGCCGACGCTCATAGCGAAGGCGGGGTCTGGGGCGCGATCCCGATTATCGTTCTCGATGTTTACGAACACGCGTACTTCATCGACTACGGTGCGGATCGGAAAAAATATATCGCCGATTTTTGGAAGAACTTGGATTGGGCGGCGGCCAATGCGATCTTTGAAAAAATAATGAAAATGAATTAATAACCGCTATGCCAGACAATAACAATATTTTTCGCGTCGGCGCGCCGGCGCCCGATTTTAAACTCAAAGGCGCGATCAATTCCGGCGAAGTGAACGATTACAGGCTCGCGGATTATCGCGGCCAATGGGTCGTTATTTTTTTCTATCCCGAAGATTTTTCCTTCGTTTGCCCGACCGAGGTAAAAGAATTTTCCCAGCGCTTTGACGAGTTCGATATGATCGACGCGGTTGTGATGGGTATTTCGACCGATACGATCGACTCCCATATCAAATGGTTAAAAACCCTTGGCAACATCCGTTATCCCCTACTGGCCGATTCGGAGCATGTGGCTTCAAAAAATTATCGCACTTTTTTACCCGACGAAAACGTATCCTTGCGCGGAACTTTTATCATCGATCCGGCCGGACGACTACGCTATGCGCTTTACCACGACAACGCCATCGGCCGTTCGGTCGGCGAAACCCTGCGCGTTTTGGCCGCTTTGCGCACCGGCGAAATGTGCCCGGCCGAATGGCAACCCGGCGATCCGACCTTGGGTCTGCACGGCGACTTTGATTAAAAATTCTTGAGCCAATTTAATATCGTTCTGACGCCAAAGCCGGTGCCGCCTTTGTTTATATAGGAAGATACATCGCGTTCAGCAAAGGCCGGGCCGGCGATGTCCACGTGCGCCCACGGAGTTTCACCGACGAATTCTTTAAGAAAAAGACCGGCGGTAATTGCGCCGCCGTATTTTGCGCGGCTGGTGTTTCTCAAATCGGCATGATCGCCAACAACGAGCGGCGCATAATCGCTGGGAAGCGGCAAGCGCCAGATTGGTTCGCCCGTCGAGGCGGCGGACGAAGCGATATGTTCGTAAAGTTTTTCGTTGTTCGTCATTATCGCAGCGATGTCCGTTCCAAGCGCCACCATGCAAGCGCCGGTCAGGGTCGCAACATCGACTATTTGATCGGGTTTAATTTTTTTGACGGCATACGAAAGGGCGTCAGCTAAGGTCAATCGCCCTTCGGCATCGGTATTTAAAATTTCAATACTTTTGCCGTTCATCGCCGTTACAATGTCGCCCGGGCGCATGGCTTTTCCCGATGGCATATTTTCGCAGGCGGCAATCAGACCATGTATCTCGGCATGAGGTGAAACATCGGACAAAACGGAAAAAATACCGAGTACGGAGGCGGCGCCGGCCATATCGCACTTCATCGTGTCCATGTGTTCGGATGGTTTAAGCGACAAGCCGCCGGAATCAAAAGTAACCGCTTTGCCGATAAGGGCCACCGTTTTATAGGACTTATAGGTCCTATTGGACCTATAAACCATGTGCAAAAAATATGGCGCCTCTTCCGAGCCTTTCGCCACGGCCAAGAACGCGCCCATGCCGAGTTTTTCGCAGGCCGCGTGGTCTAAAATTTTTAATTTTATATTCTTATCGTTGGCCGCGATCCGTTCAGCGTGCTCTTTGAGGTGCGTCGGCGTCATGCCTCCGGCCGGCTCGTTCACGAGGTCGCGGGCATAGACGGTGGCGCGCGCGTAAACCTCGCCCATGGCAATGCCTTTTTCAAACGAACGAACGGTTGAAGCGTCGGACGCAACAATCGCGAGCGTCATCGGTTTTCGCTTATTCAAACGCTTGGCCTCTTGCGGTTTGAACGTCAAATATTTGTAATCAGCAAGGAGCGCGCCTTCGGTCATGGCCTGCGCCATTGCGGCGGGATCGCTAACAACTTTGGGGAAGATACAAACGATCTTCAGCGCTTCAATCTTGTCGGCATAACGAACGATCGCCCCGGCGGCGCGGCGGAGTGCTTCCAAATTAAAAGTTTTTTTATCGCCTAGGCCGACCAAAACAACGCGATCAAACGGCAGCTTTCCGTGCGTGTGCAAAACCAGCTGATCGCCGAGTTTGCCGCCGAACTTTTCTTCGGCCGCCATAACGGTCAGCAAGCCGCCAAGCGCCTTGTCTGCCGCCTTAAGTTCGCCCGCGAAAGTTTGCGTGCCGCTGAACACGCCGAAAGCCGCCAAATCGGCTTTTCCCTCAAAAATATCGCCTTTTTGTGCGATGATATTCATATTAAAGCAATGACAGATCAATCGTCGTATCGATCCTAATCTGCGCAACAAAATCCGGGATATGGCTTACCATGAGGAGGGCGCCTTCGTAATTGTTGAGGGCTTTGGCAATGACCGGCAAATGACGGAAGTTAATGTGGTTGGTCGGCTCGTCAAGGATAAGCAGGCCCGGGCGCTGGAGAACCAGGCGCGTAAAAACAAGCAGTCCTTTTTGTCCCTCGGAGAGTCCGCCAATCTTGTTGCCGAGCGCTTTGCCGTCAAGCAAAAATCCGGCCGCGGTCGAACGCAAACGCTGCTCGTCGAATATTTCCATCACTTCGCGCAAGCAGTCGTAGGCCTTTTGCTCGTGATCCAGCGTTGAAAAATCTTGGCTGTAGTAGCCCACGCGGACGTTTTCGCCGATCGTAATGCCGGGCGCGGTATGCGCGACAATGCGGCGAAGGAGCGTGCTCTTGCCTATTCCGTTGGGGCCGGCGACAAGCACGTGCGTGCCTTTGCGTAGGGTAAGCGACAGGTCTTTCGAAACCGGTTCGCCGTCTTTCACGATGCCGACTTTTTTAATGTTTAATATTTTGCCGCTGAATTCAAAATCAAATTCTTGCGCGGGTATTTTGAAGTCGCGGATCGTCTTGTCTTCTTGGCGCACCTCGACCATGCTTTCTTCCATGTCCGTCGCGTACTCGCGCATTTTTTTGGCGACCGAACGCAGTTTGCCGCCCTTGTGTGCGAAAACCTCGGCTTGCGCCATCTTTTTCTTGATCTCCGCTTCGGCCCGGGCGTTCGCCATATTTTCGCGCTCAATCCGTTTGGCGATCTCATCGACGACATTAAAATAATTGCCGACGTACTGTTCGATCTTCCTTGTGTGCACGTCGAGGTAAAGCACGCCGTCGGTGAAGGCGTTCAAGAACTCCGCATCGTGCGAGATCACGATGACGGTCTTGTCGTAACACATAAGGAATCCGGTGAGGTGTTCGATGCCGGCTTGGTCAAGGTTGTTGGTCGGCTCGTCTAAGAGAAGAATATCCGGATCCTGAATAAGCGAGTAGGCCAAAAGCAAGCGCGCTTGCTGTCCGCCGGAATGGGCTTTAATTTTTTTGCCGAGATCGGTCTTGAGATTGACCGCGTCCAGCGCGTCGGCGATCCGCTTGTCGAGATTAAACGGAACTTCGACAAAGGTTCCGCCGAACCAATCACGGACGGTTTTGTCGGCGTCAGTTGGCGCAATGACCTGACGCGCGTGTCCGACCCGCGCGTCTTTGGGCGTCATAAAGATCGTTCCGGACTTGAGCTTCAAATTACCCAAGATCAGGTTGAAAAGCGTTGATTTGCCGGCGCCGTTTTGCCCCATAAGCGCTACCTTCGAGCCGTTCCTCACTGAAAAACTCGCCTCATCCAAGATGGGCTTGTTTTCGCCGTATTCAAATTTAGCTTCGTTAAAACGAAGGACGACCGTATCGTTAATCATATAAGCGATCAGATTACATGATTTTTACATTAGTGGCAAGGATTCGTGGAAACATTGCTTATTTTTTATATAACTTCGTGCGCAATTGCTGATAATCGATAAATTCCTGACTGCCTGGCATAGGCGACTCCCTGATCGCCTGTTCCACGGCGGCGGCCGCTCGAGCTGGTTCGTGCGCGCCTAGAAGAAAATCGGCTTGCTGGAAATAATAATCGGCAAGCACTTGCTCACCAAAAACATCATGTCTAAGAATATCGACGTCGTTAGTCGAGATCGCGAGCAACGGCAAGGATGCTTCAGTCGCCCCGAACAACCCATAAGCATAAGGAGTGATTATCGGAACCCTGCATTCGTTTGGTTTGAAACACGCGTAATAAGGAAAAGTGGCATAGACCGGACGGCCGGGATAGGTTTTTAGAGCGTACTCATATAAAGCCGCGCGTCGATCGGAAATATTTTTTTTCGAAAAAGCGTTAATCACCGCTTGGTCGTCAACCTGTGGAATGTCGTATGGCAAACTGACGATCGCGACGTCGGGGCGAAGGCGGCCGACATCGCGTTCGTAAGTGTAAGAAAAGGCGGTCGTGTCGGCGGCGGCGTTTCCAATGCTAACGATAAAAACGGCGTTCTTGGGCAAACTCAATAGCGTTGCTCTTGAAAGATCGCCAATAAATTTGAAAGCATGCAGATCGTTCGATGAAAAGTTTTTTTGAAAGAAAAAGATGATCCCGGCCATACAAGCAACAACAATCAGGGGTATGGTGAACTTTTTAAACAAGTGAAAACAAAACCACAAACCGATAATGCAAAAAATGAACATGGCGGCGTAAGCAGGGAGATAATAAGGCGCGTTATAGGCGGCTTCGGCATAGCTGAACGGCAAATTTCGCAAGGCAATTATTCCGAGCGGATTAAAAACAAGAACAGCCGACAAAACACAGAACCAACGCTTGTTTGATTTAAGGATCAAAACCAATCCAACCGGCATAAATAAAAGCAGCCAGCTAAATTGATCCCAAGCGCCGAGTGAAAAAAACGAAAGAAATTTAGTTTTATCGATAAGGCCGCCTCCGCCCAGGTCGCCGTATTGGGCACGAGTGATGAAGCGCCAAAAAGACGGCCAATCAACGACGCGCGCCGAATCAAGAAGCGGATGCATGGCCGAGCGGATGGGAATATACGCGTATGGCAAAATGCCCAGCAAAAACAGGCCGCCGCAGACGAAAAACAATTTTTTCGTCCAAACGCCGCGCCGGACAAGCAGCAAAGAAATGAACGGCAGGGGCAAAGCAAACATCGGGTGGTTGGAAAGGCCCAAGCCCGCCGCGAGCGCGAAAAGATAAAAATCGCGCGGCCGCCTTTCATCGTGGCATTTTACCGCCAGATAAACGGCGGCAAGGGTTAAGAACAGATTCAATGGATATGTTTTGGCAACGATCGCCTGGTACCAAAAGATGCCGGTAACGGCCATGGGCAAGATCATTGCCGCGAAAAGCCAGCCCTGTTGGCGGTTTTCCGGTTCACGCGCGCGAACGATCTTGTCGATAATAAAATAACCTATAACAAGGCTCGCGGCGGCGCAAAACGCGGAAAACAAGTTAACGCGATATGCCAAGGTGCCGATTGGAATTTTGGATGCGAGCCACGTTAGGATCACATAAAGCGGATAACCTGACGGATGCGGTATGCCGGCGGTCACGGCCGCGGTTACGAACTCCGGATTGTCGTTCGTGAAGATCGTGTGCGGCGCCGTTGCGGCATACAGGATGAATGACGACAAAAAAACCGCGGCCGCCCAAACAATGCGGCCATGTCGCAGGTAGATTCTTTTCAGTTTCAAAAACATGGTTCCAACGCGCTTTTAGTGTTATAAGTATATCATAGGCGCGAAATACTATTATGCAGTTACCAAAAAGACGAGGCGAATGGAAGCGCGATCTGCCGACGGCCGATGAATATCTGACCCCCGAAGCGATCGAAGGATTGAAGAAAGAACTGGCGCACATTCAAGCGGCCCGGCCGGGAGCCGTTTCTGAATTAGCGCGCACCCGCGAAATGGGCGACCTTTCCGAAAATTTCGCATACTCGGTCGCCAAAGGCAAGGTCATGGGCATGGATAACAGGACGATCGAGATCAAAGAACAATTGAAACGAGTCAAACCTCTTAAGATCGGCGGCAATGCCGGCGGTTTTATTGCCGCCGGATCAATCGTGACCGTTGAAGTCAATGGCAAAAGAAAAACATTAACGCTCGTCGGCACGCAACAAGCCGATCCGCTGTCGGGAAAAATTTCCTACCACTCCCCCGTCGGCGCCGCACTCATGGGGCACCTGGCCGGCGATGAAGCAAAGGTGACGGCCAATGGAAAAACCATTGTATATAAAATTTTGGAAGTAAAATAAATGCCGTCATGAAAAAAGACCCCGCCTTCGGCGGGGTCTTTTGCGTTATTTCTTCTTATTCTGCTTCGGCTTTTTCTTGTTGCGCTGCTGGGCGTTGTTGCCTTTGGCCATAAGTTTAATGGTTAGTTTAATGAGTTATTGGAAGATTGACATGATCGCCGCCATGAGAACGCCGATAACGAGAAATGATGAAAGTGTAAATGCCAAAAGAAAAAGTGCGTCTTTTTTATGGCCGTCCATGTAAAGCATGATCGGCCGACCCAAGATAGCCATGAACATAACCGCGGCCGAAAAAACAAAGATCATGAGAAAGACCATTATGCCAAAAGCGGGATTCGCGAAGCGGCCGAAGATCGTCTGCCCGAACGACATGATCGTTGCGACAAGCGAGATGTAAGCGACCGCCACAAGTCCCGACGCCATTCCCAAATTAATGAGTTTTTGTCGATTCATATATTCAAATAAATTTATTTTTTAAGGGTTCGCGCGTTTATTGCAATAGGTCTTTGAGCGAGTTTGGATCCTGCGGATTGACCGTTTGGCCTTGGCTTGATGTTAGTGAAGGCAACGATTTTGCAAACAGCGAAAACATCAACCAGCTGACTAAAAGACTTGCGAGGGTTAGGACGGCGCAAATAAGCGCGACCCGCTTGCCGTCGATCTTTTTTGAAAAATAGCACCAAGCGGCAAAAGCAAAACCGATCGGCGGCAGGCACAAAGAAAGCATGTACAGCGTCTTTTTCATTTTTACCGAAACACCGCTCTCGAGCTGGACCGATTCGAGCGCCGCCATTGCCAAAGCCGCTTTGTCGATGTTGGCGCTCGTCTTTGTCGCTTCAGTATATTCTTTCAATCGCGCTTCGACCAATTGTTCATCAATCGTGCTCATAGCACGAATATTATAGCGCGTTTTATTGTTTTGTTCGAATAACAAAAGGTCCGGAAACGGTCTCCGGACCATCTGACGCGTTAGCACGATCGGCTCTCCTTATCAACTTCTTCGGGCGGCGTGCAGCGCCGATTGATACAGATAGTAGGCTTGGCGGTATTTTTGCACTATCACGTCGGCCTCAATGGCATCATAGACAGCCTTTTGCAATTCAGCCATTTTTTGCGGTTGCCTTGCCGGCGGCAGCGATCGCCCAATACTGATCAAAGCATTAAGCTCATCATGCCGTTCGTTGCGCGTCCTGATCCGATCCAAGAGCTCTTGGGGGCTCTCTTTGGGCGGAACAACCGTAACCATCGTACGCTGCGACGCGGCGTCTCCGGTATTCTTGCGAACCGATGCAACCGCGTTTTTTCGACCGAAAAAAATATCTAAAAGACCCATTCTTACCTCCTAAACGTCGCCGCCAGGTGATTTTGGCGGGTGTGATATTAAAGCATTGCTTGAAATTAAAATCAAGCCCTTACGGCCGCAGCGCGATATTATTCCGCGCTGTAGTTGGGCGGCTCCTTGGTGATCAAAATGTCGTGCGGGTGGCTTTCGGCGCGTCCGGCCGGCGTGATCTTGAGGAAGTCGGCTTTGTCGCGAAGGGCGGCGATATTGGCCGCGCCGACATAACCCATGCCGCGTTTAAGACCGCCGACGTATTGGAAAAGCACGGCTTCAAGTTCGCCTTTGTACGGCTTCATCCCCTCCACCCCTTCGGCGATCAATTCTTTTTTGCCGGTGGCGATTTGTCCGTAGCGTTCGCGCGAACCCTTGTTCGTTTCCATGGCGCCAATCGAGCCCATGCCGCGATACGCCTTCCATTGCCTGCCCTCGGCGAAGATCACTTCGCCCGGCGCTTCTTTGACGCCGGCGAGCATGCCGCCCATCATGACCGACCAAGCGCCGGCGCCGAGGGCGATGGGAATGTCGCCGGAGTGTTTCAAGCCTCCGTCGGCGCAAACAGGCACGCCGTAAGCGTCGGCAATGCGCGCGCATTTGTAGATGGCGCTCAATTGCGGCGAACCGATGCCGGCGATGATCCGCGTTGTGCAAATCGAACCCGGTCCTTGTCCCACCTTAATGCCGTCGGCTCCCGCTTTGGCAAGCCGCAGCGCCGAATCGGGTTCGGAGACGTTTCCGACCGCCACATCGACATCAAAACGTTTCTTCATCTCTTTGAGCGTTTTGATCACGACCGCCGTATCGCCATGCGCCGTATCAATCACCAGCGCGTCAACGTGGTTAGCGATCAGCATTTCCGCTCGCGTAAAATCATTAACGCCGACGGCCGCGGCCACGCGCAGTTGCCCTTTTTCATCGACATTGTAATGATGCTGGCTTTTGGTGACGATGCGGCTCACGTCGTTGTGGGTATAGAGTCCGGCCAGCTCGCCCTTGTTATTAACGAGCGGCAGGGATTTTTTCTTGGCTTTATGCATGATGACGTAAGCATCCCTCAAGCTGGTTCCGGCTTTTGCGGTAATTACGTTAGGCGTCATCACGACGCGCGCCTCAAGCGAGTGGTCGGAGCAAAAATCAAAATCATTTTGGCTGATGATGCCGACAAGCTTGCCGCTCGCGTTTATGACCGGAAACGTATGGAACGTGTATCCCTTTTCCTCGCGACGCCTGAGTATTTCCGCGACGGTGTCGGTTTCTAGAACATAGATCGGCCTTTCGATGAGGCCGTTCAAATTGAACTTTACCTTGGCGACCTCTTTACTTTGTTGCTCCGGATCCATGTTCTTGTGCAGAACGCCGATGCCGCCCAGCTTCGCGATCGCGATCGCCATTTCGTGTTCGGTCACCGTATCCATGGCCGCGCTGACAATCGGGATTTTTAGCGGAACATTTTTTGTGAAACGCGAAGTCAGATCAACATCATCAGGCATAACTTCCGAATATCCCGACCTCAAGCGCACATCGTCAAAAGTAAGCGCCTCGCCCAGCTCGTCGATCTTTTGAAAAAAGCGGTCTTTGGGCAAAATTTTCCGAATATTCTTGGTCGCTTCGGCGCATTCATTGAATCGCGCCTCGACCAATTGTTTCTTGATCATGCTCATAGCACGAGTATTATAGCGCGTTTTATCGTTTTGTTCGAATAACAAAAAACAACGGGTCGTGTCCGGGCTTAAAAAAGGCTCGCCACCCGATGGGGTGAACGAGCCATAAAAACGTTCGCAGCGATCTTCCCGAGATTCAATCTCGGGAAGAGCTGGTTGCTTTGTCGATCTCGTCGAGGGTGCGCATGACCGCATCGTGCGGATCAGCGGCGTCAACGATCGGCCCGCCGACCACGATCCGGTCGGCGCCGAGCATGAAGGCGTTGGCCGGCGTCATGATGTGAAGCGGGTTTTCGTCTGCGGTAAGCGACCACGCCGGACGGACATTGACCACGTTCACGAGCATGGTGTCGGACAAGCGTCGGAGAGGCGTAGCGTAGATCGGCGCCGCGACCCACCCGTCCAATCCGGCCGCCTTGGCCCGTTTGGCCAGTCCCAATACCGCGGCGATTGGATCGCAACCACGGTAGTGTCAATAATAGTGTGTCTGGATAGAGGCATGAAAGTGACAAATGTTTGTTAGAGCGAAGCGACAGCGTAGATGGGATAGCAATAGACTCGTGTTTCAAAATTCATAATGGCAAGGAATATAAGGTTCATGGCACTGACTTCCGAAGGGAAGCTATTTTTGTTTTTGATGACTTTTCGAATATGCTTGTTCAGTCGTTCGATCCAGTTGGTGGTGTAGATCATGCGGCGAAGGGTTGGCGGATAGTCGAGATAGGTAAAGAGGCGCGGTTTCAATTCTTCGGGGAATTGATTGGCGATATGCGGATAGATTTTCTTCGTCTTCTCAATGAAGGCATCAAGTCGCACAATCGCCTCCTCGGTCGAATCGTCGACGCGATCAAGATCAAAGACCTTTTTGAGACCGGCGGCGACTTCGGCTTTGTCCTTGGAACGAACATGGAGAAGAACGTTTCGCATTTTATGCACGACGCACGATTGGAAACAGGAAGCCGGAAAAGCGTTGGCAACCACCTCGGGAAGGCCGGTGAGGCCGTCGGCGATAAAGAGCGAGACCTTTTTGAGACCGCGCTTCTTCATATCATCAAACATCATCGCCCAGCCCGTTGCCGACTCGGTCGGAAGCGTATAAAGGCCTAAAACCTCGCGTCGGCCGTCTAATTTAAGACCCAGCGCCACATAGACCGCCTCCTTTTCCACACTGTCGCGGCGGATCGGAACAAAGAGCGCGTCGAGATAAACAGCCAAGTATTCATCGTTGATTTGCTTCGCATGCCAAGCGTTTCTCGCAGAGAGCGTATCGGCGGCCATCTGCGAAACCCAGGAAGCCGAAGCATTGGCGTTATATATCTCGGAAATGATGTCGCCGATGTCGCGCTGGCTCACGCCTTTGGCATAGAGCGAGCAGGCCAGCTTCGACATTCGTTCGTCGTCGGTCTTAATGACCTCAAGAAGCAATGGGTGAAATTGCCCCATACGGTCGCGGGGCACGCGAAGGGATATTTTTCCGGTCAATGATTTCAAAAAACGTTCATAGTGGCCGTTGGCTTTATTTCCGACAGCAGGCGTTTCTTTGAGGAACTTTTCGCGTTCGGCGGACAGGAGCATTTCGATCACATCGAGCAGAATGTCCGACATGGTCGATTCCTTGCTGTATTCGACGAGTTCGTGAATGGACTTTGCGGCGACTTCTCGGTACGTTGGCATATGGAGAGTGGGTTAGTGGTTTAGTTAAGCACTTCCACTATACCCCCTCTCCAGACACAAGATATTGTACGGTACCGCAACCACCTCGCCTCCCCGACGGAACTCC
>Ga0182010_10000709_pt1 | contig 18906 bp, 16 predicted proteins | sample 611E1MmetaG_FD_120488 | JGI IMG/M metagenome (GOLD analysis project Ga0182010, IMG submission 120488) | Permafrost microbial communities from Stordalen Mire, Sweden - 611E1M metaG | ecosystem: Environmental > Terrestrial > Soil > Wetlands > Permafrost | place: Sweden: Stordalen | collected...
CAATTGGGTCCCTTCGCGTAGCGCACCGTCCCATCTTGTTTCGCGGCCTTCTGAAAATATAGGTATCTGCCAGGGAAAATGCGACGAGATGGAATTCTCGGCGACGCTACGGCACAACCAAAAAGCGCGCTACGGATCAGAAGGTCGCAGGTTCGAATCCTGCCGAGCGCGCAAAATTCAGCCGGGCACAGGGAGCCTGGCCCTACTGGCCAGGCTGGACGAGTCTCGCCGACATGGCGGAACCGGCTGGGATCGGCAGGACGCACTCGTTGTTCGGTGCGACCACCAGCGACAGCCCATTGGCGGCGGAGATCTCGACGGTTCCGGGCCCATGGTTCCATGCCATGAGCACCGTGCGGCCCGCTGTGTCGTCGAGTTGAACAGGTGCGCCGCCGCTGATCGAGAGCTGGTGGGCAATTGGCGGACTGCCCGGCCCGAACGCGCTGACGTCGACGGTGGTGGTCTCGGCAAGGGATGCGCCCCCGCTGACCCCGAACTTGGCGATTGCCGCTTCCGTCGAGATGAACCCCAGCTCGCGATAGGCGTCGAATCGGTCGGCGTCGTAGAGCTGGTCGAGCGTCGGATCGGAAGGGAATCGGACATGCTGCGAGGCATACGCCAAGACGTCCAACGGGGCACTCTCCGGGATTCCCGCCTTCACCAGAATCAAGACCCCCGTCTCCCCGTCGGCATACGTGATCGTCCCCTTGCAGAATGGCTGCTTGACGAACTGTGGCTGCCTTCCCTCCACCGCCGCTTTCTGTGGCCCCATGTCCGTCTCAGGGGAGATGTCGACCACGACACCGAGCTCGGCGGATGCGGTCTGCAGTGCACCTCCGAGCGTGGTGAACGAGTCCACCTTGTCCCCGGCGGCGTCGACGCACCACACCACTTTGCACTTCCGGCGCAGCAGTTCCACCAGACCGAGGTTGTCGTAGTGGCCGCCGTCCGTCACGTAGAGGAAGTGACGATCTTCCCGATTCCTCCCGAACATCTCGCGGAACAGGTACTGGGGCCTCGGCAGGAGCCGGCGGAACCGTCCCCCTTGACCGAAGTCGTCGATCTTGGCCGGATTGGGCACCCACACACCCAGGCGAAGGTTGAGGAGCGCCATGAGGAACCGGAAGGGAGCATGGGTCATCTTGCCCATCGAGGGTGAGAACGCCGCTCCGGAGATAGCCATCGCCGTGCGGAGGGTGGTGAACCGTTCCCGTTGGAGATCCCCCCTGTCCCCCCTGTCCCCCTTGTCCTTCTCTTGGTTCTCCTCCTCCTCCTGCTCCTTTTCGTCTTCGCTCTTCGGGTGCGCCTTTAACGCGTTCTGGAAGTCCACGGTCGACCGGAATCCGACGAGCGGGCCGCCCATCTGGCGGTGGCTGAACGTGAAGCTCGATGCATTCGACCCGGACGGCGTCAGGCCGTAGTCGCTGATGTTGACGGTCGCACAGATGATCACTTCCGGGAAGTCCTCGGGATTGCTCTCCGACAGCGGAGACGGCGACCAGTAGGAGAGCGGGCGGGCGTCCTGGTCGCCCACGGCGGTCGGTGACGGAACGTGAGTCGTGAAACGCTCGAGGACGAACCCGGCAGAGAGACGCCTGCGGTACAAGGGGTAGAGCGACCATTCCGTCACGTCTGCCCGGCGCCACAGCACGGCGGGAAGGGCGACCGCCACGATCCACGCGATGAGCACCGGTCTCCCCGGGCCGGAGAAGCTCCAGGGATAGGCGGCGCCCCAGTAGCTCATACCGACGATCCCGGCCAGCACCAGCAACGGGCCGAAGAGTGTGGCGCCAAGGCCCACCAGGAAGGCCTCGTGTTTGCGGGCAAACCCCTTCACCGCATTGGCGACGCCCTTCTCCACGCTGCTCGGCTTGGCGAGGATCTTCGTGGCGAAGGCGATCCACGTCCCGATGACGCCGAGCAGTCCGACGGTGATGACCGTCTTGGTCGCCTTCACCGTCGTTCCCGCCGAGCCGGGTACCGGTTGACTGACGACGTAGTGGGGTCGGGCCAGATGGATCAGTGTCGGGATGCCGATGCCGAACACCAACAGCACGACCGTGACCCCGAGGAGCTTCCACGAGGCGCTGCCCATCCCGACGTGCCACCGTTCGGCCTTCTTCTCCAGTGGGTCATCGTCTTGGAAGGTCCAGAGGATCCAGACGAGGCCGAAGACGACAGCCAGTACCCCCGCTGCGATGACTGCCCACCAGAGTCCGGTCGGGATGGCGAACGGTGCGCCCGCCGGACAGTGCTCCGGGCACCCGGCTCTGAGGCTCGGCCACGCCCAGGCGTAGAACAGGCCGAGGAGCAGGCTGGCGGTCGCCAGGCAGAGCGCCACGAACCCGACGTTGAACAGCACGCCGAGGAAGATCCGCCACACGACTCGCGGAATCCCCCCTCGACCGTGTGTCAGGTACAGCGTGTTGTTCCGGAGGTACTTCTCCTCGGGGCTCCCGTGGGCGAAGGGTCCGAGGCGAGGCCCCTCAGAGGAGCCGCCCTCTGGTGCTGGCCGTGCCGTCGTGCCATCGCATTCCATCCCTTTGGCGACTGTCGTGATGGCCGTGGCGATGTACGAGCCCCCGGAGACCGACGTGAGGTACTTGGCCCTCTGGGCGCCGGACAGGAGCCCGTGGCTCTCGAAGCTCTGGAGCGCACCCAGGCAGTACGAAGCCGAGCGGATGCCGCCCCCGGAGAGGCAGATGCCCACGCCGTCGGATGGATCCCCCCAGCCCGGGAACACCCCGACTTGGTCAGAGTCGCTCTTCTCGCCTTGACTGCGTGCCTCGGAACTGGGATTCGGAGCTGTGCCGGCCTCTTGGTCATCCTCGACAGAAGCCATGGCTAGGCCTCCATTGCAGGGCATCCGCTGATGACCGAATCGTATCAGCGATGGTGTGATCGCCTCCGGAGTTGCAAGCCCCCGCAAGTCGATCCCAGATCGGATTATCGGCAACTCCCGGTGCGATGACTCGTCGATCGGCGCCGGCGGTGCCAAACCCCGATGGTCCGTCGTTCCTCAGCCGGGCGTGCCCGCCGGCCCTGCGGTCTTGCCCTGCGAGTTGGCGACGCCTGCGTTCCCATTCGTGTGTCCCTTGGGATGTCGCGGGACATCGGTGACAGGTGTCTCGAGACATCGGCGACATCCACGGGGACGCTTCCGGCGCGCCGGTGCTTCGTGGCGGCCCGGCTGCCAGACTCTGCCCTATGGAGCCCGACGAGCAGCCGTACCCCGGCCTCGAGCTGGCGGACCTGATCGGCAGGACGGTCGGGGAGGCCGTGGGCCGGGCCGAAGCCGCCGGGGTCGACCGCATACGGGTGATCAACGTGACCCCCGGCTCACCGATGGCGGCCATCGACCTGATGTACGCCCCCAGCCGGCTCGATCTCGTGCAGAGGGACGACCGCATCCGGTATGCAGAGTTTCCGGGGTGCCGTTCGGCCGGCGAGTGGCCGACGTGATCATCCGGATCGAAGGCCACGACCTGCCCGGCCGTTCCTGCGGACCGTCCCCGGAGCGTCCCGAGGGCCACCAGGGCATCGAGGTGGGGGTGCAGCGGAGGAACCGGCCCGACGAACTGCTCGGCCAGGTCCGGGCCGACGTGGACTTGGCCACCTGGGGGCTGGACGCCGAGGTCGTTCCTGTGGGGGACGGATTCGACGGGAGAGGGCCGCGCATCTCCGGGCCACCGGGGGCGCGGTGGACGGGTCGGGACGGTTCGAGCTGTTCCGCCGGGCGAAGCTCCTGCTCGACGCGGTGCCGCCCGGTGTGCTGGCGGACGCCAGCGAGCTCGGCGGGCTCGTCGGCAGGCTCGGGCTCACCGATCCCAAGGGGAACCCCCTCTGAGCGGCGGTGCGGCCTCCGCTGATCGAGTGGACGAGCGGCCGCAACGGGGGATGACTGAGGCGGAGCCACGTGGGCAGACTGTGTCCATGGATCCCGTCGTCCGGAAGCTGCGACCCGCGGAGGCACCGTCCTTCCGCCAGTCGGTGATGGTCCCGTTCCTCGACCCCTTCGCCGGTGACTCCGACCAGGTGGCGGACTCGGAGCGGTGGGCGGCCACGTCGGAGCTGGACCGGGCGTGGGTGGTCGACGCCGGGGGCCGCTTCGTCGGAAACGGCGCCATCCACAGCCTCCACGTGACCCTCCCGGCGGCGCCCGGGAAGCCGTGCCCGACGGTCGCCATGGCCGGCGTCAGTGCCATCGGGGTCCATCCCACCCACCGTCGCCAGGGCCTCCTGCGCAAGCTGATGGCGACGCTCCACGACGACGCCCGCCGGCGGGGCGAGCCCATCGCCGGGCTCGAGCCGTCGGAGTCCCTTATCTACGGCCGGTTCGGGTACGGCCTGGCCGCCGACATCGCCGAGTACTCGATCGACAGCCGTGCCGCCGCCTTCGCCGTCCCGGCACCGGCGCTCGACCTGGAGCTCGTCGGCAAGGACGAGGCGGCCGCCGTGCTCCCCGGGCTCTTCGACCGGCTGCGCCGCAACCGGGCCGGCGAGATCGATCGGAACCCCGGCTACTGGGCGAGGCAGCTCGCCGACCCCCCGCACCACCGCGGAGGGCAGTCGGCCCGGTTCCACGCCGTGTGCGACGAGGGGTACGTCCTCTACCGGTCGACCATCGAGACGAACGTCTTCCATGGCGACCGGGCCACCATCGTCGTCGAGGAGCTCCGCGGCTCGTCGGCCGACGTCGAGGCGGCTCTGTGGCGGTTCGTGCTCGACCTCGATCTGGTCTGCGAGGTGGTGGCCAAGCGCGCCCCGGTTGACGAGGCGCTCCGCTGGCGGCTGGCCGACCCCCGCCAGCTTCGGACGACCAGCGTGGACGACCGCCTGTACGTGCGGGTCCTGGACACTGCGGCCGCTTTCGAGGCCCGGGGCTACCGGGACGAGGGGCGCCTGGTGCTCGACGTCCAGCCGCCCGACACGTCCGAGGGGGCGGCCGATGACGCGCCGGGGCGCTGGGTACTGGAGGCCGGACCGGACGGCGCCTCGTGCCGCCGGGCAAGGCCGGGCGAGGAGCCGGACCTGCGTTTCGGCCTCCCCGCACTCGGCTCGCTCTACCTGGGCGGCTTCCCGGCGTCGCTGCTGGCCGCCGGTGGGCAGGTGGAGGAGGTGACGGCCGGAAGCCTGGCGGTAGCCGACGCGCTCCTCACCACGCGACCGGCGCCGAGGGCCGGCACGGGCTTCTGAGCACCGGCTTCTGAGCCCGGCCGCCGGGCCTGCCGGGGCCGGGCGGCCCCTTCCAGCCGTTCGACCCTGGCGAGGGCCGTCTCCGGCCGTCATGCTGGTGGACAGGTAGGCGTGTCCTCGTCCAGCGCGGGCACCGGCAGTGGAGGCTCCAGGGTTGCACCACGCAGAGGCGACGAGCGAGAAGGCGGTCCGGCCGTCGGCCGTAGAGGTGCTCGGGCTCGAGAAGTCCTACGACGGCGTCCCGGCGGTGGCGGGCATCGACCTGACCATCGACCGCGGCGAGATCTTCGCCCTGCTCGGCCCCAACGGGGCGGGGAAGACCACGACGGTGGAGATCCTCGAGGGCTACCGCACCCGGGACGGCGGCGACGTCTCCGTGCTGGGTTGCGACCCCGGCCACCAGCGGGCCCAGCTGAAGCGGCAGATCGGCATCGTGCTGCAGTCGACGGGCGTCGAGCAGTACCTGACGGTCGCCGAGACCGTCCTGATGTACGCGCAGATGTTCCCCCATCCGCGCCCGGTCGACGAGGTGATCGAGCTGGTCGGCCTCACCGACAAGCGCGACGCACGGGTCATCCACCTCTCCGGCGGCCAGCAGCGGCGGCTCGACATGGCGATCGCCCTGACCGGCGACCCCGAGCTCCTCTTCCTCGACGAGCCGACCACCGGCTTCGACCCGTCGGCCCGGCACGAGGCGTGGGACGTCATCAAGGACCTGGCCGCCCTGGGCAAGACCGTCTTCCTCACCACCCACTACATGGACGAGGCGCAGTACCTGGCCGACCGGGTGGCGGTGATCGCCGGGGGCCGGATCGTGGCCGAAGGACCGCCCTCCACGCTGGGCTTCCGGGACCGGGCGACGGCCTCGGTGCGCTTCCGCCTGCCCGCCGACGCCACGCCGCCCGCCGGCCTGGGCGGCCCGGCCGGATCGGACGGGTTCGTCGAGGTGGCGGTGGACGATGCCGTGGCCGACGTGCACCGCCTGCTCCACTGGGCCGTCGAGGAGGGGGTGGCGCTGGAGGGCTTCGAGGTGAAGCGGCCGTCGCTCGAGGACGTCTACCTGTCGCTGACCGACGACCGGTCCGTTGACGGGGGCGTCCCGGGCGCCGAGGGCGTCGGGAGCCGGTCGTGACGGCGCTCTCCCTGACGTTCTCGCAGGTCCGCTACGTCAACAAGGCCTTCTGGCGGAACCCGTCACGGGCGTTCTTCACCTTCGCCTTCCCCCTCATGTTTCTGGTGATCTTCACCGCGCTGCTCGGGAACGGGACCGTCCACATCGGGACGCTGTCGGTGAAGGCCTCGACCTACTACGTGGCCGCCATGGCGTCGTTCGGGGTCATCACCGCCTGCTACTCCAACATCGCCATGACCCTGGCCTTCCAGCGGGACGCCGGGATCCTCAAGCGGATCGACGGGTCCCCGCTGCCCGGTACGTCCTTCCTCGGGTCGCGGGTGGTGCACGCGCTGTTCGTCGCCGTCCTGCTAGTGGCCATCACCGCCGCCTTCGGCTGGGCGTTCTACGGGGCCGAGATCCCGCGGGGTGTCGTCCTCCTGCGCTTCCTCGTCATGCTGGTGGTGGGCGCGGCCAGCTTCTGCGCACTGGGCCTGGCCGTCACGGCCGTCGTCCCCAACGCCGATGCGGCCCCGGCCATCGTCAACGCCAGCATCCTCCCGCTGCTCTTCCTCTCGGGCATCTTCATCCCGTTCGGCAACAACACCCCGACGTGGATCGTGTGGATCGCCCGGATCTTCCCGGTGCGGCACTTCGCCGTCGGTATGCAGTCCGGGTTCATCGGTACGCCCTTCGACTGGACGGACGTGATCGTGGTGGCGGTGTGGGCTTTGGCCGGGCTCCTGCTCGCGATCCGGTTCTTCAGCTGGGAGCCGCGAAGCGGGTAGGCCCAGGAAAGGGGTTGTGCCCGCTGGCCTGCGGCGGTACAAGTGGAAGTCGACCCCTATGGCCGTCTCCGACGAGGATCTCCGTTGCGCCGTGGACCACGTGCTCGGCGCGGCCTGGCCCGAGGAGGCCCGCCGCGCCCGCCGGGAGTGGGACCTGGCCACCCTGGGGCGCATCGCCGGCGGCCCCGCTGTCCCCGCGGCGACGGCCCCGGATCAACAGGAGCACCACGCTGAGCAGTGCGAGCACGGCGACGGCCAGGGCGGCGACGGCGAGCGCCTCCGTCGTACCCGACGAGCCCGACGTGGTCGTCGCGACCGAGGCGGGCGTCGGGTTGGTCAGGGTCAGGATCGGTGCCGGCGTGGCCATGCATCCGGGGACGGGTAGCACGTCGACCGTCAGGAGCGGCAGGTTGGCCGGCAAGTAGACCTGGAGTTCGACGGTGTTGGCGTCGTCCCGCTCGTTGGGCACCCGGAAGGTGAGCTCGATGTCGCTGCTGCCGCCCAGCTTCGGGACACGGGCGGCCGAGGACACGCTCACCTACCGGATCCCCGGGGACGTGGCGTCCGAGGTGCTCGCCCAGCCCCAGGGCCTGCGGTACGTGACGCGGCTGATGCTCGAGGACCGGCACCACCTCGGGCGGTCCGAGCCTGGCTCGGAGATCGCCCGGGACAAGCTGCGCGAGCCGGTGAGCGCCTCCATCCGCTTCGCCCCGGTGATCTGCGCACCCGGGACACCGGTCCGGGAGGCGGCCCGGCAACTCACCGATGCCGGTGCGACCGCCCTCGTCGTCGACCTCGGGCACACGGTCGGCATCGTGACCGACAGCGACCTGCGTTCGAGGCTGGTCGGCGGTGGGCTGCCGATCGACTCGCCGGTTTCGGCCGTGATGACCGCGCCGGCGTTCACGGTGTCGAGCGACCGCTCGGGCAACGAGGTCCTTGTGGACATGATCGACCGGGGCATCCGGCACTTCCCCGTCGTCTCCCCGACCGGCCGGGTGGTGGGCATCGTCGGCGACGCGCTGACCCGGCGAGCGCTCGACCTGACCATCGAGGAGGGCGACCCGCCGGCGCGCTTCTCCTGGCTGACACTGGGCAGCCAGGCCCGGCGGGAGGCCGTGCCGAGCTCCGATCTCGACAGCGCCATCGTCTGGTTCGACGACGACGGGGCCGACGAGGAATCGATCCACCAGCACCTGGGACGGTGGCGACCAGGGTCACCGATCTCCTGGTGCGGTGCGGCTTCCGACCGGACGAGCACCGGGCGACGGCGGCGGATCCGCTGTTCGTGCGGTCACTCACGGCATGGCGGCGGGCGACACGGTCCTTCCTCGACGATCCCGACCAGGACAATGCGCTCATCCTGGTGTCGGTGCTGGTGGACACCCGCGACCTCGGCGAGCTGCTGGCGCTCGAACGGGGCGTGCCCTCGGCCGCCGCGTCGCTGAGCGAGCTCGCCCGCAGCCTCGGCCTCCCCGTCCACCGGCCGCACCATGCGCTGGGGGACGCGCTCTCCACCGCCCAGGTGTTCATCGCCCTCGCCACCCACCTCGACGAGTTCGCGCCCCAGACGGTGCGGTCGCTGGCCGATGCGAGGGAGCGGACACGGACGTTCCGGATGTACCCGGGGGGACCCGGGTAGGCAGGCGGAGTAGCCTCGTCCCGACAGCCGGGCTGCTCGATGCACCCCAACGAAAGGACCATCCGATGGACCTGAAGGGCTCGATCACCTACGACGCAACGGTGGACGCCGTGATCACCATGCTCCGCGACCCGGAGGTCACCCGTGAGCTGTACGAGAGCCTCGGCCACCGGGACGTAGAGGTCCTCGAGTGCGGGGAGGACGACGGCGTCCTCCGCATCCGGTCGTCACAGGTCGTCGACGTCGACCTGCCCGGCTTCGCCAAGCGGGTGCTCAAGCCGACCAACACGATGGTCCAGACCGACGAGTGGCGGAAGGGTGCCAAGGGCGCATGGGACGGCACGTTCGATGTGGAGGTCAAGGGTGCGCCCATCCACATCTCGGGGACGATGCGCCTCGCCCCCGCGGGGAAGAAGTGCAAGCACCAGATCGACATCGACGTCAACGTCAAGGTCCCCCTCGTCGGAGGCAGGATCGCAGAGTGGGCCGGCAAGGGCGAAGTGCAGCAGACCCTCGACGGGCAGTTGGCCTTCTACAAGGGCTGGCTGGCCGAGCACAGCCAGGCCTGAGCGCCCCGGAACACGCGACGGGGCCGGCATGCCCCGGTCCTTCCGCGCAAGGATTTGCGGACGGAGATCCCGGCGACCCCGTACACGAAGAGAGGCGGCACGAACCTCGCGTTCCAGATCTTCGGATCCGGCCCGTCCGTGATCTCCTCCTCGGCGGCGACCGTGCGTTCGTGGACATTGGGGAGTTCGAACTGAAGGGCATCGAGGGGGTCTGGCGCCTGTACTCGGTGAACGGGTGACCGGGGGGATCCGTCCGGAGGCGGGCTCCCACCTCCGGCGCGGCTACGGCAGGATCAGGTGCGTGTCGCCGAACTCGTGCCACAGGAAGCCCGGGCTGCGCATCTCGAGTAGCTGCGGGAGGAACTCCCGACGGCCCTCGGTAGGCTCCGAAGCGTGGCAGAGCGAGCTGCCCATTTGTCCGGGAACCCGAGGAGACGAGTCGTGACCGACACCACCGCCAGAGCTGTGCTCTTCGACCGCTACGGGGACCGCAGCGTGCTGTACGTCGCCGACGTTCCCATGCCGGTCCCGTCCGAGGACGAGGTGCTGGTCGAGGTGCGCGCCGCCGGGATCAACCCCGGCGAGGCCGGCATCCGCGGGGGCGCCCTCCACGAGCGGTTCCCGGCCACCTTCCCTTCCGGCGAGGGAAGCGACCTGGCCGGAGTCGTCGTCGGCCTCGGCGCGGGTGTGAGCGAGTTCGCGGTCGGCGACGAGGTACTGGGGTTCTCGTGGAAGCGCTCGAGCCACGCCACCCACACGTCCGTTCCCGTCGGCCAGCTGATCCGGAAGCCGGCATCCCTCCCATGGGAGGTTGCCGGGTCGCTCTACGTCGCGGGATGCACCGCCTATGCGGCGGTCCGTGCCGTCGCCCCGCAGGCGGGCGAGACGATCGCCGTCTCGGCGGCGGCCGGTGGCGTCGGCAGCATCGTCGTGCAGCTGCTCACCCGAAAGGACGTGCACGTCCTCGGTATCGCCTCTGCTGCCAACGACTCGTGGCTCAGCGCCCACGGCGCGACCCCTGTCCACTACGGCGACGGGCTGGTCGACCGGCTGCATGCCGCCGCACCCGACGGCATCGACGCCTTCATCGACCTCTACGGGGAGGAGTACGTGCAGCTGGCGGCGGACCTCGGCATCCCGCGTGACCGCATCGAGACGATCATCGCCTTCGCCAAGGCCGAAGAGCTCGGCACCAAGGCCGACGGCAGCGCCACCGCCTCCAACACCGACGTGCTGGCGGAGATCGCCACCCTCGTCGCCGGCGGGGAGGTCGAGATCCCCATCGCAGCCCGGTACGGGCTCGACCAGGTCCAGGACGCCTTCGCTGAGCTCGAACAGCGTCACACCAGGGGCAAGATCGTCCTGATCACGTAGGAGCGTCGTCTGCAGTCGCCGCCGAGGTCTGTGCAGGCGATCAGCTCCTCGTGACCTGGTGCCCGGCGCGATCGACCGCGACGCAGGATGACGGACGCGCGCACGAGATCGCCGTCAGGCCCGCGCTGTCGACGCTCGTCGACGATGACCACGACGAGCCGTCATACGTTGCGGCGCCCCCGGCACCGTCGACGGCGACACAGAACGTCGGGCTTGCGCAGGATACGGCGGTGAAAGCGGTCTGGGCGATCTTGGAAGGCGTCGTCCACCCCTTTGCGGTACTGAAGGTGACCGCCTGGCCGCTTGCGTCGACGGCTTCACAGAACCCCGGGCCGCTGCACGACACGCCGGTCAGGCCTGTGGAGCCGATCTTCTGTGGTGCCGACCATCCGTCCCCGGCGTCGCTGAGTGCACGCCCGGCGCTGTCGACAGACACGCAGAACGTCGAGCTGGTGCACGACACTGCCGTCAGGCTCGAGCTGTCGATGCTGACCGGCGAGGACCATGTGGACCCGTCGAACGTCAGGACGTGTCCGGTGTCGTCGACGGCCACGCACGAGGTCGAGCTCGAGCACGACACCGCGTTGAGGCTGACGGTATCGATGGCCGCCGGCGCCGACCAGCTGCTCCCGTGATAGCTCAGCGCGAGGCCGGCGTCGTCGACGGCGATGCAGCTGGACGGGCTCGCGCACGACACGGCGGTGAGGTAGCCCACCGGCTGGTCGATCCTGACCGGTGCGGCCCAGGCGCCGCTGGTCATCTCGAGGGCGGTCCCCATGACGTCGGCGGCCGCGCAGGTCCCGGACGTCGGACACGAGACCCCCGAGAGGCTGCTGGCATCGATCCTCGACGGCGCCGACCAGGTGGAACCGTTGTAGGTCAGCGCGTTGCCGACGCTGTCGACGCTTGTGCAGTGCGAGGTGTCAGGGCAACTCACCGACGGCATGTCGTAGTAGGAGTCGACCTTCTCCGGTGCCGTCCAGCCCCTCGGACCGCGGTAGCGAAGCGCGTTGCCCCTGAGATCGACCGTCACGCAGAAGGTCGAGTCGTGGCACGACACCGAGACCATCTCGTTCGTGCCATCGATCTTGGCCGGCTTCGACCAGCCGGTCCCGTCGTAGGCCATGGCATTGCCGTGCACGTCGACCGCCATGCAGAAGGTCGTGCTCGGACACGAGACGGACCGGAGTTCGCTGGTGTCGATACTGGTGGCCGACCAGGTGCCGTTGGCATAGGAGACGGCGTAGTTGGCGCTGTCCACGCCGACGCAGAACGCCGGGCTCGCGCACGACACCGAGTAGAAGGCACCGTAGGGATCGACCTTCACGGAGGAAGACCATGCGGAGCCGTCGAAGGTGAACGCATTGCCGCTGACGTCGACCGCCAGGCAGAAGGTCGCGCTCGGGCACGAGACCGAGACCAGTCCGCCGGTGGGCTCGAGTGAGGTGGCCGCCGACCAGGACCGGCCGTCGTAGGTCAGGGCGTCGCCGTAGCCGCTGATCGCCATGCAGAACGTCGAAGTCGGGCACGAGACCGAGAGGAGGTTGCCCTTGGTGTCGATCCGTTCGGGCGCCGACCACGTGGTGCCGTCGTAGATCAGCGCGTTGCCCGGTTCGTCGACGGCGGCGCAGAACGTCGAGGTCGGGCACGACACCGATGCGAAGTAGCTCGCCGAGTCGATGCTGACCGGCGACGACCACTGCGATCCGGTGAAGGTCAGCGCCTTACCGCGGAAGTCGACGGCGGCGCAGAAGCTGGCGCTGGCACAGGACACCGCGCTGATGACGTAGTACGAGTCGATCTTGACAACCTTGGTCCAGCCGCCGGACGCCGAGTAGGTGGTCGCGTTGCCGTACGCGTCCACCGCACCGCAGAACGCTGTGGTCGGGCAGGACACGGACTCGATGTCACCGTACTGGTCGATGGCGGAGGGGGCCGACCACCCCGACGGGCCGGTGTAGGTGAGGGAATTGCCGGCGACGTCCACCGCCACGCAGAACGTCGACGTCGGGCAGGAGACGGCGTTGAGACCCGAACTCGGATCCACCTTGTCGGGCTTCGACCATCCTGACGCGCCATAGGTGAGGGCGTTGCCGGCGACGTCGACCGCCACGCAGAACGTCGACGTCGGGCACGAAACGGAGCGGAGGACGTTCTGGTCGATGGCGTCCGGCGCCGACCACGAGCTGTCGCTGAGGCGGACGGCGTTCCCGGAGTTGTCGACCGCCATGCAGAACGTCGACGTCGGGCACGACACCGCGCCGAGGAACTGGTTGGCATCGATGCTCTCCGGCGAGGACCATGTGGAGCCCTGGCCGACGATCGCATGGCCGGTACCGTCCAGTGCCACGCAGTGCGTCGATGAGGAACAGGACACGGCCGTCAGGTAGTGACCGGACGCCGCTTCGATCGGGCCGTGCCAACCGGTGCTGTCGTACTTCAGGACGTTGCCGACGTTGTCCAGCGCCGTGCAGTCGGAGCCCCCGGTGCAGGCGATGGCGACGAGGTTGCCCTGTGGGGGATCGATGGTCACCGCTGACGACCAGTGCGAGGAAGGGGGCGCCGCCGTTTGCGAACTGCAGGCTGCGGCGACGATCGCAACAAGGACCGTGGCGGCGAGGGCGACGGCACGCACGGACATCACAGACCTTCGGTCGCCGCGACTCCGCTGGCTTTGCCGTCCCGTCATCGATCGCGCTCCTCAGTTCCCCCGTGGCACGTCCATTTGCAGCAGCACCTCTCGATGCTGCGTCCGTCTGCCGTGGGTCGAGCCAGGTACATCAGCCTTGTCGCTTTTCGATGCTGAGGACTAGAGGCGTTGGTCCCAATGGGTTTCGGACCAGCCAGGTGCTACCTGTTGGGCTGCAGACTGTTTCGACAACGGGGATGAGGCGGTCCGGCGGCCTTCAGCAACAGGTGTGGAGAGACGCCTTCCTCAGTAGAGCCGGTGGCATCTGGAGAGTCCTGGCGGAAGGAGTCGCCAATGTCATCTGTCCGTGTTCATTGCCTGCCGGTCTCGCTGGACGGCTACGCCTCCGGCGAAGGGCAGTGCCTCGACGCGCCGTTCGGGCACGCCGGGGGCCGACTTCTGGCATGGTTCGATGCCACCCGAACCTTCCGCCAGATCCACGCTTTGGCCGGCGGAACGATCAATGCCGACGACGCCTTCGCGAGCCGGTGGGTGCCCGATGTCGGGGCGGACATCATGGGCCGCAACAAGTTCGGGCCTCAGCGCGGCTCGTGGGAGGATCTGAACTGGAAGGGGTGGTGGGGCGACAATCCGCCCGACCACAACCCGGTGTTCGTACTCACCCACCATCCCCGTCCTTCGATCGAGATGGAGGGCGGCACGACGTTCCCCTCCATCGACGCCGGCCCGGCGGATGCGCTGACGATTGCCCGAGAGGCCGCCGGCGAGCTGGACGTCCGTATCGGCGGCGGACCGACCACCATCCGCCAGTTCCTCGCAGCCGACCTCATCTACTATCTGCACGTCGCGATCGTTCCCATCGTCCTCGGACGTGGCGAGCCACCGTGACAGCTTGTGCGCTGGCCTGTCGGTGGCCGTGGACTGCAGCGACTCCATCTCATCGTAGGACGCGTACCCGGTTCCGACTGGCGTCGGAGTCATCGCGCCCTGACGACTTGGAATGCTTGGGTGGGGCAGCGCTGCTCCGACTCACCCAGGGGCAGGCGAGCAGCTCGGCCCGCCTCAGTGGCTCGGTGACCTGCGATCCCTGACCATGACTGGCGGGAATTCGGCAGCGTCACACGGACGAGGCAGTATTCCATGGTGATCGTTCTCCACGCCGTGTGGCTGGCCTCATTCGGACGTCTCGCCGTGTGGGCGGAGGACGGTGGCCGGCCCAGAACCGCTCCGGCCCGTCGTGGGCGCCCGCCCCGGCGACCACGCCCGAGACCCCATCCCTTTGCCCTCGACGCCGACGGCATCCGACTCGCTGTCACCGAGCTCGGAGGGCTGATGATCGGAAGCCCGGTCGGGATGGGCGAGATGGAGCTCATGCTCCGGCTGCCCGACGCGGGCGGAGGGCCGGTCGCCTCCCCATGGCTCGAGGACGAGCCCACCGACCCGCTGTCCGATTCCTCGGCCTCACCGGAGCCTCTCCCTGTGTGGACCGTCCCGGGCCTTGTCCTCGAGTGGCCGGATGCCTGGCACGTCCTCTCGACGTTGGTGGCAGCGGCAGGCGACCCCGTGGGCCTCTTGACCGCCGACCCGTCCGGCATCGCCCTCGCCGCCGACTTCCGATTCGCCGCACGGGCGGCGGAGATGATCCTGGAGTTGACCACCCGAGGACGTGTGCTCCCTTCTCTCGAGCTCTCCACCGACGGATGGCGGGCCCGCTGGCGCCCGCTCATCGACGGGCCTGACCGCGGTCGGATCGAGGCGCTCTTGTGGTCGCTTCCCGCAGCGTTCCTGGCCGCGGGCGCGACTTCCGAGGGGAAGGATCTCGCTGATGGCGGCTCGGAGCCGGAGACACCAGACGAGGCCCTCCGCTCCCTCATGTGGGGCTTCACCGATGCGCTGGCCCGGCAGTTCGCGCCCGATCGGCCGCCTGCCGCCCGAGGACGCCGGCTGAGGAAACCGGGTTCCGTCGACGCGTGGCTGGCCGCCCTGGTCTCGCCCGATGGAGTCGTGGAGGCCGATGGCGACGAGCTCGCCGTGCTCGCCGGGAAACTCGATGCCTGGCAGACCACGGCGACCGCGCTCGCCGAACCGGTGCGAACCTGCTTCCGGATCATCCCTCCTGCCGACGACGCGGAAGACCGCCCTGGAGAAGGGGACGGTGGTCCGGAGCAGCGGGGACGGCGCCGCCCGAAAGGTCAGCCCGAACGCATCGACGAATGGCGGATCGAGTTCGCCCTGCAGGCAGTGGACGACCCGAGCCTGCTCGTCTCCGCCGCCACCGTGTGGACCGACGGCCCTGAGCTCACCGCCCTGGAGCGCCACGTGGCGCACCCTGATGAGCATCTCCTCCGTGGCCTGGGCCGGGCCGCTCGGCTCGTCCCCTCACTCGGCCCGGCGCTGGCCGAGATGGCACCCTGCGACCAGACAACGGACGCCACCGGCATCCTGGCATTCCTCCGCGACGGTGCCCCGGTTCTGGAGGAGGCCGGATTCGGGGTGATGGCGCCACCGTGGTGGCGTTCCTCGAGAGCACGCCTGGCCCTTCGGCTCAAGGCTCGGACCAACTCGAAGATCGCGGCCTCGACAGGCACCATCGGGCTCGGAGGCCTCTGTGACATCCGGTGGGAGGCGGTGCTCGGGGACGACAAACTCGGGCTTGTCGAACTACGTCAACTTGCGCACCTCAAGCAGCCTCTCGTCCGGCTGCGCGGTCAGTGGGTGGAGCTGCACGAAGAGGATCTCGCCGCTGCCATCACCGCGGTCGCAAAGAAGGGAGCGACCGCGGAACAGATGTCGGCCGGCGAGGTTCTGCGCACGTCCCTCGGGCTCGAGCAGGCCACGGGTGGCCTGCCGGTGGCCGCGGTCGAGGCGGACGGGTGGCTCGGGGACCTTCTCGCCGGTGCCGACGACCGACACCTACGGTCGATTCCGACGCCCGACGGCTTTGCCGGGGAGTTGCGCCCCTACCAGGAGCGCGGGCTCGGGTGGCTCGCCTTCCTCGGTGACCTCGGCCTCGGGGCATGCCTCGCCGACGACATGGGGCTCGGGAAGACGGCCCAGCTCCTCGCACTGCTGGTCGAGGAGCGCGCCCGTGGTGCCGAGGCGCCGGCGCTCCGGGGGGCCACGGCCGCTGCGAAGCGGCGGACCACCGCCCCGGCACTGGGCCCGACACTCGTGCTGTGCCCGATGTCGCTGGTCGGCAACTGGCAGCGCGAGGCCGCCCGCTTCGCTCCGAAGCTGTCGGTCTACGTCCATCACGGACCGGACCGGCTCGACGGCAAAGCCTTCACCCGCCACGCCGGCACGGCGGACCTGGTGCTGTCGACCTACGGGTTGGCCGCCCGTGACCAGCAGCTGCTGGCGACGGTGCCGTGGCGACGGATGGTCCTCGACGAGGCACAACAGATCAAGAACAGCGCGGCCCGGACCACCCAGAGCGTCCGGGCGATCCCTGCCGAACGGCGGATCGCCATGACCGGCACGCCGGTGGAGAACCGCCTGTCCGAGCTCTGGTCGATCATGCACTTCCTCAATCCGGGCATGCTGGGCTCGGAGAAGGCCTTCCGAGAGCGGTTCGCCCTCCCCATCGAGCGCGACGGTGACGACGAGGTCGCAGCCCGCCTCCGCCGGGTCACCGGCCCGTTCGTGCTCCGCCGCCTCAAGACCGACCGGTCGATCATCGCCGACCTGCCCGACAAGCTCGAGATGAAGGAGTTCTGCAACCTGACCCGCGAGCAGGCCACCCTCTATCAGGCCGTCGTCGACGACATGTTGGCCCGGATCGACGAGGCCGAGGGCATGGAACGCCGTGGGCTGGTCCTGGCCACGATGATGAAGCTCAAGCAGGTGTGCAACCACCCGGCGCACTTCCTGGCCGACGCCTCGTCGATCGCGGGTCGGTCGGGCAAGGTGTCACGGCTCGTCGAGGTGCTCGAGGAGGCGGTGGCCGAAGGCGACCGTTCTCTCGTGTTCACCCAGTTCACGCAGATGGGGGACATGCTGGAGCGGCACCTGCGCAACCGGCTGGGCTGCGACGTGCTGTGGCTCCACGGTGGGGTGTCGAAGAAGGAGCGGGACGCAATGGTCGAGCAGTTCCAGGGTGCCGAGGGCGCGCCGGTGTTCCTGCTGTCGCTGAAGGCCGGCGGCACCGGCCTGAACCTGACGGCGGCGACCAACGTCGTGCACTTCGACCGGTGGTGGAACCCGGCCGTGGAGGACCAGGCGACCGACCGGGCCTTCCGCATCGGCCAGAAGCACAATGTGCAGGTGCGGAAGTTCGTGTGCGGGGGGACCCTCGAGGAACGGATCGACGCCATGATCGAAGCGAAGCGCGCCCTGGCCGACCGGATCGTAGGTTCCGGTGAAGGCTGGATCACCGAGCTGTCCACCGAACAGCTCCGCGAGGTCGTCGCCCTGTCGGCCGACGCCGTGGGGGAGGACTGATGCCGCCCCGCCGCCCGGCCTCCCGTCGTCCCATGGGCCGGTCCGGGCGACCTGCCGACGGGTGGTGGCCTCCTCCCTCGACGCCCATCGCCGTCGAGGGCGGCCTGCAGGCTCGTAGCCAACGGGGGAGGATGGGTGACACTTGGTGGTCGCAGCACTTCATCGCCGTGCTCGAGACCTTCGGCATCGGCAGCCGTCTCCAACGCGGCAAGCGGTATGCCCGAACCGGCCAGGTGCTCACCATGGAGGTCACCGCCGGTCAGGTGAAGGCCTCGGTGCAGGGTTCGCGGGCCAAGCCCTACCGGGTGTTCATCGAGACTGACGTACTCACCGCGGCCGAGTGGGAGGCGATCGAGTCAGCCATGGCGTCGAGCGCGGTCTTCGCGGCCAGGTTGTTGGCCGACGAGATGCCCGAGGAGATCGAGGAGGCGTTCGCCGACTCGTCGACGTCGCTGTTCCCGGCTTCGGCAGACGAGCTCGACTCGGCCTGCTCGTGCCCGGACTGGGAGAACCCGTGCAAGCACATCGCCGCGGTCTACTACCTCCTGGCCGAGGCCTTCGACGGCGACCCGTTCCTCATCTTCGCCTGGCGGGGCCGAACCAAAGAGGAATTGCTCACTGGCCTGCGGGCCCGCCGGCGTGGATCGGACTCGAACGACGCCCCCGAATCGCGTGCTGTGGCCAAGACTGCCGGCAACGGACCGTTCGGCTGGCCGGTGGCTGATCCCGAGCGCATCGCCGCAAGGCAAGGGGCCGACTCGATGTTCACATGGGGAGCTGACGCCGATCTGGCGGGCATCGAGACCCGACCCCGCTTGGCCGTCGCCTCCGATCTGGTCCTCCGCCAGCTCGACCCCACACCGCTCGCCACCGACGGGGTACGGATCACCGAGCAGCTCCGTGGGCTCTACGAGGCGATCACTGCCGGTGCCGCGGCCCTGGCCCTCGACGAGGAGTCGGAGTAGTGCACCGTTGTGAGCCGGTCGGCCCGTTGGCTCACCTCGCCAACCGCTCCAACCGCTCAATTCTTTCTGCCGAGGCCTCACCGGCCCGGAATTGTTGCAGTCGGTGCAAGGAATCCGTCGTCGCCAACTAGGCGCTCCAGGTGAAGGGCACCAGAATGTCGATCGCATCGC
>Ga0182010_10000711_pt1 | contig 18893 bp, 24 predicted proteins | sample 611E1MmetaG_FD_120488 | JGI IMG/M metagenome (GOLD analysis project Ga0182010, IMG submission 120488) | Permafrost microbial communities from Stordalen Mire, Sweden - 611E1M metaG | ecosystem: Environmental > Terrestrial > Soil > Wetlands > Permafrost | place: Sweden: Stordalen | collected...
ATCCGCAGACGCGCCGGATCCAGAGGTCCTGCGCGATCACGCCGGACGGCCCGGCCCCTTGCGAGACCTGCTCCGCTTCGCCGTCAGCGACGCCTATTTTGATACGCGCGATCTGCTCGGCCTGGGGCGTCCGGCTGCGTAGCGGCTGGGGCGGTGCAGCCCTGGCATTGCATTGACACCGACCTTGGGCCTTACTATAAGCGGCCATTCTGGCCTCCCCCGCGAGGATGGCGGAACTTGGTAGACGCACTAGCTTGAGGTGCTAGCGGTTAACAGCCATGGGGGTTCAAGTCCCCCTCCTCGCACGAGAAAAACCCTGAATCTTTTGGAGAGGTTCTGGGTTTTTGCTTTCTGGCCAGCGCGACGGGATGTCTTTTCGCAGCCGTTGCTCCACAACCAGAATGTAGCGAGAATTCCGGCTGGCCAGCAGCCGCGGCAGCTTGGAGGACATCCTCGTCCGCCGCCTTCTGCGGACGCATGTGGCGGGCCGTGGTGGCGGGCTGTTTGTGGCCCGCCAGGTAGATCACGCCGGACAGGTTGCTGGTCACCTGCCCCAAGTGCGTGAGCCGCGAGTGCCAAAAGTGGCGATGCAGTGGGTCACGTCGGGATTCTTGTTGTGCTCCCGGCGCCAGCCGTCGCCGAGGGAGCGTGCAATCTTGGGCGCCATGCATCTGTTGCATATACCAACTAATATAGTACTCTGCTTTCCATGGTGCCCAAGAACGAAATCCGATCCTTTCGCCGCCGCCTGCGGGTTGTCGAACGGGCGGTCATGTCCAATCTCAAGGAGGAGTCTTCCTGCTGTGGGGTCTCGCTCACCCAGTGTCATCTGCTGCTTGAACTGGAAGAGCACACCGCGCCTGTTCCCGACCTCATCTCCTACGTCGGCCTGGACAAGAGCACGGTCAGCCGAACCATCGACGGCCTGGTCACCCTGGGACTCGTGCATCGCCGGGAAAATCCCAAGGATCGCCGCAGCCAGCTGGTCGAGCTGAGCCCGCAGGGCCGCGCTGCCGTGGCCCGGATCAACAAACTGTGCAACGCCAAGTACCAGGCTCTGCTGGGACGGCTGACGGCAGCCGAGCGCAAGAAGGTGCTGTGGGGCATGGAGCGCATCGCGGAGCTTCTGCGCGAAGATGAACAGAATGGAGAGGGAGGCTGCTGTGGACGCTGACGTCGCCGTTCTGTCCGCGTCCAAGGATCTGACCTGGCGCGATCGAGTGGCCCACTGGAATGCCCGCTGGGGCATGGGCCGTATGCACATGAGCGTGACTCCCGGGCTCTACCGACTGGGCGCACCTGATCGGCAGGCGCCGGTCTTCGTGACCGCAAACTACAAGTTGTCGTTCGACGCCCTCCGCACCAACTTGGCTGGCCTGGATGCCTGGATTCTCGTCCTCGACACCAAGGGCGTGAACGTCTGGTGCGCCGCTGGCAAGGGCACGTTCGGCACCGAGGAACTCATTCGTCGCGTCCGGCAGACCGAACTGGCCGCGCATGTTGACGGTCGGCGACTGATCCTGCCACAGCTTGGAGCGCCGGGGGTGGCTGCCCACTTGGTCAAGGAGCACACGGGTTTCACGGTCGTGTGGGGTCCGGTCGAGGCGTGGGATATCCCCGCGTTCATGCGAGCCGGGACGAAGGCTACGCCCGCCATGCGCGCCAAGCAGTTTCCCCTCGGGGAGCGCATCAAGGTCACGCCCATGGAGCTGGTTCAGGCAGCCAAACCAGTTGCCCTTGTGCTCTTGGCGGTTGCACTCATCATGTTACTGTCCGGCCGTCCCTTCGGCGCCTACGCGTTCTTGCAGAACGTCGGCCCTATTCTGGTTGCCGTCCTGGCTGGCGCATTTCTGACTCCGATACTGCTGCCCTGGATTCCTTTTCGCGCTTTTGCCGCCAAGGGAGCGCTGGTGGGCGTGTTGTGCGCAGCGCTGATGTGCCTCGGTCTCAATCGGCCGCTGCAGGGATCCCTGGGATGGGTGCTGCTGCCCACCGCGCTGGCGTCGTATCTGGCAATGAACTTCACAGGCGCCAGCACATTTTCCAATCCATCCGGCGTGCGCAAAGAGCTTCGCTACGCCATTCCGGCCCAACTTGTCGCCGCGCTGGCTGGCCTGCTGCTGATCGTGCTGCTGTGAGGAGCCGCCCATGATGTACCTGCGCAATGTCACGAGCCTTCGTCTGGACCCCGAAGGTTGCAATGGCTGCACACAATGTGTTCAGGTCTGTCCGCGTGCGGTTTTTCAAATGGCCGACCATCGCGCCCAGATCGTCAGCCGCGATTCCTGCATCGAATGTGGCGCCTGCCAGCGCAACTGCTCGCCTGGCGCCCTGTCGGTGCAGGCCGGTGTGGGCTGCGCAGCGGCCATGATCAGCGCAGCGACAAGCCGTAATCGCCGGAAGCAACCGGAGTGCGGGTGTTCGGGCTGATGCGGACCCTACCGGCGAGACCACCACACGTGTGTCTTTTGCGTGGTCTATATTGCATGCGCAATCATGACCGCGATAACGACGCGCAGGCCAGCAGATCTCCCGCCAACTTCGCAGAGTGGTGTCCGCAATGGCCCGGGCCTTGGCTGATTCGGACTGGGAAGTCTACGCCATCCGCCATGCCCAACGCGGTCGCTTGACACTGACCGATGTCCTTGCCCTCTATGCCGACCATGCCCAGTTCCACCTCGCCTACTTCCGCCGAAATCTGGACGCGTTCAGGGCAGCCTAGACGTCATCCGGCGTGACCGGCCCGGTCCTGTGAAGTAGGAGCGTCCAACTCTGACCTGCCCCAACAGCGCCTCGCTAGTGCAGCGCTTTCATAACGGCTTCCGACAAACGCTGGGTAAGGTCCCGGTTGGTGATCGTTCCGGGCGGGAGCGCGAATACGCCGCTGATCCGCAGCTCCCGTGCGACGCGAATGGCCTCGGAATAGGCCGCTCTGGCCAAACTGCTACCAAGCGTGAGGCGTGGAGGTCGAGAAATCGCTGTGCCCGTTCACGCGTGGCAATAATGTCAGGCCCTTCTGGTGGAAGACTTTCATTCTGGTACCGGCGGCATTCATTCTTGTCAACGTGACGACAACGGTTGCGCGAAGAAGTCGTCGATCCGTCGGCGTAGCTCATCGCGCACCTGGCGAAAAGCGCTCAAGCGCTCCGCTTCCGCGCCGCTCACTGCCGCAGGATCAGGCAGGCTCCAATGCAGCCGGGTGGCCTTGCCGAGAAACACCGGGCACTCCTCCTCGCCGCACAAGGTAATGACCGTGTCGACCTCGGCCGCCGGGATCTGTGCAACCGTCTTTGCTCGGTGCCCGGAAATGTCTATGCCGATCTCCTTCAGCACCGCGATCGCCTCGGGGCGGACGTTGGTCGGGCGCGACCCAGCGGACCAGATTTTCGTTTCTGCCGGGGCCAGCGAGCGGGCGATTCCCTCGGCTATCTGGCTGCGGGCCGAGTTTGCGACGCAGAGAAAAAGTACGCCTTTCATCGTGAAGCCTCCTCGGTGAGGAAGTACTTGCTCCTAAGCCGGAGCGCGACGTTGACAAGCCCGACCATGACGGGAACCTCGACCAGCGGCCCGATCACGGCGGCGAACGCGGCGCCGTGGTTGATGGTGAAGGTCGCGACGGCCACGGCGATGGCAAGCTCGAAGTTGTTGGAGGCGGCGGTGAACGACAACGTGGTTGCCTGGCCGTAGGTTGCGCCGACCTTCTTCGACATGAAGAAGGAGAGGAAGAACATCACCACGAAGTAGATGAGCAGCGGAATCGCGATGCGGACGACGTCGAGCGGCAGCTCCACGATTTTGCCGCCCTTGAGTGAGAACATCACCACGATGGTGAAGAGCAGCGCGATGAGCGTGATGGGGCTGATTTTCGGGATGAACCTGGTGTGGTACCAGTCCTTGCTTTTCAGCTTGATGAGCGAGAACCGCGTGACCACCCCGCCGATGAAGGGGATCCCAAGGTAGATGAAGACGCTTTTGGCGATTGCGCCGATGGTGATATTCACCGCCACGCCCCGAAGGCCAAACCAAGGCGGAAGAACAGTGATGAAGACGTAGGCGTAGACCGAGAAGAAGAGCACCTGGAAGATAGAGTTGAAGGCGACCAGGCCGGCGCAGTATTCGCTGTCGCCCTTGGCCAGGTCATTCCAGACGATGACCATGGCGATACAACGGGCAAGGCCGATCATGATCAGGCCGACCATGTACTCGGGCTTGTCGTGCAGGAAGACCATCGCCAGGCCGAACATCAGGATCGGGCCAATGACCCAGTTCTGCACGAGCGACAGCCCAAGAACCTTGGTGTTGCGGAACACCGGCCCCATCTCCTCGTAGCGGACCTTGGCCAGCGGCGGGTACATCATCAGGATGAGACCGATGGCGATGGGGATGTTCGTCGTCCCGACGTTGAATTGATTGACCAGAGGGACGATGCCGGGGAATAGGTAGCCAGCCCCGACTCCAGCCGCCATGGCAATGAAGATCCAAAGGGTGAGGTAGCGGTCGAGGAAGGACAGGCGCTTGGCCACGCCCTCAGTTGTTGTCGTCTCCCGAGTCATCTAACCGTGTCTCTCTGCCGTGTCGTGGTCTTCTTCGCGGTGGCATTGGCTGCACAGGCGGCACCTCTGGCGCAGGCCACGCTGCGATTCTTGCCGTTGAGCCAGCCGCGCAACGTCTTGAGCAGCGCAGCCGCATCAGGTCTGTCGGCCAGGCTGCGCCGCAGAAGCGCGAGATGCGTCTTGGCCAGCCCGTCATCCGCCGGACGAAGCGTGTAGTACGACCAAAGTCCATCCTTCCGGTCGGTCACCAGAGCAGCGTGTTTGAGCGTGGCCAGGTGCCGCGAGGCTTTGGACTGCGTGATGCCCAGAGCAGCCATGACATCGCACACACACAGCTCCTCGTGGTGAAAGAGCAACCAAATGATCTTGAGCCGGGCCTCGTCGGCGAGAACCTTGAAAAACTGGGCCGCGTCTTTCATGCGTCACCTATATACTCGTATAGCCGCATATACGTGTCCCCGCAAGACCATATGTTGCGTTCGTTGTGAGCCGGCAGAACGGGCTGGCGTGTCTTGCGCGGTCAGCGCGCTTTGCGGAAGACCAGGAAGGTCTGATAGGGGAGCAGATCCGGCTTCTCGCCATCGAGGGCGAGGCCAGCTCCGGTTGCCAGCGTCACGACTTGCGCCCGGGACAGTTTCATAGCCTCCGGCGGACCTTCGGGTAACTTGCCTTCCTTGAACTCGACCAGCGCCAGCCGGGCGCCCTTATGCATCTGTCGAGCCAGCCTGGCCAGCCAGGCCGGGCGGTCCTGGATGTGGTGAAGGACGTCGCACATGAAGACCAAGTCAGCCTCGGCGGGGACGCCGGGATCGTCGGGCTTGGCGAAGGCCGCGTGCAGGTTGCGCACACCCTCGTTCATCGCCTTGTGGTGGATGTGGCGGATCATCTCCGGTTCCACGTCCAGCGCAATCACCTTACCTTCCGGCACGGCACGCGCGAGTCGGAAGGAGAAATAGCCAGAGCCCGCCCCGATGTCGACGATGATCTCCTTGCCGGTCAGCCTCAGCGCGTGCACTACTGCGTCGGGTTTCTGCCACGCATCCCGGTCTGGTCGTTCGAGAAAGGCGATGTACTTGGCGGTGTCATCGAATGGCCGCAGCTGGGCCGGGTCGAGGCCCTGCTTGCGCAGCGGACAGTCAATGGGCGGGTGAGCTGGATCGTGCGCTGCCACCAGTTGTCCGCTCAAGATAGCCGCTCCGCCAGCACTTGGGGCAGGTCTTGCGGTTGCTGCGGCAAACGCACCGCGGCGCCGTCTCTACCCTTGTTTGAGCACGCGACAGCGACAACGGCACAAGCCAGCGCAATAGGATGGCGAGTGGTCTTCATGTTGTGGTCTATTCATTTCTAGCAGCGCGCCCAGCTATCCTGGCAACGGCGACGGGCACGGCAGTCACCCTCGCTGCTCCGTGGCCGCGATCGAAAAAGCGCGTACGAGCAATATCGTCAGGCGCGAAGTTCCTTGATTCGCTCTTCCACACCCTGGGCCTCGGCCTTGAGTTCGGTCAGGTAGGATTCAAGCTCGGCGATCACCTCGGCCTTGCTCTTGAAGCGGCGGCGGAACCCGCCCCGTCCACCATCACAGCAGCAATTGCCCTTTCCGCTGTCGCAGGAGCAGCTGCCGCGTGCCCTGTCACAGCAGCACCCACTGTCACAGCAGCACCCGCCGCGTTCGGCGCAGCAGCTGCACTGGCAGCCGCATTCGCTCTCCGATTGGCATTCGCAGCCCTGGCCATGATGTTGACGGTGGTGTTGTCCGCCTGTCTCGCTGTGGCACATGATCATCCTCTCTTTCGTGGTTTGGCGGAGCGGCGCTCCGCAATGGATTCGTACTCGGCAAGAAACTCGCCCAGGTGTGTCCTGGTCTTCTCTATTTCGGCCGCCCAGGTATCGAGGTGCTCGCGACCGATCTTGGTGAGTTCGTAAATGCGCCTGGCCGGCCCGTGCCCGCCGGTCTCCCAGGCGGACTGCACGACTTCGGCTTCTTCGAGCTGCCGCAGGGTCCGGTACAACATTCCCGGGTCAGCCAAGTTCTCAGCGCCAGGAATAGCGCGAAGAGCCTCCATCAACTCGTAGCCGTGGCTATCCTTCTTTGCCAGGAGCAGCAGCAGTCGCGGTTGGATGAAACCACGCACCTCGCAGCCGCAGCGGCAACCACATTCTTGTTTGCGTTCGGCGCACATGGCGATCTTATCGCGCGTCACTATATGCTCCCGACATATAGATGTCAATGGGCGCGTTTGGCCAAGCTCGCGCCCGCACAGCCAGCGGGCTCCGCACGTGACTACAAGACGATCGTGATGTCCGATCCCGCCATGGCGCCCAAAAACACCGCGTATTCCCCGATGATGATTTCGGGGTAGGCCAGCTGACTGCGCTTGACCCCGAAGTGATCCAAGGAAGGGCCGCAGGCATAGATCTTTGCGCCCAACGCGCGCAACTGGGTCAGCTTGTCCTGTGGTGGCAGGTGGCCGGCTTCGGCCAGTCCGTCACGCGCAAACCCGCTGAACGGCCAGCTCCAGCCGGACAGCTTGGCTGAGAATCCTTGCGCGAGAACGCGCACCGCAGGCAGCCGGCAACGCCGGCCGCCCCGCGTGCGAACAGCAACCCCCGAGAAGTGCTGCAGCAAGCAGAATCAGTAGCATAGGCGCCAGTGTTCGAGCAACCGTCTTCATTTCTTGGCCTCGGTGGCTGAACACCGTACGCCGATCGCCGCCAGTGTCTCCTGTAGCGGCTCCAGATCGATCGTGCATAGGACCCTGCGGCCGGAACGGACACACGTGATCAGTCCTGCCCGCCGAAGCTGCTTGAGGTGGTGCGAGACCGTGGGCATGGAGATCCCGAGCCTGCGTCCAGCATCTGCCAGCGTTCGCTGAGCCTGCTCACCGCCCACCTCGCACCCGTGGGCGCAGCCACAGTCCTGGTTGAGCATGAGCAGCAGCGCCAGCCGGCTCTCATCGGCCAGAACCTTGAAGATGTTCACTGCCCGACGGATGATCCGCCGGTCAGTCGATTGTTTGATAGCCATCGAACAATCGAATACACCGCAGGAACGCGGGCGTCAAGGGCATCCAAGAACCGGCACATGCCGAGCACCGGAAAGTCGAACCTAGATAGCCCGGGCCAGGCTGACATCGTAGAACGCCTTCGCGCGAACTGATCGATCAAAGGAGAATGCCCGTGGACGCAAGCTCGCAAACTCAAACCCGACTCGCTGCTCTACCTGCCCAGTTGCGGCGGTGGGGAAGCGCCGCAGCGGCTCTTGCCTGTGTGCTCAACGGCGTGTGGCTTGCGTGCATGATCTACCTCGCCAGCCTCGGCGACACGGCCGCTCAGGTCCGAGCGCACCCCGGTCTCTTCCACCTGAGCCTAGGCTCGTGTGTCGTACTGACTCTCCTACAGATTCCCATCCTCCTGGCCCTGGTGGCGACCGCCTTCCAGCGAGCGCCAGCAAGCCAGCCTGATTGGCGGCGTGGTCTACGCGCTCTACGTCCCTTTGAACCTGATCGGATACTTTTCCTTCGGCCGCTTGGCGCCACTGGTCCACACAGCGGAAACGTAGCAGCCGACGGGCATCGCCGTTTTCGGTCAACTGATCGAGATCGGCGGACCCATGGCGCTCACGGGGATGCTTCCGGTGCTGGGTTACGGCGTGCTTGGGTTGGCGTGGTGTCTCTTGACGCCGCCACTCTGGCGGCAAGGCCGCTTGTGGCGAGCGGCGTCCGTCCTGCTATTCACTTCGGGTGTGCTCTCGATCGCAGGCGCTGCCGGAGCATTCGTCGCCGTTCCCTGGCTCTCAGCCGGAAGCATGCTGGGCGGGGTGGTGTCGCTGCCAGCCCTAGCTGTGTTGGCCCTGGCCTTTAGGGACTGAGTCTTCGACCAGAAACGCGGCGGAGGCCAGGTCGGGTTGGCCGACGTCGCGCTCCAGCCCACCACGTGGCCGATTCGCTCGACAACCGTGAGGGCCAACTCAAAGCAGGGTCTGGCGCCCGTGCAAATCCACGCGCCTCTACTCATCGAGCAACCCCATGATGGCGAGCAGCACCCTGCGCAGATCGCGCGGTTCATGTTGTTCGGCCCAAGCGCGCCAGGCCTCCGCGAGCCCTTCGGCCACCGGATCGGCGGCCTCAGAATTCTGGCTGTGCACAGCCAGAATGTGACGTTTCGGGACGCTTTCTGACGTTTCCTGACGTTCTAACCCCGCGAAATCGTTGGAATCAGGAGGGTCGTTCCGGGTTGAGGTGCTAGCGGTTAACAGCCATGGGGGTTCAAGTCCCCCTCCTCGCACAGAGAGAAACCCTGAATCATCCCAAGTGGTTCGGGGTTTCTTCATGTCCGGATCAGGATGCGGATTGTGAGCCATTGCAAGGTAGAGCCAAAAGACTGCGATTGTGCACAGCCTGAAGCCGCGGTTCGCCTTGACACGCATCGAACCCGGCAGAAGAGTGGCGTTCAAGAATGGAGGCTGCGATGCGCTGGTACCACTACGTCGCATACTTTTTCGGGGGCGCCTTTCTCGCGAACACCCTGCCCCATCTGGGCAATGGGATCTCAGGGCATCCCTTCCAGAGTCCGTTCGCATCTCCGCCAGGGGAAGGCCTGTCCTCCCCGACGGTCAACGTGCTCTGGGGCCTGTTCAACCTGGCCGTCGGCTACTTGCTCGTTTGTCGCGTGGGGAAATTCGATCTGCGCAGGACCCGCCACGTGCTCGTCCTCGGGGCGGGTGTTGTGTTCGTGTCGGTCATGCTTGCCCGCGCCTTCGGTCGGTTCCACGGCGGGCTGTGACCGATCCTACGACGAATGCCCATTCGTTCCGTCCGCCAGCCTGGCTGCGGACAGCATTGATTGGCCGCAGACCCAAGCGCATGCTCGCGCGGATCGTAGTGCTGGTGGTTGCCGTCTTTCTCGCGCGCGCCTATGTGGTGCTTCCCATCCATTTGAGAGGGACAAGCATGCTCCCCACGTACCAGGATGGGGGTGTCAACTTCGTGAACCGTCTCGCCTACGCTCGCTCCGAGCCGAAGCGCGGCGATGTCGTGGCCATCCGCCTGGCCGGGCAAAGCGTGATGTACCTGAAGCGCATCGTCGGTCTTCCCGGCGATACCGTCGCATTTCACAAGGGACACCTGCTCATCAACGGCGCAGTCGTCGAAGAACCCTACCTGAATTCCGGCTGTGACTGGGAGATACCACCAGAAACGCTCGCGCCGAACCTGTACTATGTTGTCGGCGACAATCGCTCGATGCCGGAAAAGCTGCACGAAAAGGGCAAAACTCCAAGACAACGGATCGTCGGAAGGGTTCTCTGGTGAAGAAGCCCGTTCGCCTCATCCTCGCGGTGGCGGTGATCGGCCTTGCAATCTGGGGCTGGCGCGTGTGGTTTCCCGGTCCTCAAAACGCCATCCGCGCGCGCTTGCTCAAGCTGGCCCGCACAGTTTCGGTCGAGCCCGGCGAAGGAGCCATTCCCAGGGGCCTCAAAGCTCAAAGCCTCGGGGACTACTTCACGGCCGACGTGGTGATCAACCTGGAAGCCCGCGGCTTTGACACGCGCGAGTTGCAAGGGCGCGACGAGCTGATGCAAGCAGTGATGGGAGCCATGCAGCACGTCCGCGGGCTCAAGGTCGAGTTTCTGGACATCAACGTCACTCTCGATGCCGGCGACCAGAGTGCGGTGGCCAACCTGACGGGCAAAGCCACCGTTGAGGGTGAACGCGATTTCGAGGTGCAGGAATTCAACTTCAAGTTAAAGCTGGTTGATCGCACCTGGCTCATCTATCGAATCGACACCGTCAAGACGTTGTCGCAAACCACAGCACTTCGCCCCAGCCAGGTTCCCGTGGGCCTTTAGGCCACAAGCTCGATCCGGTTTCCTTCTGGATCTTCAACCGCTGCTTCGTAGTACCCATCACCCGTCACGCGGGGACGACTCAAAACAACGCCGCCCTGAGTTTCAAGATGAATGACCATCTCCTCCACGGCCGCCTGCGAGCCAAGGCGAAGCGCGACGTGTGCGTAGCCGAAGGCGGACGGCTCGGATCTCCCTTCGGTCTGGCCTACCGGGCGGCTCATTAGTTCGATCCGAGCACCGTTGCCGAACGAGATGAAGTAGGAACGAAAATCTGTTCGAGGGTTCTCGTATCGCTCACTGCTCCTCGCGCCGAGGCTGGCCAGATAGAACTGGCGCATGCGTTCAAGATCTCGAACCCAAATCCCAACGTGCTCTATCTGAACGGCATCCATGGTTCTTGAGAGACGGACTTTGGTTACACAAGCAATCATGCGATGATTATTCGCCGCTACTCGAATCGCAAGCTGTACGACACCGTCGACAGCCACTATGTACCCGACTTGGTTCACCAGCAAGACGGTCATCAACAGACTTGGTCAGCTCCACACCCTGACGATGGCTTTCGAGTTAGCTTACCTTCCCCCGAATTGTTGCCGGCACCGCTAATCTGGGCCACACGTATCCGGGGGTGGGTATGTTGATGATCCTGCTGGTGCTTCACAGGAAACAAAGAGGAATCGTGCAATCCGTCCGGCAAAGAACGCAGGGCCCGTAGCCATCCACAGGCACGCCGTTCTGGTTGCCCAAGTCACACTGCTCGCCGAGATTTGTGTCGACAATGCCATCACCACAATAGTGAGGCTTCGTGCATCCGAACGTGCATCCGCTAGGGCTGAGGTCCGAGCCATTCATCTTGCCGAGGTCGCATTGTTCCGAGGGGCTCTGTACTATGCTATCGCCGCAGAAGGGCCCCTCTGCGCATTGCGTCGTACAGCCGCCGTAGGTGCTGTCGTTGTTCGGCCCCGGGCAGGTCGCGGGAACTGGAACGGTTCCATCACCGCAATCACACTCCTCTCCGGTTTCGACAATGCCATCACCGCAACGACCACCCTGGCTACTGCCCGCGTCGCAGGTCACACTACCGTCGAGCTGGTTACCACAAATCGGGGTGCAGGGCTTTCCTGGCACGCGACACCGCCACCCGGGTTCAATCGTCTGGCAGTCTCCCGAGCAGCCGTCACCGCTGACCGTGTTCCCGTCGTCACAGACCTCGTTAGATGTCAACACTCCGTTCCCGCAGGCCATCAGGTCAAGACAGTACTGTCCCGGACTTGGACACAGCCAGTTTGCTTCAAGCTGACATAGGGCATTGCACCCATCGCCATTCATCCTATTGCCGTCATCGCATTGCTCACCCGGATCTATCACGCCGTTCCCGCAGTTCTTGAGGTTGGGCGAGACTATCGTTTCGCCACCGGTTCCTCCGATCGGACTGATACAAAGAATATTGCACCCCGTAGTGCCGCCATTATTGTTGCCGCTATTCCCCCCTCGCCCACCCACGATACCCGAAAAGCCTCCCGAAGCTCCGCCTGCGGCTATTCCACCAGAACGAGCGATACCCCCGCTGCCTACTGCACCACCGGTCCCGCCCGTACCCCCGCCTGCACCAATCGTACCACCCGATCCGCTGGTGGTTCCTTTGCCGGTGGTACCGCCGATGCCGGTGATGGTCGTTCCGCCTTGTCCCCGGCTGGCGCTGCCCCCTGTGTTCGAGAAGCTTTGACCGCCAGTGCCGCTTCCGCCCGGACCAGTGGTGGTCTGACCGCCGTTGCCGCCGGCGTTCGATCCTACCTGCCCACCCTTGGCGGTGCCCCCGCGAGTCTTCAGCCCGGTGTCGCTACACGCCAGTCCCACTAAGACAGCCAAGAAAAGGGCTGTCACAGCCGTTGACATCTTGAGGAAGCTCTCGATTCGCTGCGTCACATCGTGTCCCTTCATGGCCCAAGATGATGGTACCGCTTTTTCAGGAAAACTCGGTCTTGTTCGTGACACCGGAGAACCCGTAGGGGTATGCACCCCCTTTTCTTCTCCCAAGTGCCTTATCAAGGTAGCCACGGAATCCACTGGCAGTACGGGGTGCATTCGCCCAAGCCGCTCTGGAACACGCCGTTCTGTGAGCCCAGGTCACATTGCTCGCCATAATTCATTTGAACCACGCCATCACCACAGCGGGGCCCCCAGGTGCATCCTGTCGTACATCCGCCGTACCTGTCTTCTTCGTTTGGGGCTGGGCAGTTCAAAGGGACTACTACCGTTCCATCCCCGCAATCACACTCCTCTCCCGTTTCGACAATGCCATCACCACAGTAGCCGACCGGTCCTGCATCACAAGCATTGGTGCCACAGGCTATGCACGCCTGTCCTGGGATTGGACACTGCCAGCCTGCTTCGATCTGACAGATGGCATTGCACCCATCACCATTGTTGGTGTTGCCGTCATCGCATTTCTCACCCTGATTCGGTTCGAGAATACCATTGCCACAGGAGCGCATCGTTCTCCCATCTAGACCCGTATCTGGGGCAGCTGCATCCACACGTGCGTCTGAAGCGCCTGCATCTACACCGGCATCTGCCCCATGTCTGCACATAATGAAATATGCGCACAAATTGAGTTGGTAACAGGAATGTAGGTCCGCACAGCCTATCCAGCCTTGGTCCCCAAACGTTGCCTGTGTGTCGCCAGGATTGCACAAGAGAGGATCATCACAATGCACACCCACTGGCAACACACATGTAGTCGTGTTGTACTGGCCTGAACCACAACTCACGCTCAAGGTATAGCACTCGCGCTCCGCTGGGCAGTCCATGCCCACCTGCTGGTCACCTGGGTTGCACATACGGTACGACGCACAGATGGGACCTTGGCCACCTGTGCCACCAGTTCCAGAGCCGCCAGCAGTTCCACCACTTCCGTTTGATCCACCGGAACCAATCGTGCCACCAGTACTACCCATGCTGGCACCTCCAGCTCCACCTGGACGAATCGTTCCACCCAATCCTCCGCTGGTTCCGCTGCTGATGGTTCTGCCTGCCTGGCCCCCGCTTGCGGTTCCTGCATCATGGGCATTGGTCTTCAGACCGGAATTGCTACATGCGAGCCCGGCGAGGATGAGAGCTGCGACGGCTGTTGAGATCTTGAACATCGAAACGAACATGGGTCACGTGTACTGGGTGGGGTGGGGTATGTTGCTGTCCCTGCCGGTGGTTCAGCAAGTTCAAATAGGCATCGTGCAATTCTGGGAACAATAGATAGAGCACCCTCCCTTTGTTGGGTTCCCTTGGGAGTCCAAGCACTTGCCGTTCAGGGGACCGAGGTCGCACATCTCGCCATAGTGGTAGTCGACAATGCCATCGCCACAGCAGGGTATCCTTCCCGCATCACTGCTATCAGCGGATGCATCTGGGGGCTCAAGAATACCTGCATCTGACCAGGTGCCACTGCAGATACCCCCATACGGAGATAGTCTGCATCTGATGGATTGCGCACACAGTTTGTTTGTGTAGCAAAAGTCTCGGACCCCACAATCCTGGTTCCCCAACGTTGTTGGTGTATCGCCGGGGTCGCATGACAGCAGATCGCTGCAGTGCACACCTTCAGGTAGGACGCAGAGTGTGGAGCCACAGGTATTCACCAGGGAATAGCACTCGCGCTCTGGTGGGCAGTCCCCAGAGTAGTCCAATCCCGGTCCCGAGGTTACCTGCTGGTCGTATGGGTTGCAGTTAGGGAAGCAAGCCACTATTTGACCGTCTGTGCCACCTTGGCCGATGGTAGCAGAACCTCCGGTGCCACCCTGGCTACTGGTCGCAGAGCCGGCTTGGCCACCTTGGATGGGCACAAAACCTCCCGTGCCGCCTTGGCTGCCAATGCATCCACTGAGTGCAGGGCTCAGAAATATCGATACTGGAATCACCACCTCCCGTGCTGTCCTCTTCAGGAAGCTCTCGAGGCGCTGCCGGACATCCTGTGCCTTCATGACCCAGAAACATGGTACCGCTTTTCAAGTGTGCAGGATGCAGGAAGGCTGGAAGCTGAGCAAAAGCCGGATCGTAGGTGGCTGACAGGATGAACCTCCTTCAGCCCAGCAGTTACCCAGAATAGTCGAATGAAATCGAGGCGATGCACACGGCGGGGTAGCTGCCTGATGCTCCCTGTTGTTTGTAACTATCTGTATTGCTTGGAGATTATGCTAGGTGCAGTAAGTTTGAGGTGCTAGCTGTTAGCAGCCATGGGGGTTCAAGTCCCCCTCCTCGCACAACGGAACCCCAAGGAGATACATTGTGAAACACATCTCATCGAGCGCCTCGGGTCTGGGCTTTCTCACTCTCTTTCTCCTCTCGCCTTTGGTCCGAGGACAAGACGCGATCACCCCTCCGACCTCCGCATCTGCCCCTGCGGCGACGGACCGCACCTCTTCGTGGCAGGGCACGGCTGCATATTCCAGCCTGGTCAACTCCCCCGCGCGGTTCGGCCTCGGCCTCAACGTGGGCAACCTCGTGACCGGCGTAACGGCGAAGCTACGGGTGTCCTCGGCGGTTGCGGTCCAGGCGACAGTTGGTGAAGGACCCGAGGGCAACAACTTTCGAGGGCACATCGACCTGCTGTTCAGTCCCGGTACTTGGACTTCCCCCGATGGCCAATACGTCTTGCCGATGTATCTGGGGATCGGCGGCGTTCTCGACCACCAATTCGCTGCTGGCCAAAGCGTGAGCTATTCCGCAGGAGGGTTCCGCGTGCCCGTCGGGATGTCCGTTCTCGTGCGGGGAAATCCGGTCGAGCTGTTTCTGGAAATCGCTCCGGAGTTTGTGGTTCGCGGTAATTCCACCTTGCAGGGCAAATACGTGATGAACGCCGACGGGAGTATCGGAGTCCGCTATTTCTTCTAGCCAAGTGTCACCCACGAGCCGGTCCCCTGGGGCTCCTTGGCCAGTATCCGGTGGGGCCCCCATGGTTCATCCAAGCACCGGCCGTTCTACACGCACACCGGGTAGCACACGTGAGAGTTGAACGGGGGTGTGCCGCTGGGGACTGCCGCACCGATATTCGTGGGAATGGTGCCATTGGCGCCCGAACACGGTATGCCGGTGCCAGCATCCACGTCGATGCAGGACGGCGGATTGGGTGGGTTCGGACACATAGCGGTGCAGCAGGCCGGGTATAGGCACACCTGCACGGCCGAGCAGAATGCGTCGCCACACCGGTAGCTTCCCCCATCCGAGGTATCGCCGGCATCCGAGGCACCGACATCCACACCGGCGTCTGAAGCACCTGCACCCACACCGGCATCTGCCCCATATTTGCACCAAATCGATTGCCCACATAGCTGCTTGGTGTAGCAGACAGCTGGGTGGTCCAAACAGTCTTCGTCGTCCCACGTTGTCTGTGTATCGCCAGAATTGCACGCCAGATCGCTGCAGCGCACACCTTCAGGCAGCATGCACACGGTTGTTGCGTCGAAACAATACTGTTGAAAGGAATAGCACTCCCGCTCTGCTGGGCACGGGCCGTCTACCTGCTGGGCGTTGTCGCACATCATGATCGACGTGCACCAAGGCGAAGAGCCGGTCCGGCCACCTTGGCTAGGCGGAGAACCGGCAGTGCCCCCTTGGCCACCAGTTCCGCCAGTTCCGAAGCTGCCGGCAATTCCACCGCCCCCGTTCGACCCGCCGGAACCAATGGTGCCGCCAGTGCCTCCTGTGCTGACACCCCCGGCTGCGTCGGGACGAATCGTTCCGCCCGAGCCTCCGGTGGTTCCGCCGCTGACGGTGCTGCCTGCCTGGCCTCCTCTCTCCGCTCCCGCATCACCTGCACTCCTCTTCAGACTAGAGTTGCTACATGCCAGGCCCAGCAGACCAGCTACGATGATGGCTGCAGCCCTAGGCATCTTCATGAAGCTCTCCATGCGCTGCCTGACCTCGGTTTCCTTCATGTCCTAGGAAGATAGTACGGCTTTTCGGGTGCACGGGATGCAGGAAGGTTGGATCGCCGTTTCTGAGCATCCAAGAAAGGTGTTCATACCTGTGCGGCCGGAGGCGTATCGTCATTCGGCCGCTCTGCCGGAGGTTCGCATGCGCCTACGCCCGTTCGTTCTCGTGTCAGCCCTTGCCGCGTTCTGCCCGCTTCTTGCCCAGGCCGCTGATAGTGACGTCAAGGTCAGCTCCATCGGCTACTTGCCCGGCCGGACAAAACGAGCGTCCATCACGTCTGCAGCTACTTCCTTCACGGTCAAACGCGACGCCGACGGTTCCGTCGCCTACACCGGCACTGCCGGCGCGGCGAAAACCGATCCCGACACCAGCCAGAGCATTGCCGTCGCTGACTTCACCCAGCTCAGCGAAACCGGCAAGTTCTACGTCGACGTTGCGGGCGTGGGCCGATCGGTGACGTTTCCCATCGGCAAGGACGTGTACGGCGAGGCCTTTGTCGCCACCATGCTCGGTTTCTATGGCTGGCGCTGCAACACGGCGGTCTCGTTCAGCTTTGCCGGGCAGACCTACGCCCACGGCGCCTGCCACATGGACGACGCCCATCTCGACTACATTGGCACCGCCGGCGGCGAGCGCGACGGCCAGAAGGGCTGGCACGACGCCGGCGACTACGGCAAGTATGTCGTGAACGCGGGCATCACCGTGGGGTCGCTCCTCGCGGCCTGGGAAGAGTATTCCTCGGTGATTTCCACGTATTCTTGGCCCATACCAGAAACTGGCGGTGCCACTCCCGATTTTCTCGACGAGGTTCGCTGGGAGCTCGAATGGGTGCTGAAGATGCAGTACTCGGCCAGCGACGGACGCGTCTCTCACAAGATGACCTCCCTGACCTTCGATCAGCCCACCGATGCCGGTGGAACGGATATCGATCACTGGGTCATGCCCGAGAAGGATCTTCAAACCCGTTACTTCGTGCCCTGGGGTTCGGCCGCGACCGCCGACTTCGTGGCCATGCTGGCCAAGGCCGCGCGCATCTACAAAACCTACGACTCGGCCTTCTCCGACCAGTGCCTAGCCGCGGCCAAGGTGTCCTACGCTTACTTGCAAGCCAACACAGCCGACCAGACCGTGACCGACCCAACGACGACCGGTGCCTATAGCACCACGGATTCTGACGACCGGCTGTGGGCCGCGGCGGAAATGTGGGAGACGACCGGCGACGCCGCGGCGCTGACTGACTTCGAGACTCGCGCCGCGAAGTTCAATACGGGGACCACGACCTACGTTGATGCGGACTTCGACTGGGGAAACGTCAAGAACCTGGGCATGTTCGTTTACCTCCAATCCCAGCGCACGGGCCGCAACGCGACCACCGTGTCGGCCATCAAGACCAGCTTGACCACCGCGGCGGACACATTGGTCACCAACCGCAACAACAGCGGCTACGGGCGCGCCTTGTCTGGCAAGGCCGGTCAGTACTACTGGGGATCGAATGGTTCCGTGGCGCGCACCTGCATGTTGCTCCAGGTGGCGAACCGGCTCTCGCCCAAGCCTGACTATCTCGATACCTGCGCCGATCAGATCGGCTGGATCTTCGGCCGCAACTACTACAACCGTTCGCAGGTCACGGGGATCGGCATCAACCCGCCCATGCATCCGCACCATCGGCCGTCGCAGTCCGACGGCATCGACAACCCCTGGCCGGGCCTGCTGGTGGGTGGGGGCAACAATACCTCCACGCAAGCAGCAGGAGGCAACAAGAACGGCGCCACCAACTGGACCGACGACGTGAACGACTACGAGTTGAACGAAGTGGCCATCAACTGGAACGCGCCGCTGACCTACGCGCTCGCGAGCTTTCTCGACGCCTACACGGGACCCACCACCACTTCTGACGCCGCGATTGCTCCCGCCGACGCAAGCGGTGGCGCGGGCGGCAGCGCGGGGAGCAGCGGCAGCGCAAGCGGCGGATCGGGCGACAGCGCAAGCGGTGGCGCGGGTAGCGGCGGCAGCGCGAATGGCGAGTCGGGCGGCAGTACGAGCAGTCGCGCGGGCGGCAGCGCAAGCGGCGGATCGGGCGGCACTGCGAACGGGCGCGCGGGCGGCAGCGCGAATGGCGGGTTGGGCGGCAGCGCGAGCGGTGGCTCGACTGGCAGTGCCGGCGGCAGCGCGGGTGGCGGTTCTGCCGGTAGCGCGAGCGGCGGTTCTGCCCGAACCTCAAGCGGTGGCTCGACAGGATCGGGCGGCTCGATCTCCGGTAGCTCGACTGGCAGTGGCGGCGGTAGCGATGGCAGCGGCGGCCAGACCGGCAGCACGACAAAAACGAGCACCGCGGCCGGCTGCGGCTGCACCCTGGGAAGCGCGACGCCAAAGCCCAGGTCGCCGCTCATCTTCCCCGTCCTGCTCGTCGCGGGCGTGCTTCTTCGCGTCCGCAGGCATGGCCGACTAGTGCCTCCGGTCAGAAGAGCGGTCATGTTTCGGTGGACGAGGCGCCCGGACGGCAAGGCGCGACGAGGGCGCATACTTGACGTATGTAACCGAGGAGCAACGCAGCCGGCCGGGATGGA
>Ga0182010_10000712_pt1 | contig 18880 bp, 14 predicted proteins | sample 611E1MmetaG_FD_120488 | JGI IMG/M metagenome (GOLD analysis project Ga0182010, IMG submission 120488) | Permafrost microbial communities from Stordalen Mire, Sweden - 611E1M metaG | ecosystem: Environmental > Terrestrial > Soil > Wetlands > Permafrost | place: Sweden: Stordalen | collected...
AGAGGTCGTCGGCCAGGTGGTAACGGAAGGGGATGCCGGTCGGGACCTCGAGGTCGACGATGGCGTCGTCGCCGATGCCCTCGATGTGCTTGCGCAGCCCGCGCAGGCTGTTGCCGTGGGCCACCACCAGGACGGTGCCGTTCCTCGGCCCCTCGGCCAGCAGGTCGGGGACGATGGCGTCCTCCCAGTAGGGGATGACCCGGGCCACCACGTCGGCCAGGCATTCGGTGAGCGGCAGGGCGTCGGCCGGCACGTCCCGGTAGCGGGGGTCGCCGGCCGGGTCGTGCTCGTGGCCCCGCTCCAGGGCTGGCGGCGGAGTGGCATAGCTGCGGCGCCACAGCTTGACCTGCGCGTCGCCGAACTCGGCGGCGGTCTCCTTCTTGTTGCGGCCCTGCAGGGCGCCGTAGTGGCGCTCGTTGAGGCGCCAGTGGCGGCGCACCGGCAGCCAACCCCTCCCCACCTCGGCCAGCGTCAGCTCGGCGGTGCGGATGGCCCGGGCCAGCGCGGAGGTGTGGAGGACCCGTAGGTCGAGTCCCTCTTCGTCGGCGAGGAGCCGGCCCGATGCCCGGGCCTCGGTCTCGCCCAACTCGGAGAGGCCGACGTCGTACCACCCGGTGAACAGGTTCTCGGCGTTCCACAGCGACTGACCGTGACGGAGCAGTACCAGTTGGGGCATGGTCCGAGCGTATCCTGACCGCCTACTGCGGGATCTGACTAAGAAATGTGAAAAAACCTATATACAAGACACTCAAGTTTGTTATCATTGAGCCGGAAGCAAAGTGGCACAGAGTAGGAGCAGGGTGGGCGTCGGCCAGGAGCCGGCACCGGCAGCGAACGAGTCTGGGCAGCAGCGACCCGTCGGATCAACAGACACGTCGTATCAACAGACACAGTCGGAAACAACAAGAAGATGCCCTCAGCGGGCACGCACAGGAGGCAGCAAGATGGCCAAGGCCGTAGGAATCGACCTCGGGACCACCAACTCGGTGGTGGCAGTGTTGGAGGCCGGCGAGCCGGTCGTCATCCCCAACGCGGAGGGCGGGCGGACCACCCCGTCGGTGGTGGGGTTCGCCAAGTCGGGTGAGGTGCTCGTCGGGGAGGTGGCCAAGCGCCAGGCCATCACCAACCCCGACCGGACCATCCGTTCGGTCAAGCGCCACATGGGCACGTCCTGGACCGTCGACATCGACGGCAAGGACTACACGGCCCAGGAGATCTCGGCGCGCATCCTCGGCAAGCTGAAGCGGGACGCCGAGGCGTTCCTCGGTGACACGGTGACCCAGGCGGTCATCACCGTCCCCGCCTACTTCGACGACGCCCAGCGGACGGCAACCAAGGAGGCGGGCTCCATCGCCGGCCTCGAGGTGCTCCGCATCATCAACGAGCCGACCGCGGCCGCCCTGGCCTACGGGCTCGACAAGGAAGGCGCCGACCAGACCGTCCTCGTGTTCGACCTCGGCGGTGGCACCTTCGACGTGTCGCTGCTCGAGATCGGTGACGGCGTGTTCGAGGTCAAGTCGACCTCGGGCAACCCCAAGCTCGGCGGTGACGACTGGGACCAGAGGATCATCGACTGGTTGGTCAAGACGTTCAAGGACACCGAGGGCGTCGACCTGTCCACGGACAAGATGGCCACCCAGCGCCTGCAGGAGGCCGCGGAGAAGGCGAAGATCGAACTGTCCTCGGTCCAGGAGACCCAGATCAACCTGCCCTTCATCACCGCCACCTCCGAGGGTCCCAAGCACCTCGACGTCAAGCTCACCCGGGCCAAGTTCAACGAGCTGACCGCCGATCTGGTGGAGTCCTGCAAGGGTCCCTTCGACCAGGCCATCGCCGATTCGGGCCTCACCAAGTCCGACATCGACCACGTGATCCTCGTCGGCGGGTCCACCCGAATCCCCGCGGTGCAGGAGCTGGTCCAGTCGCTGACCGGCAAGGAGGCCCACAAGGGCGTCAACCCGGACGAAGTGGTGGCCGTCGGTGCCGCCGTGCAGGCCGGCGTCCTGAAGGGCGAGGTCAAGGACGTCCTCCTGCTCGACGTGACGCCCCTGTCGCTGGGCATCGAAACCAAGGGCAACGTGATGCACCGCCTCATCGAGCGGAACACCACCATCCCGACCAAGCGCAGCGAGGTGTTCACCACGGCCGACGACAACCAGCCGTCGGTGGAGGTCCACGTGCTCCAGGGTGAGCGCGAGATGGCGATGTACAACAAGACCCTGGGCAAGTTCCAGCTGGTCGATCTGCCGCCCGCCCCCCGGGGTGTGCCCCAGATCGAGGTCGTCTTCGACATCGACGCCAACGGGATCGTGCACGTCTCCGCCAAGGACCGGGCCACCGGCAAGGAGCAGTCGATGACCATCACCGGCCAGTCGTCACTGGCCAAGGACGACATCGAACGCATGGTGAAGGACGCCGAGGCCCACGCCGAGGACGACCGCCGGCGCAAGGAGGAGGCGGAGACCCGCAACAACGCAGACACCCTCGTCTACCAGACCGAGAAGCTCCTGAAGGACCAGGGCGAGAAGTTCCAGGGCGACGAGAAGGAGAAGGTGGAGTCTGCGCTGACCGGCCTCAAGGAGGCCCTGGCCGGCTCCGACGTCGAGGCCATCAAGACCTCGACCGAGGCGTTGCTCAGCGCAAGCCAGTCGTTCAGCCAGCGCCTCTACGAGGAGGCGGCCAAGGCCGAGTCCTCCGCTCCCGGTGGCCAGGTCGACGCCGAGGAGTCGTCCGACGACGAGGTCGTCGACGCCGAGATCGTCGACGAAAAGGGCTGATCGCCGATGAGCAGTGGCAACCAGCCACCCGCTGGCGGAGCGGAGTCGGGATCGGAGGCCGGGGCGGCCTCCGATCCCTGGTCGGCCCGAGGCCGGGGAGAAGCCGGCGGGGCGGACGGCTTCGTGGATGACGACGAGATCGCCGAGGGCGAGCTGGTGGACCATGTCACCACCGAGATCATCGACGGCACGGCGCCCGAGGTCGACCCGGTGGCCGTCGCCCTGTCCGAACGGGACGAGTACCTCGACGCGTTACGTCGCCTGCAGGCCGACTTCGAGAACTACAAGAAGCGGGTGGCCAACCAGCAGGCCGACCAGGCGGCCCGGGCGGCACGGTCCCTGGTGGAGAGCCTGCTGCCGGTGCTCGACACCCTCGACCTGGCCGCCGACCACCTCGGGGATGCCGAGTCGCCGGATGCCAAGGCACTGGTGGCCGCGTCGGGCCTGTTGCGCGGGGTGCTGGCCAAGGAGGGCCTCGAGCGCATCGAGCCGACCGGCGAGGTGTTCGACCCCAACACCCACGAGGCCGTCGGGCATCTCCCCGCCGAGGAGGCTGCCACTCCCATCGACGCTCCCGAGGACATGGCTGCCCCCACCACCGGGCCCGAGGGCGGGGACCTGTCGTCGCCCGGGCCCGAGCCCGGGACCGCCAGCGTCGGCACGGCGGCGGCGGGCGAACTGGTGGTCGCCCAGGTCATGCGACCCGGGTACCGCTGGCGCGGATCGGTGCTGCGGCCGGCCATGGTGATGGTCCGCGGCTGAGCGGCCGCTGGGAGAGTGCCGGCGCGATGGAGCGCCGGCAGGAGATGGTGACGGGAAGGTAGAGGAACGGGACACGGTGGCGCCGCAACGCGAATGGTTCGAGAAGGACTACTACAAGACCCTCGGCGTGCCGAGCTCGGCGACGGCCAAGGAGATCACCAGCGCCTACCGCAAGCTGGCCAAGAAGCACCACCCCGACACCAACCCCGGGGGGGAGGAGACCTTCAAGGAGATCACCGCGGCCTACGACGTCCTCGGTGACGCGGAGCGGCGCAAGGAGTACGACGAGGTCCGCACCATGGGGCCCGCGGCCGGCGCCGGCGGGTTCCCCGGCGGCGGAGGCGGAGGCGGCACCTACCGGGTCGAGGACATGGGCGACCTCGGTGACCTGTTCGGCGGACTGTTCGGCCGCGGCCGACGTGGGGGCGGCACTGCCGGGCCCCAACGGGGTGTCGACGTCGAGGCCGAGCTGCACCTCTCCTTCGAGGACGCCGTCAACGGGGTGACCACCTCGGTCAACGTCACCACCGATGCCCGGTGCCCCACGTGCGCCGGGTCAGGGTCGGCCCCGGGCACCCGGCCTGCGGCCTGCCCGATGTGCGGGGGCACCGGCTCGCTCCAGGACAATCAGGGCCTCTTCTCCCTCAGCCAGATCTGCCCGCAGTGCAGCGGCCGGGGCACCGTGGTCACCAACCCGTGCCCCACCTGTGGCGGCTCGGGGGTGGGGCACCGCAATCGCTCGGTGAAGGTGCGCATCCCGGCCGGCGTGGAGGCCGGCCAGCGCATCCGGGTCAAGGGAAGGGGGGCGGCAGGCCGCAACGGAGGGCCGAGCGGGGACCTCTACGTGGTGGTCCACGTGAGCCGCGACAAGGTGTTCGGACGGCGCGGCCGGAACCTCACCCTGACCGTGCCCGTCTCCTATGCCGAGGCCGCCCTGGGGACCACGCTCACCGTACCCACCCTCGCTGACCCGGTCACCCTGCGGGTTCCCGCCGGCACCCCGACGGGCCGGACCTTCCGGGTGAAGGGGCGGGGCGTCCCGGCCGGCAAGAAGAGCGCCACGGGTGACCTGCTGGTCACCGTCGAGGTGTCGGTGCCCGCCGTCCTGACCGATGACCAGCGCGCCGCGGTCGAGGCGCTGGCCAAGGTCATCGATCCGCCGACGCGCGACGCCCTGGGGGTGTGAGATGGGCAACGACCGCGAAACGCGTGCCGTCTACGTGATCTCGGTGGCTGCCGAGCTGACCGGCGTGCACCCCCAGACCCTTCGGGTCTACGAGCGCAAGGGCCTCCTCGACCCCAGCCGCACGAGCGGGGGCAGCCGTCGTTTCAGTGAGGAGGACCTCGATCGGCTCCGCCACATCCAGAGCCTCACCACCGCCGGCCTCAATCTCGAGGGGGTGCGCCGGGTGATGGAGCTCGAGGACGAGGTGGCCCGCCTCGTAGAGGAGCTGGCCGCCACCCGGGCCGAGGCCCGGGAGGCCGTGGCGGTCACTCACCGCCAGTACCGACGCGAGCTGGTTCCCCTCAGACAACACCTGGTGCCGGCCCGGCCGGCCCGGCACACCGCGTAAGGATCAGGAGGACGCAAATGACCATCAATCCGGAACGCTGGACCCTCAAGACCCAAGAGGCGCTGGCCTCGGCTGTCGACCGGGCGCGCAGCCACAGCAACGCCGAGGTCACCCCCGACCACGTGCTGGCGGCCGTGCTCGACCAGGCCGACGGCATCGCCGGCCCCATCCTGGCCCGGGTGGGGGTGGAGCCCGCCGTGGTCCGCCAGAAGATCGGCGACGACCTGGCCCGGTTGCCACAGGCCTTGGGCGGGGCGGAGCCGGGCATCAACCGCGCCCTGCGCGACGTCCTCGAGGCGGCCGACAAGCAGCGCACCGAGATGGGGGACGAGTACCTGTCGGTCGAGCACCTCCTGCTGTCCATGGCCGACCGCCTGGGCGTGGAGCGGGACCAGCTGCTCCGCGCCCTGCGCGACGTGCGGGGCAGCCACCGGGTCACCTCCCAGAACCCCGAAGAGACCTTCCAGGCCCTGGAGAAGTACGGCCGCGACCTGACCGCCGCGGCCCGCCAGGGGAAGATGGACCCGGTCATCGGCAGGGACGAAGAGGTGCGCCGGGTCATCCAGGTGCTGTCCCGCCGCACCAAGAACAACCCCGTCCTGATCGGCGAGCCCGGGGTGGGCAAGACGGCCATCGTCGAGGGCCTGGCCCAGCGCATCGTGGAGGGGGACGTCCCCGAAGGCCTGAAGGGCAAGCGGGTGATCAGCCTCGACATGAGCTCGATGGTGGCGGGGGCCAAGTACCGGGGCGAGTTCGAGGAGCGGCTGAAGGCGGTGTTGAAGGAGATCGCGGACGCCGAGGGCGAGGTGGTCACCTTCATCGACGAGCTCCACACCATCGTGGGTGCGGGGGGCGGCTCCGAAGGGGCGATGGATGCCGGCAACATGATCAAGCCGATGCTGGCCAGGGGCGAGCTGCGCCTGATCGGTGCCACCACCCTCGACGAGTACCGCAAGTACATCGAGAAGGACGCCGCGCTCGAACGGCGGTTCCAGCAGGTGTTCGTGCCGCCGCCGTCGGTGGAGGACACCATCGCCATCCTGCGCGGCCTGAAGGAGCGGTACGAGGTACACCACGGCGTCCGCATCCAGGATGCCGCCCTGGTCGCCGCCGCCGTCCTCTCGGACCGCTACGTGACCGGCCGCTTCCTGCCCGACAAGGCCATCGACCTGATGGACGAGGCGGCCAGCCGGCTGCGCATCGAGATCGACTCGATGCCCACCGAGCTCGACGTGGTGACCCGGCGGCTGCGCCAGCTGGAGATCGAGCGGATGGCCCTGGCCAAGGAGACCGATCCGGCATCGGCCGAGCGCCTGGCCCGGTTGGACGAGGAGATGGCCAACCTCCAGGAGGAGTCAGGGGCGATGACCGCCCACTGGCAGTCCGAGAAGGAGGCCATCAACACCATCCAGGCGCTCAAGGGCGACCTGGAGCGCAAGCGCGGCGACGCCGAGCGGCTGGGACGCGAAGGGGACCTGGCCGAGGCATCCGAGATCACCTACGGGCTGATCCCCACGCTCGAGCGCCAGGTCGAAGAGGCCACCGAGGCGCTCAACGAACTGCAGAAGACCCAGCGCTTCCTGAAGGAGGAGGTCGACGCCGAGGACGTGGCGGAGGTGGTGAGCCGGGCGACCGGCGTGCCGGTCAGCCGGCTGCTGGAGGGCGAGGTGGAGAAGCTCATCCGGATGGAGGACGCGCTCCACGCCCGGGTGGTGGGCCAGGCCGAGGCGGTCTCGGCCGTGTCCAACGCCATCCGCCGCAGCCGGGCCGGCCTTTCCGATCCCGACCGCCCGATCGGATCGTTCCTCTTCATGGGGCCCACCGGGGTCGGCAAGACCGAACTGGCCCGTGCACTGGCCGAGTTCCTCTTCGACGACGCGAGGGCCATGGTCCGCATCGACATGAGCGAGTACGGCGAGCGCCACTCGGTGGCCCGCCTGGTCGGTGCGCCCCCCGGCTATGTCGGGTACGAAGAGGGCGGCCAGCTCACCGAGGCCATCCGCCGGCGTCCCTATGCGGTGGTGCTCCTCGACGAGCTGGAGAAGGCCCACCCCGACGTCTTCAACACGCTGCTCCAGGTGCTGGAGGACGGCCGCCTCACCGACGGCCAGGGCCGCACGGTCGACTTCACCAACACCGTGCTGATCATGACGTCGAACATCCCCGGCGAGCCGATCGAGTACTTCAAGCCCGAGTTCGTCAACCGGATCGACGAGATCGTGCGGTTCCACTCGCTGACCGAGGCGGACCTCAACCGGATCGTCTCCATCCAGCTCCTGGGGCTGCGCGGGCGGCTCACCGAGCGGCGCCTCAGCCTGTCGGTGACCCCGGCCGCGGAGTCGTGGCTGGCCCATGCCGGCTTCGACCCCGACTTCGGGGCCCGGCCGTTGCGACGTGTCATCCAGCGCCAGGTGGAGGACCCCCTGGCCCTGGCCCTGCTCGAGGGGCGCTACCCCGAGGGATCGACGGTGACCGTGGACGAGAAGGACGACGCCATCGTCCTGGTGTGAGCAGTCGCGGTCGGTGACCCGGCGTGCGTTCCGTGGCGGCCGTTGACCCCGTGGGCCGAACGTGGTTAGATCCGATGATCGGTGCGTCACGCCGGCGGGGGCGGGGGATCACCACTGCCGGTTGGCCAGAGCCGGTTGGCCAGAGCGGCGGTGACGACAGCACGGGAACGGGGGAAGCATCGATGCTATTGCGGATGGGCAGGGAGGGCAGACGCGGGCTGGTCAGGATGCTCGCTCCGTTGATGGCGGCGGCCGCACTGGCGGCCACGGTGGTCGTGGCGGGCCTGGCCGCCCCGGCGTCGGCCGCACCACTCAACTACGTCGCCCTGGGCGACTCCTACACCGCCGGCGCCGGCATCCTCCCGCTCTCCTCGACGATCTCGCCGTTGTGCCTGCAGACGACCCTCAACTACCCGCACCTGATCGCGCACGCCGACGGCTTCGACCTGCAGGACGTCAGCTGTTCGGGTGCCACCTCGGGCGACATGACCAGCTCGCAGTACCCCGGAGTGGCCCCCCAGTTCGACGCCCTGTCCGGCTCGACCAGCGTGGTGACCGTCGGGATCGGAGGGAACGACAACGACCTGTTCGTGGGGGCCCTGGTCGACTGCGGCGTCACCGACATCCTCGACTTCCTCAATATCGGCTCGCCCTGCAAGGACATCTACGGCAACACCTTCGCCAACGACGTGAGCGGTGACGCCTCGACCATCGGCGGGGTCCTCCAGGGAGTCCACGCGCGCTCTCCGCAGGCCCAGGTGTTCGTGGTCGGCTACCCGGACCTCCTCCCCCAGAGCGGGCACTGCTATCCGACCATGCCCCTGACCACCGGCGACACCGCCTACCTCAACGGCATCGAGGAGGACCTCAACTCGATGCTGCAGTCGGAGGCCTCGGCCTTCGGCGCCACCTTCGTCAACACCTTCACCCCGTCGATCGGGCACGACGCGTGCAAGTCCTCGAGCGTCCGGTGGATCAACCCGATCATCGCCAGCGGTGGCGGCATCTCGGTGCACCCGAACCCCACCGGTGAGTCCGAGCTGGCCACCTTCGTCCAGTCGGCGCTGTCCTCCAAGGGGCTCTGACCCCCGAACTGACCGCGTTCCGCCGGACGGCCCCGCCCCGCCCAGGGTCCACCCGGGGTCCACCGGCCACCGGGCTACACTGGTGCGTAATCCGCTTTTCGCAACGGAGGAGTGACGCGTGCCGGCAACCGTCGTCGTCGGGACCCAGTGGGGTGATGAGGGCAAGGGCAAGCTCACCGATCTCCTGGCCAAGGAGATGGAGCTGGTCGTCCGCTACCAGGGCGGCCACAACGCCGGCCACACCATCGTGGTGGACGGGGAGACCTTCGCCCTCCAGCTGGTGCCGAGCGGCATCCTCTACCCGCACATCACCCCGGTCATCGGCAACGGCGTGGTGGTCGACCCGACCGTGCTGCTGGCCGAGGTCGACGTGCTCGAGGCGAAGGGCATCGACACCTCGCGGCTTCTGGTGAGCGGCAACGCCCACCTGATCATGCCGTACCACCACGAGCTCGACCAGCTGGCCGAGCGCTACCTGGGCAAGAACAAGCTGGGCACCACCAAGCGGGGGATCGGCCCCGCTTATGCCGACAAGTCCTCGCGGGTAGGGCTGCGTGTCCAGGATCTCCTCGACCCGAAGATCTTCAGGCAGAAGCTCGACGTGGTGCTGAAGGAGAAGAACCAGGTCCTGGCCAAGGTGTACAACCGCCTGCCCCTGTCGGCCGACGACATCTGCGCCCACTACCTCGACGAGCTGGCGCCGCGGGTGGGGCCGATGGTGGCCGACACCGTGGGCCTGGTCCACGAGGCTCTCGAGCGCGGGGCCAACGTGCTGCTCGAGGGGGCCCAGGCCACCTTCCTCGACCTCGACCACGGCACCTATCCCTTCGTCACCTCCTCCAACCCGGTGGCAGGCGGGGCGTGTACAGGGGCCGGCGTCGGCCCGCGCTACATCGACCAGGTCATCGGCATCGCCAAGGCGTACGTGACCCGGGTGGGGAGCGGCCCGTTCCCCACCGAGCTCACCGATGAGATCGGAGACACCCTGGTCGACCGCGGCCACGAGTACGGGGTCAACACCGGCCGCCGCCGCCGCCCCGGCTGGTTCGACGCGGTGATGATGCGCCAGGCGGTGCGGCTCAACTCGCTGTCCGAGGTGGCGCTGACCAAGCTCGACGTGCTGGACACCTTCGACTCGGTCAAGGTGTGTGTGGCCTACGAGGCCAACGGCGAGCGGTTCACCCACCCGCCCTACCACCAGTCGGTCTTCCACCAGGTCACCCCCGTCTACGAGGAGCTGCCCGGGTGGAAGACGGACATCACCGCGGCCACCGAGCTCGGCGACCTGCCCCAGGCCGCCCGCGACTACGTGCACTTCCTGGCCGAGCAGATCGGCACGCCGGTCCGGCTGGTCGGCGTCGGCCCCGGCCGCGACCAGTTCGTCCGCTTCGCCGCATGAGCGGCGCGGCCGTCAGGAGGCCGGTGGCCGGCCCGGTCCGGACGGTCTGCGTGGTCGGTTCCGGGGGCCGCGAGCACGCCCTGGCCGTCGTCCTCGGGCGGACCGCCGACGTGGTGGTGACCCCAGGCAACCCGGGCATCACCGGGACGACGCTGGAGGGTCACACGATCACCAGCGTGGACACCCCGGCCGAGGAGATCGAGGCAGACCTCTTCGTGATCGGCCCCGAGGCTCCGCTGGTGGACGGCCTGGCCGACCGGCTGCGGTCGTCGGGCAGGCTGGTCTTCGGGCCGGGCGCCGAGGGGGCCCGGCTGGAGGGTTCCAAGGCCTTCATGAAGGAGATGCTGGCCGAGGCCGGCGTGCCCACCGCCCGCTTCGGCGTGTTCGGCGACCCGGCCGAGGCCAAGGCCTTCCTGGGCGCGCTGCCCGGCCCCTGGGTCGTCAAGACCGACGGTCTGGCCGCCGGCAAGGGCGTGTTGGTCACCGACTCACTGGCCGAGGCCGAGGCCGACGTCGACGCCAAGCTCTCCGGGGACGCCTTCGGGGAGGCCGGCCGCCGGGTGGTGGTCGAGGAGGGGCTGGTCGGCCCCGAGTGCTCGCTACTGGTGCTGTGTGACGGCGAGCGCCTGGCCGCCCTGGCCCCGGCCCAGGACTTCAAGCGCCGCGACGACCTCGACGACGGCCCCAACACGGGCGGGATGGGCGCGTACTCGCCGGTCCCCTCGGTCGACGACGCCATGGTCCGAAGGCTGGTGGACAGCGCGGTGGCCCCGCTGGTGGCCGCACTGCGGGCCCGGGGCATCGAGTACCGCGGCGTGCTCTACGCCGGCCTGATGCTCACGCCGGACGGCCCGAAGGTGCTCGAGTTCAACGTGCGGTTCGGTGACCCCGAGACCCAGGTGGTGCTGCCCCGCTACGAGGGCGACCTGGCCGCCCTGCTGGCCGAGGCGGCATCCGGCGCCCTCATCACCGTGCCCAGGTTCGCACCGGACGCGGCTGTCTGCGTGGTACTGGCGTCGGAAGGGTATCCCGAGGCACCACGGACCGGCGACGTCATCACCGGCTTGGGCGATGCCGCCGCCGTCGAGGGGGTCACCGTCTTCCACGCCGGCACCGCACTCGCCGCCGGCGGCCCGGAGGGCACGTTGGTGACCGCCGGCGGCAGGGTGGTCGGCGTCACCGCCCTCGGGCCGACCATCGCCGACGCCCGCAGGCGCGCCTACCGGGCGGTGGACGCCATCGACTGGCCGGGGATGCACCTCAGGTCCGACATCGCCCTGTCCGCCACGGCGGGGCCGGCACCGGACGGGTCCGGCGCATCGACGCCAGCCGCCAAGGAGGAGGTCTCGCAGTGATCCCGCGCTACGCACCCCAGGAGATGGCCGAGCTCTTCTCGGACGAGGCCCGGTTCGCCATGTGGCTGCGGGTGGAGCTGCTGGCCACCGACGGCTGGGTCGAGGTGGGTGACGTGCCGGCCGATGCCGCCGCCGCCTGCCGGTCCAAGGCCCCCCACATCGACGGCGCCTTCGTCGACGCAGTGGCCGAGCGCGAACGGGTCACCGACCACGACGTCGCCGCCTTCGTCGACGTGGTGCAGGCGGCCATCGGCCAGCCCGAGGGATCGTGGATCCACTACGGCCTCACCTCCTCCGACGTGGTGGACACCGCGTTGTGCGCCACACTGACACGCGCCTCGGACCTGCTCATCGAGGCGTGCTCCCAGCTGGTGCGGGCACTGAAGGCCAGGGCCGTGGAGTGCATCGACATCCCGGTGACCGGACGGACGCACGGGATGCACGCCGAGCCGACCACCTTCGGGGCCAAGTTCTCGCTGTGGGCCCTGCAGGCCGACCGCGATCTCCAGCGCCTGCGGGCCGCCCGCCACCGGGTGGCAGTGGGCAAGTTGTCGGGGGCGGTGGGCACCTACTCGAACATCGACCCGCGGGTGGAGGGCCATGTCTGCCACGCGCTGGGCCTCACGCCCACCCCGGCCACCCAGGTGGTGGCCCGCGACCGCCATGCCGAGTACCTGTACGCCTGCGCCTCGGTGGGCGCCACCATCGAGCAGATCGCCACCGAGGTGCGCCACATGGCCCGCAGCGAGCTCGGGGAGGTGGAGGAGCCGTTCAAGCCAGGGCAGAAGGGGAGCTCGGCCATGCCCCACAAGCGCAATCCGATCCTCTCCGAACGGCTGTGCGGCCTGGCACGCGTCCTGCGCGGCTACCTGTCCGCCGGCCTCGAGGACGTCGCTCTGTGGCACGAGCGCGACATATCGCACAGCTCGGTGGAGCGGGTGGTGCTCCCCGACGCCAGCATGCTGGCCCTCTACATGCTGCAGAAGACGAAGGGACTGGTCGAAGGGCTGGTGATCCACCCCGAGCGGGCCCTGGCCACGCTGACCGAGGGAAGCCACGGACTGGTGTTCAGCCAGTCGGTCCTGCTGGCCCTGGTCAGTGGCGGCCTCAGCCGCGACGCGGCCTACCGCATCGTGCAGCGGGACGCCCGGGCCGCCTGGGAGGGGGGTCGTTCCTTCCGCCAGGTGCTCGACGAGGACCCCGAGGTCACCCTGTCGGCCGCCGCCCTCGACCACGCCTTCGACCTCTCCCGCACCCTGCGCCACGTCCACCGGTTCACCGACGCCCTGGAGGAGCTTGCACCATGACCCCGCCGTCCGACACCCCGTTGACCCTCCTCTCGTCGGGCAAGGTCCGTGAGCTCTACGACGCCGGTCAGGGCAGGCTGCTGATCGTGGCCTCCGACCGGATCTCCGCCTTCGACGTGATCATGGACGAGCCCATCCCCGACAAGGGAAGGGTGCTCACCGCCATGACCGCCTACTGGCTGGAGGAGCTCTCCGACCTGGCCCCCAACCACCTGATCAGCGCGGATGCCGCCGAGTTCCCCGAGGGGGCGGCGGCGCTGCCCGGGGGCCTCGAGGAGCTGGCCGGGCGGGCCATGCTGGTCAGGCGGGCCGACATGCTCGACATCGAGTGCATCGTGCGCGGCTACCTGTCCGGCTCCGCGTACAAGGAGTACGAGCGCACCCGGACCGTCCACGGGATGGCCATGCCGGCCGGACTCCGCCACGCAGACCGGCTGCCCGAACCGATCTTCACCCCGTCCACCAAGGCGGTGGTGGGCCACGACCTCAACATCGGCATGGCCGAGGCCGTCGACCTGGTGGGCAGGGAGGCCGCCGAGGCCGCCGCCGAGCTGTGCCTGGCCGCCTACGCCCGGGCGGCGGCCCGGGCCGAGGAGCAGGGGATCGTGATCTGCGACACCAAGTTCGAGCTCGGGTTCATCGACGGGGAGCTGTCCATCTGCGACGAGGTGCTCACCCCCGACTCGTCGCGCTTCTGGCCGGCCGACGACTGCGCCCCGGGCACCAACCCGCCCTCCTTCGACAAGCAGCCCCTGCGCGATTGGCTCGAGGCCCAGCCGTGGGACAAGCAGCCGCCACCCCCCTCCCTTCCCGACGAGATCGTGTCGGCCACCTCCACCCGGTACGTCGATGCCTACGAGCGGGTCTGCGGACGTTTCCTGGGCGACTGGTACGGTGCGTGATGATGGCCTCCGCGGAACGCTTCTCGGTGCTGGTGGAGGTGCGCCTGCGCGAGGGCATCGCCGATCCCCAGGGGGCGACCATCGAACGGGCTCTGCCCGCCCTGGGCCTGTCGGGCGTGTCCGGGATGCGTGCCGGCAAGGCATTCTGGTTCGACATCTCCGCCGCGGATGAGGCCGACGCGCTGGCCCAGGCCACGGTGGTGGCCGACCGCCTGCTGGCCAACCCGGTCATCGAGGAGTCGTCGGTGACGGTCCACGCGGCGGGAGCCGTGATCTGATGGGCGTCCGGATCGGCGTGGTCATCTTCCCGGGCACCAACTGCGAACACGATGCCATCCTCGCCGTCGAGCGCCTCGGCGCCTCGGCCGACCTGGTGTGGCACGGCGACACGTCGGTCGCCGGGTACGACGCCCTGATCCTCCCGGGCGGGTTCGCCCACGGCGACTACCTCCGGCCGGGGGCCATCGCTCGATTCTCCCCGGTGATGGATGCGGTGGGGCGGTTCGCGGCCGACGGTGGGCCGGTCGTGGGCATCTGCAACGGCTTCCAGGTGCTGTGCGAGGCCGGGCTGCTTCCCGGGGCGCTCCAGAAGAACCGGGGCCTGCGGTTCGTGTGCGCCACCGTGGTGATCCGGGTGGAGACCGGGGACTGCGTGCTCACTGCCGGGGTGCCGGTGGGCACCGAGTTGCGCATCCCCATCAACCACTTCGAGGGCAACTACACCTGCGACGCCGACACCCTGGCCGAGCTGCGGGCCGAGGACCGGGTGGTGGTGCGCTACGTGGACAACCCCAACGGCTCGGTCGACGACATCGCCGGGGTCTGCAACCAGGCCCGCAACGTGGTCGGGCTCATGCCCCATCCCGAACGGGCCTCCGACCCCCTGCTGGGCTCGGTCGACGGCACGGTGCTGCTGTCCGCGCTGCTCACGTCGGCGGCGTCCCCGGTGGGGGCGACACCTGCCTGACGGGGGTCCGGGGGAAGGGGTGCGGGGCGACCGGGGCCGGGGTGTTCCCGGCCGACGCCGGCCCCGGTGGGCTCAGCTTCGGGTGCGGGGGATCTTCGCCTGCTGCAGCACGGAGGCGCTGACGCCCACGGTCCGCCAGGCCGAGTAGGAGATGCCCTTGCGCTCGCCGTAGAGGCGGGCCACCTTCACGAAGCTCTTCTCCAGGGCGGCCAGGTCCACTGTGTCCCCACTATGGGACAGCTCGGCCTCGAGCCGCTGCTTCTCCTCGACCAGGTGCAAGCGCGAGAGCGGATCGGCCGTGGGCAGGGCGGCCTCGATGGCGGACAGGCGGCGGCGGATCGAGTCCGGTGTCCGCTTGCGGCCCCGGCGGGGCTTGGTCGACTCGAGGGCCTCGAGGTACTGGCGCACGATGCGCCCTTCCTCGCGACCCTTGGCCAATGCCGCTTTGTGGGCATCGGACATGGAGGTTTTTTTACGCGATTTCGTCGGAGTAGGAGAGGCCATGGGGAGAGCATCCCAGAGTTCTCCATATGGGGCAAATAGTTTCTCCCGGTTGCCCTGCACGCACCGATCTCCCCGCGCTGATTTGGATCATCAGGGATCGATCCGGCCCGGACTCGTCTGAAAAGCAGGAGGCGTCTTTTGTCCGCGGCCAGGCCCTGGCGGCGGTCCATTCGCCGGTCCCATCCGACCCGAGGGCCGGTCATTCGCCTGAGCTGCCCTGACGATCCCGGTCAGTTGCACACGGATACCAGTGTGTACCCGGCTGCTCGGATCCCGCCGATGATCGCCGGAAGGGCTGCCACCGTCTGGGATCGGTCGCCACCACCATCGTGCAGGGCGATGATCGCCCCGGGGTGGAGGGCGGAGAGCACCCGGTTCACGATCACCGCGGTGCCCGGCCTCAGGTAGTCGGAAGGGTCGACATCCCACATGAGATCGCCCAATGAGCGCCGGGCGAGCCGGGAGAGGACCGACGCGTCGGTGTTGCCGTATGGCGGTCGAAGGCACTTCACCGGCTGTCCGGTTACCGAGGTGATCAGGTTGGTGGTCCTGTCCACCTCACCGGGCCATCCGGCGGAACTCAGTCGGGTCAGATCGGTGTGGGACCAGGTGTGGTTGGTCAGGGTCATCCCGTCGGCGGCCTCCTGGGCGAGGAGGTTCGGCCAGGCCGCGCCCAGCTCGCCGATGATCTGGAAGGTGGCCGGGACGTCCGCCGCGGTCAGCACCTGCAGGATCTGGGGGGTGTACACCGGTGAGGGCCCGTCGTCGAAGGTCAGGGCCGCCACCTTGGTGCCCTTCGGGTAGACGTTGCCGGGGATGTCCGACAGGTTGGAGATGACGACGCCGGCAAGGTTCGGCCCTCCGACCGGGCCCGGCGGCACGGGCAGCAGCCACAGCCCCTGCCCGTCCGGGGTGGCCACGATGGCGCCGATCGGCTCCGCGATCGGCTGGCCGCCCATCGACCCCAGGAACGGGGCATCACCGAAGTTGAAGACCCCGCCGTCGGAGGCCGCCAGCCAGTAGCCCGTTCCGCTCGGCGTGGCCGCCATCCCCACCACCGGGCGGTTGAGGGGCTGCCCGCCCATCGACCCCAGGAACGACGCGTCTCCGAAGGCGAAGACCCCCCCGTCGGAGGCCACCAGCCAGTAGCCCGTTCCGCTCGGCGTGGCCGCCATCCCCACCACCGGGCGGTTGAGGCGCTGCGCGCCGGTCGAACCGAAGAACGACGCGTCTCCGAAGGCGAAGAGCCCCCCGTCGGAGGCCACCAGCCAGTAGCCCGTTCCGCTCGGCGTGGCCGCCATCCCCACCACCGGGCGGTTGAGGCCCTGCGCGCCGGTCGAACCGAAGAACGACGCGTCTCCGAAGGCGAAGACCCCCCCGTCGGAGGCCACCAGCCAGTAGCCCGTTCCGCTCGGCGTGGCCGCCATCCCCACCACCGGGCGGTTGAGGCGCTGCGCTCCGGTCGAACCGAAGAACGACGCGTCACCGAAGGCGAAGACCCCCCCGTCTGCAGCCGCCATCCAGTAGCCGTGGCCGCTCGGCGTGGCCGTCATGGCTACCAATGGTGCGACCAGCCCGCCGGCGGGGGCCGATCCGTAGCTTCCGGCGGTCCCGAAGGCGACAGGCTGGCCGGCCACCACGCCCGCCGAGGCCGCGGCGGAGGTGGCGGGGACGAGCAGCAGGGGGGCGCAGCCGACGACCGCGGCCACGATCACCGCCACCAGGGCCGGGCCGATGCGCCTGTCGCCGGGTCTGCCGCCCCTCATGTCGAACCTCCCGCGGACGGCAAACCTGCACGTCAGATTCGACTTCCTCCGCCGACCGCGATTCAAGCACAGGCCGCATCGGCCGACACGGAGAGGGCAGCGGGTCGGACCGGGCGATCCCCTCCACGCCGGGAGGTCGATCCCCGGACGTGGCCGCAGGCCACACGAGGCGCGTACGCATCGCAGGTACGCTCGGCGCGATGGATGAACGTGGAGGACAAGGCCACGGCGGAACGGGCGAGGGGGGCGAGCCGCTCCATCGGGCGTTGGGCCTCACCGATGGCGAGCGCGACGAGGTCGAGGCCATCCTCGGCCGCCCCCCCAACCACCTCGAGCTTGCACTGTTCGCGGTCATGTGGAGCGAGCACTGCTCGTACAAGTCGTCGCGGGTCCACCTCAAGCGCCTGCCCACCGAGGGCCCCCACGTGCTGGTCGGGCCCGGCGAGAATGCCGGGGTCATCGATGCCGGTGACGGGATCGCGGTGGCCATCCGCATCGAGAGCCACAACCACCCCTCGGCCATCGAGCCCTACCAGGGCGCGGCCACCGGGGTGGGGGGGATCCTGCGGGACATCTTCACCATGGGGGCCCGTCCCATCGCGGTGATGGACCCGTTGTTCTTCGGCGATCCGCGTGACGTCCGCCAGCAGTGGCTGATCGAAGGGGTGGTGTCCGGCATCTCCGGGTACGGGAACTCGGTGGGCGTGCCCACGGTGGGGGGCGAGCTCACCTTCAACTCCTGTTACGCCCAGAACCCGCTCGTCAACGTGTTGTGCATGGGGGTGCTGCCCACCGAGCGCCTGGTGCTCGGCCAGGCGTCGGGAGCAGGGAACCTGGCGGTGCTGCTCGGCTCCTCCACCGGCCGGGACGGGATCGGCGGGGTCAGCGTGCTGGCGTCCGCCGGGTTCGGGGGGGAGAGCGCAGACGAGGAGGCGGCCAAGCGGCCCAGTGTCCAGGTCGGCGACCCCTACGAGGAGAAGCGGCTCATCGAGGCCTGCCTGGAGCTGCTCGACGCCAAGCTGGTCGTGGGCATCCAGGACCTGGGCGGCGCCGGCCTGGTGTGCGCCACCTCGGAGACCGCCGCCCGGGGCGGTGTGGGGATGGACGTCGACGTGTCGGCCGTGCCCCGCCGCGAGCCGGGGATGGTCGACTACGAGGTGATGACCTCCGAGAGCCAGGAGCGGATGCTGGCCATCGTCACCCCCGGGGACCTGGCCCGGGTCGAAGAAGTGTGCCGCCGGTGGGAGGTGCGCTCGGCGGTGGTGGGCAAGGTGACCGAGCCCCCGGCCGACGGCCCGGGGCGACTCCGGATCCTGGACGGCTTCGACGGGGACGTGCTGGGCGACGTGCCGGCGGCGGCCCTCAGCGAGGAGGCGCCCCTCTACCACCGGCCGATGGCCCGGCCGGCCGACCACCAGGCCCGTGCCGCGGACGACCCCGGAGCGCTTCGGGCGCCTGTCGACTGCGGCCAGGACGTCCTGGCGCTGCTGTCGGATCCCTCGTGGGTCTACCGGCAGTACGACCACCAGCTCTTCCTCAACACGGCCGAAGGGCCGGGAGGGGATGCCGCCGTCCTCCGCCTGGCTGCGCCGGGCCTGCCCCCCTCGGAGCGGGGCCTGGCCCTCACCACCGACTCCAACCCGACCTGGTGCGCCATCGATCCGCGCGCCGGCACGGCGGCCACGGTGGCCGAGGCCGCACTCAACATCGCCTGCGCCGGGGCCACCCCCAAGGCGGTGGTCAACTGCCTCAACTTCGGAAACCCCGAGCATCCCGAGGTGATGTGGCAGCTGTCCGAGGCCATCGACGGCATGAGCGAGGCCTGCCTGGCCCTGGGCCTCCCGGTCATCGGGGGGAACGTCAGCCTCTACAACGAGAGCTTCGGTGTCGACATCGATCCGACCCCGGTCATCGGCGCCCTCGGGCTGATCGAGGTACTGGCCGCCCGTCCTCCCGGGGTCACCCTGGTCGA
>Ga0182010_10000713_pt1 | contig 18874 bp, 14 predicted proteins | sample 611E1MmetaG_FD_120488 | JGI IMG/M metagenome (GOLD analysis project Ga0182010, IMG submission 120488) | Permafrost microbial communities from Stordalen Mire, Sweden - 611E1M metaG | ecosystem: Environmental > Terrestrial > Soil > Wetlands > Permafrost | place: Sweden: Stordalen | collected...
AACCTGGAGCAGCTCGGAGACCTGAGCGGCAGCGCGGCTCGCTTCGCCGAACTGGCCGACGAACGCGCCAGAACCATGGGCCCCGATGAACCCGACACGATCTGGACCCTCCAGGGACTCACTCGCGTGCTGTCCAAGCTCGAGGCTCACGCCGACGCCCGCCGCGCCTACTCGCGACTGTACGAGACCCAGGACCGTCGCCTGGGCTCGGAGGCAGAGGAGACTCTCAACGCGCTGATGGGCCTGGCTCGCGAGACCGGCAAAGTCGGCGAACTTGAAATGGCCCGGCAGACCTGGGCTCAGTACGTCGAAACACTGGAGCAGGTCCACGGCCCACGGGACGAACGCACGCTCGATAGCATCATCGGGCTGGCCGGCGCCCTGGACGATCTCGGCGAAGAGGAGCAGGCACGGGTCCTCTCGGAGAGAGTCGCCGGTCCCCTCGGTCGGCTGTACGCCGGCAGCGCCGACGCCTTGGGCGCCGACGATCCGCGCACGCTGACTCTGGGCCGCAATCTTGGCCTCACGCTGGAGCGACTCGGTCAGTTCGAGGCGGCCCGTGTGGCCTACCAGTCCGCTCTCGAGGGATACATTCGCGTCGAGGGCAAGCGGGGGCGGGAGGTGGCCGACATGCGCCGCCATTTGGGTGACATCGCTCTGAAGTTGGGAGACCCAGCCGGCGCCCATGCCATCTACGTCGAGGCCCTGGCCGTCATGCGCAAGCAGCCCGGCCCCGAGGATCCCGACACGCTCGAGTTGGTGGGGCGCGACGCCGCCGCGCTGATGCAGCTGGGCAAGAAGATCGCGGCTCGAAATCAGGCCCGAAGCGTCGTTGACGGATACCGCCGAACCCTCGGCGAAGAGAATGCGCTCACCCATCGAGCGCAGGCCCGCCTCGACGAAATGTCGCCCCCGACCCGGCGAAAGCGGTCGACGTTCTAGGTCGGCCGGCGCGTTCGGCCCACCGAGCGATCGGCGGCGGCGCCCCTACCGCCCCATCGCCTGATCCAGATCGTCGATCAGGTCGGTCGCGGTTTCGATGCCCACCGACAGCCTGATCACGTCGTTTCCCGCGCCGGCGGCGTCCCGCTGCTCGTCGGTCAGCTGGCGATGCGTGGTGGAGGCAGGGTGAATGATCAGGCTGCGCGTGTCGCCGACGTTGGCCAGGTGCGACCACAGCTCGACCGACTCCACGACCTTCACGCCGGCCTCATAGCCGCCCTTCAGCCCGAATGTGAAGACCGACCCAGCGCCCTTCGGCAGGTACTTGGCCGCGAGCGCCGCGTAGGGCGAGGCCGGCAGTCCGGCGTAGCTGACCCACGCCACGGCCGGATGCGCAGCGAGGAATTCCGCAACGGCCGTCGCGTTGGCCACGTGCCGCTCCATCCGCAGCGGCAGCGTCTCGATGCCGGTCAGGATGTAGAACGCGTTCTGAGGTGAGAGCGCCGGCCCGAGATCGCGCAGCGGCACGGCCCGGGTCTTCGTGCAGAACGCCGTCTCCCCGAACGTCTCGTAGAAGTCCAGACCGTGGTACGCCGGATCCGGCTCCGTGAGCCCCGGGAACTTGCCGCCGGCCGCCCAGTCGAACTTGCCGGACTCCACGACGATCCCGCCCAGCGACGTCCCGTGCCCGGAGAGGAACTTGGTCATGGAGTGGACGACGATGTCCGCGCCCCACTCAAACGGCCGCCACAAATAGGGAGTGGCCAGCGTGTTGTCGACGACGAGAGGGATGCCGGCCTCATGGGCGACCGCCGCCAGCACCTCGAGGTCCACGACAACTCCGCCCGGGTTGGCGAGGCTCTCGGCGAAGATGAGTTTGGTTCGGGGCGTGATCGCCGCACGGACCTCGGCCGGATTGTTGGGGTCGACGAAGGTGCCGTGCCAGCCCAGGCTGGGGAAGGTGTGGCTGAACTGCGTGATCGATCCGCCGTAGAGGAAGCGCGATGCCACGAAATGGTCGCCCGGCGTCATCAGCGTGTAGAAGGCGAGGAACTGGGCCGCGTGGCCGGAAGCAGCGGCGACGGCGGCGGTCCCACCCTCCAGACTTGCGACCCGCGCCTCCAGAGCGGCAACGGTGGGATTCCCGAGTCGCGTGTAGATGTAGCCCGGCTCCTCGAGATTGAACAGCGCCGCGGCGTGGTCCGCGTCGCGGAAGACGTACGCGGTGGTCTGGTAGATCGGGACGCTGCGGGCGCCGGTCGTAGGATCAGGAGCGGCGCCCGCGTGAACGGAGCGGGTCTCGATGCCATAGCGGCGGGAATTGGCGGCGGGCATTGGTTCTCCGATGAAGCGGCCGAACGTGTTCTCATTCAGCTTAGCCAGGGCAACAGAGCAGCGGGCGGCCGATCCCACCCGTTCGACGGAGCCGCCCGGCGCGACAGCGACCGGCCGTTTCTCAACCCGCTTGCGCAACTCGCGCCAATGCCCTTATGCTTCCGCCGCAATGAACGCCCATCACTTCAGCCGCCAGGAGAACCAGCGCGAGGCTTTGTCCTTGCGCGGTTCGATGATGTCCATGACATGGCGGCCCCGAAGTGCGGAGGATGGGGTCTGAGGTCTGGACTACCTGAAGCGTAGCCGGACCAAGGATCGGTCCCGGGGCCGCGGACTCCGAGCGAAAGCAAGCTTTCGCTATGCAGGAGCCGCGGTCTTTCATTTTCCGGAACACACAGCGGGCAGCCGCCTCCCCCATCGCCCCACCCCAGGGCTCCCCGGGATCAACCACAGGTTTGGCTACCCGCTGCCACAGTGCGGCCCACTTCCAGGAGAAACCACTCGTGTCTGACAGCACTCCCGCCCAAAGAGACGAAACCCTCGCCATCCACGCCGGCCAGACCGTCGACCCGACGACGAAGGCGCGCGCAGTCCCGATCTACGCCACCACGAGCTATGTCTTCGACAACGCCGACCACGCCGCTCGCCTCTTCGGGCTGCAGGAGTTCGGGAACATCTACACCCGGATCATGAACCCGACCACGGACGTCTTCGAGCAGCGCATCGCCGCCCTCGAGGGTGGCGTCGCGGCGCTGGGCGTCGCCTCCGGCCAGGCGGCCGAGACTCTCACGATCCTCAGCCTGGCCCGCGCCGGCGACAACATCGTCACCAGCTCGTCACTGTACGGCGGCACGTACAACCTCTTCCAGTACACCCTGCCGAAGTACGGGATCGATTTCAAGTTCGTCGACGGCTCCAAGCTCGATGAGTTCGAGAAGGCCATCGACGGCAAGACCAAGGCCGTCTACCTCGAGACAATCGGCAACCCGCGCCTGGATGTGCCGGACTTCGAGGGGATCGCAGCCATTGCCCACAAGCACGGCGTCCCGGTCATCGTCGACAACACCTTCGCGCCGCTGCTAGCGCGCCCGTTCCAGTGGGGCGCGGACATCGTCGTCCACTCGGCCACCAAGTGGATCGGCGGCCACGGGACCGCGATCGGCGGCGTGATCGTCGACAGCGGCAAGTTCGACTGGGCGGCCTCGGCCCGCTTCAAGGCGGACTTCGTGGATCCGGATCCGTCCTACCACGGCGTCAGCTACACGGGCGCGTTCGGCAACCTGGCGTTCATCCTCAAGGCCCGAGTGCAGGGTCTGCGCGACCTCGGAGCCGCGCTGAGCCCGTTCAACTCGTTCCTCTTCCTCCAGGGCCTGGAGTCACTCCCTCTGCGCATCGAGCGCCACAGCTCCAACGCGCTGGCGGTGGCCAAATGGCTGGAGAAGAACCCGGCAGTCTCGTGGGTCAGCTACCCGGGTCTGTCCTCGCACCCGGCCCACAAGAACGCCGAGAAGTACCTCAGCGGCGGCTACGGCGGCGTCGTCACCTTCGGGCTCAAGGGCGGCGTGGAAGCCGGCCGCAAGCTCATCGACTCGGTCAAGCTCTTCAGCCTGCTGGCCAACGTTGGCGACGCGAAGAGTCTGATCATCCACCCCGCATCCACCACTCACCAGCAGCTGTCGGCGGCCGATCAGGTTGCCAGCGGCGTGACTCCTGAGTTGGTCCGCATCTCGGTCGGCATCGAGCACATCGACGACATCATCGCCGACCTCGATCAGGCCATCAAAGTCGCGACCGGCAAGTAGGCATCGAACAATGAACGCGGCATCGATCCGATGGCATTCGGGGGCGCGCGGGAATCCCGCGGCGTCTCCTGATGCCGTCGGGTCGGTCGCAACCGGCGCCGGGCCCCGAACGGGACCCGGCGTTTCGGCGTCCGCCACGATTTCCAGGCCCTTTCTCGTCGATGACCCTGGCGTTTCGACCGCACGCGACGACCCGGGTTTTCGTAGCCTGAACACATTGGATAACTCGACCGACCCTCAGACCGGCAGAATCGTCTCCCGCTGGCTCGGGCGCTTCGCCCTGGAGTCGGGTACGGTGCTGCCCGACCTCGTCGTCGCGTACCGTCACGACGGCGTTCCGGTCGGCGAAGGGCGCCAGATTCTGGTCGTCCACGCCCTGACCGGCTCGGCCGATGCAGCCGGCGACTGGTGGGCGCCGCTGATTGGCCCCGGCCAGATCCTCGATACGGAGAAGTACGGCGTCCTCTGCGCCAATCTCCTGGGGAGTCGCTACGGGACCAGCGGCCCCATCTCACGCAACCCGGAGACCGGCAAGCCGTACGGTCGGACGTTCCCCCACGTCACGGTCCGCGATCAGGCCCGAGCCCAGTGGCGCCTTCTCGACGCGCTGGGGATCGGCAAGCTCGCTCTGGCGGTGGGCGGATCGCTCGGCGGCATGGTAGCGCTGGAAGTCGCCCTCGAGCGGCCCGGCGAGATCGCTCGCGTCGTGCCGATGGCCGCCCCCGCGCGCATCGGGCAGCTGGCCGTCGGCTGGGACCACATCCAACTGGAGATCGTCGACAGGTTGGGCCTCGAAGGCCTGCAACTTGCCCGGGAGCTTGCGATCACCACCTACCGCAGCGAGGTGGACTTCGAGCAGCGCTTCGCCGGTCGAGTCGAGGCGGACGGCACGCCCTCCATCGTCAGCTACCTGAACCATCAGGGCCGCAAGCTTCTCGAGCGATTCGACGAGGACACGTACCGCGCCCTTGTTCTGGCGATGGACACGCACGACATTGGCCGCAACCGCGGAGGCACCGTTGCAGCGCTCCAGAAGCTGGCCGCCTACGGCACGCAACTGACAGGCGTGGGAATCGAAGGCGACATTCTCTACGGCACCACGCAGGTCCAGGCGATGGTCGAGGCCGCCAACGAGGCCGGAATGGACGCGGCTTACCGCGAGATCCTATCGACCAAGGGCCACGACGCCTTCCTCGTGGAGTGGGACCAGCTCACCGCGATCCTCGCCGAGGCGCTGAAGTAGCGGGACGTTCGGCCGACATCGGACGAGCCATTTCGAGGTCTGGCGCGGCTTCGATTGCTATGCCGTGAATGGTATGCTCCATTCGATTGCGCTCTCGGCCCGGTTCTGCTCTCGAACCAGGCGCGCCCAAGGGGAATGAGTCTGTGACGGAAGCCTCGGTCACAATCGAGGACCAGCCTCTCGGCGCCATTTCGCGCCGACTCTACGGGCACTTCGCCGAGCAACTTGGCCGCTGCTGGTATGGCGGGCTGTCGATCGGCTACGAGGCAGGCGCGGCCGAAGCCGTCGATGCGCTTCGCGCGGACGTCGTGGCGGCACTCCGCGGCCTGCCCGCACCTCTCCTTCGCTGGCCGGGCGGATGCCACGCTGATCACTACCGCCGCCGAGATGGCGTCGGGGGCATCTTTCACGCGGCCAACGACACCCGGCATGTCACATGGGTTCCAAACGCCGACAGCAACGCCGTGGGTACCGGGGCTATGTTACCGTTACCATACGCACAACGGATACGGCGTCGTCGAGCCGGCTGCAGGCAGCAGAGTCGCCCAAGGCTGGCAACGATTCAGGCGACCCGGATCGGGTGTTGCCGTGGCGTCCGGCCGTTGACGACTCGGGTGTCGGAATGTGCACCGTGACAATGCCACCGCACTCGATGCCGACGATCGAGTTCGCCGCCAACAAGGCAGGTCGAGACTGATGGTAGACAGAAGCCCAAGACGCGTTCCAGGCACTGCTCGCCGTGCTGACGCCGCGAGCCAAGCCCGCCCCGAAGACCTGCCCGGGCGCAACGAGACAGATGCTCGCTGGCGAGACGGTGCCGTCCGGGGCCCGGCCGCAGTGGGGCGTCAGGGGCGAATTCCGACCATGCAGGACATCGCCGACGCCGCCGGCGTTTCCCAGAGCACCGTGTCGCGCGTACTCACCGGCGCCCCTAACGCGATCCCGATCAACCCGACGACGCGAGAGCGGATTCTCGAAGTGGCGCGGCAGATGCGCTACCGGCCCAACCCTCTCGCGCGCGGCCTGCGCGGCGCTCGAACCATGCTCCTGGGCGTGATCGTGCGCGAAATCACAGACCCGTTCTTTGCAAGCGCCGTCGACGCCATCTCCACCGAGGCCAACCGACGCGGCTACAACGTCGTCCTCGGCGACGCCCACGGCCATGCCGACGAGGCCATCGCCCTGAGAACAGTGCTCGAGACGCGCCATTGCGACGCAATACTGCTTCTCGGAGATACGAGCGATCAGCCACGCCTGATTGAGGAACTCCGAGACACAAACGTCCCGGTCGTCGGCCTATGGCAAGGCACGGCCCCCATGCCAGGTATGTCGGTCATTAGCGTTGACAACAAGGTCGGGCCTAATGGGCTGATGGACCACCTGCTAGGACTCGGTCACCGCAAGATCGCGTTCGTCGGCGGCGTCTCCGTCGAAGGACGCCTGATCGGCGACATGGGCGAGCGACGGGCAGCATTCCTGGAACGGGCCGCCGCCGAGGGGCTTGAGGCACCCGACGAGTTTGTCCGCGACGCGAGGAACACGCTGAGCGGAGGAGCGGGAGCGCTTCGCGAACTAATGGCGCTTCCCGAACGGCCCACGGCGATCATCGCTTCCACAGACGTACTCGCCATTGGCGCGCTGCATGCCGCCTCCCACTTGGGTCTGCAGATTCCCGGCCAGCTTTCGATCGTGGGTCACGACGACCTGCCGATGGCCGAGTACACGACTCCGGCTTTGACCACAGTCCGAATGCCCATCGCGGAGATGGCCGCGGCCGGAGTGAAGGCGGCAATCGGCGATAGCAGCAGCGAGACGAAGGCGCTCCAAGTCCTCATGCCCAGAGTTGTCGTCCGCGAGTCGTCCGGGCGCGCACCGGGTCGGGACTGATAAGTCCCGACCCTCGCGGTGCCAACGACGCCAACGATTGGCGCTCCGGGATGCTTCCCAGGGCCCAACGCAGCGGTTGAGACGGAGCTATGAGCCCGACCGCCTGACGGCCGGGACGCTGGGACGGTCGACGTCGGTCGCAGCGGCGCTCGTCAGCCGTGCAGTGCCGCCAGGTCTCGCTGTGTCACTTCGGTCGGAAGCTTGCCCATGATGATCATGGCCAGGACTTCGTCCGTGGTCACGTCGGCCTTGTTGACCGTGCCGACCAGCTTACCGTGGAGCATTACGCTGATCCGGTCCGCAAGGTCGAAGACGTCGTGGATGTCGTGGCTGATCAGGAAGATGCCGATGCCTTCCGACTTGAGCTGCTTGATCAGGTCGCGGACCTGGGCAGTCTCGGCGGGCCCGAGGGCGGCGGTGGGCTCGTCCATGATCAGGATCCGAGCGTTGAAATGGACTGCCCTGGCGATGGCGATCGCCTGGCGCTGGCCGCCGGAGAGCGACACGACCGGCGTCTTGAAGTTCTTGAAGTTAGGGTTGAGCCGGCCCATGACCTTCCGTGTAGCGGACTCCATTGCCGCATCGTCGAGATCGCCGAACCGGCTGGTCAGTTCCCGACCCAGGAAGACGTTGGCCGACGCATCGATGTTCTCGGCCAGCGCCAGAGTCTGGTAGATCGTCTCGATTCCGTACGCCTTAGCATCGCGCGGGTTGGCGATCGAGACCGGCTTGCCGTCTATGAGGATCTGGCCGGAGTCGGCGGGATGCGCGCCGGAAAGGCATCGGATCAACGTGGTCTTGCCGGCTCCGTTACCGCCGACCAAACCGACGACCTCGCCGGGTCGAAGGTCGACAGTGACGTTCTGGACCGCGTGAACGCCTCCGAAGGCGACGCTGATGTTCTGCATCTCCGCGAGCGGAATGCCATCCATATGGGCGAGAGTTGCTCCTGTAACCGTCAAAGTGGTCCCTCCGTCATCAGCTGCGAGACCGGCGCCGGTTCCACGCGTCGAAGCCGACGGCAAGGATCAGGACGACGCCCGCAACGACATTCTGGCCCGGCGAGTTGACGCCGTTGAAGCTGAGTCCGTACGCAATCGACTGCATGACGAAGGCGCCGACTACCGCGCCCGCGATCGACCCGGTGCCGCCTGCGAACGAGGTTCCGCCGACCACGGCGGCCGCGATGACGTAGAGCTCGTAGCTCTGGCCGACGTCGAGGGTCGACCCATTGAGTCTGGCCGCGGCGACGGCTGCCGCAAGGGCGCACAGGATGCCCATCACGACGTACGTCTTGAGGATCGTCCAGCGTGTATTGATGCCCGCCAGAGTGGCCGCGTCGGGGTTGCCGCCGTACGCGAAGACGAACCGGCCGAAACGGCGGCGCTTCGCGACCCAGCTCATCACAATCGTCACGCCGATGAGCAACATGATCGGGTACGGGAACCCGGTGGAGATCTGCAGGCCTCCCGCCGGGACGGCGATGCCGTGCTCCGCCGCATACCGAGTAGCCAGGCCCTTCGGCCAGTAGTTGGCGTTCGCAAAGGCGGCCAGACCGAGAATTGCCATGCAACCGACCACACCGATCACTGCCTCGGCCCACATCGGTCGAACCGGGAACTCAAACCGGCGACGCTGCCGGCGCGCAGTGAAGAGGAACCAGACGATTGCGAGACAGCCGACAACGCCGACGCCCCAGGTCAGCGTCGCGCCCATCGAGCCCGCGGCCCCTCCGCCGATGAGCTGGAAGGTTGGGTCGAGGCCGGATACGGCGGCGCCACTCGACAGGTACCAGACGAGTCCGCGGATGGACAGCAGGCCACCGAGGGTGACGATGAACGAGGGCACGCCAACGTAGGCGATGATAAAACCCTGCAAGGCGCCGAATGCTGCGCCTATCGCGATCCCGATGGCGAGGGCGAGCAACCACGTCAGTGGAAAGTCAGCAGGCAGATGCAGGATGTTGGGGAACCAGTCGGTCATCAGCAGCGCGTAGCTCATGGCCACGAAACCAACCAGCGACCCGACTGAGAGGTCGATGTTTCGAGAGACGATGACCAGGACCATCCCGGTCGCGATGATCGCGATGCCCGTGGCTTGGACGGAGAGCGTGACCATGTTCGTGGGGCTGATCATCTGCCCGCCACTCATGATGTCGAAGGCGAGCAGGATTACCGCGAGTGCGACGAGCATGCCGAACAGCCGGAGATCTATTTCGGTCTGCGCAATGAGACCAGATATGGACGGCCGCGAACGCGGCTTCGTCTGACCCTGTACCGGTGGCGCACCGGCCACGTTCGTCACGGCGGCTCTCCTATTCCACAAAAAAGGGACCTGCGCCCACGGGGCGTTACCCCGGGGACGCAGGTCAGGCTATCGAGCTACTTGACTAACGCTACTTGCAGGCAGGCGGCGCCGAAGCGGCGACGACTCCCTTGCAGAGGTCAGCCTTGGTGATCTGGCCGGCATCGATCGCAACCTGGAGGTTGTCCGCGGTCAGCGGGGTCGGCTGGAGGATGAAGGACGACACCTTCGTGCCGTTTGGGGTCGTGAAGGACTGAGCGGACAGGCCGGCCTTGGGGGCGACGGTCGGGTCGATCAGTCCGGTCGGAAGCGCCAGGCTGGCCATCTTGGTGCCGGCGCAGAGCGCCAGCGCGAGGGCGCCGGTGGCCTTACCGAGCTCATTGGCGTTCTTGTAAACGTCAACGTACTGCTTGCCGAGGGCTACGTTGTTCAGGTTGGCCGGGTCGCCGTCCTGGCCGCTGAGCGGCACATACGCGTAGCTCTTGGCCGTGAGAGCGGCGACGACGCCGAGGGCAGTGCTGTCGTTCTCGTCGAGGATCGCATCGATCTTCTGGTTGGACGAGTTGGCCTTGTCGATGATGGCTTCCATGTTCGTCTGGGCCTTCTCGGTCTTCCAGCCATCGGTGAACGTACCGGTCGCAGGACCGATGATCTTGATGTCACCGGAAGCGATCTTGTCCTTGAGGCCAGCATTGTCCCAGCCTTGCGGCAGGAATGTCGCGGCGTTCGGGTCGCCCGGGTCGCCCTTGATGAGGACGTAGTTGCCCTTCGGAACCTTCGTCAGGATGGCCGCTGCCTGGGCCTGGCCAACGGCGACGTTGTCGAATGTGACGTAGAGGATGCTCGGGTCTTCGATGAGCCGGTCATAGGCAATGACCGGGATCCCTGCATCAGACGCCTTCTTGAGCGCCGGCAGGATGGCCTTGTTGTCCTGGGCGAGCAGGATCAGGACGTTGGCGCCCTTCGAAATGAGGGTATCGACGTCTGTCAGCTGCTGCTCGTTGCTGAGGTTCGCGTCGGCGTCGATGTAGGTCCCGCCGCCGGCCTCAACGGTCTTCTGGATACCCGGCTTGTCGTGCGCCGCCCAGCGCGGCTGCTGGAAGTTGTTCCAGGAGACGCCGACGGTGCACTTTACGGCGGCCTTCGCTGTGGCCGTCGCTGCCGGAGCGACCGTCGCCACCGGAGCGGGCGTCGCTACCGGAGCGGCTGTCGTCGACGCGGTGCTTGAGCAAGCCGACGCGACGATCGCCATAACTGAAACTAGAACTATTGCCTTACGACTGACGATCATTGAATTCCTTTCCTCCCTAAGTCCGCGGGCTGTCTCCCGTTTGACCGACCGCTCGGAATCACTCCTCTTGCGCCGTCCTCCTGTCCGGCCCATGTCTCCGGATCCCGTCTGGTGGCCAGTGGACCGGGGCACTCGCACTCCTTGTTCGAGGCTTGCCGCGGTGTGGTTCCGAAGCAATCCTATGCGGGACTCCGACTATCCGCAAGAGCAAATGTCGCTTGCCGTCGACGCTGACGTATGCTACATACGTATTCTGTACCGGCTGACTACCCGCATTGGCTGACTGCCCGCATCCCGCCACACACCGTTTCGATCGGGAGCCGGCCTTTCCACCAAATTCGGGCGCCAGACTCCAATCCCTCGAACGCTTCGGCCTTATTGTCCCGGGCGGCGGATGCGAGCCGCGGTGTCAGCAACTGGCTGATCGGGATCACCGGCGCCGATACGTGTCCATGCGAGCGCAGCGCCACCTCTCGGACCTCACCGGCTTCGACCCGCGCTTTGAGGAAGCACAGCTCATCCATTGGGCCGACCGTCGACGCTACGATCCTCCGGACTTGATGACGTAGGATATGCGGCATACGATTGCTCGACGCGATCGACGTTGGCGCCGGCCCGTGCCGACCAAGTCGACGGAAGGCTGTCTACCTGTCGCGGGTGGCAGGGTTCGAGTGGAGGACATATCGCCCGTGGGGAGGACGCAGCCCCTGCCCGGGCCGCATTCTGAGAACGGGTTGCCATTTAGACAGGTTGCTACTTACAGGAGGTCGTACCAATGGTCCAGATCGATGGCGGCGCAGCCGGCCTGAAGCCAACCCGTGCCGACAAGTTCACCTTTGGGCTTTGGACTGTCGGCAACCCGGGGGCCGACCAGTTCGGCTCGGCTACGCGGGTCCGGCTCGATCCGAACGACTCGGTGCGCAAGCTCGCGGATCTGGGCGCCTTCGGCATCTCGATGCACGACGACGATCTCGTGCCGCCGGAATCGACCCCGGCTCAGCGCGACCAGATCGTCGCGCGACTGAAGAAGACACTGAACGAGACCGGCATGGTCGTATCGATGGCGACCACCAACCTCTTCGGCCACCCCGTTTTCAAGGATGGCGCCTTCACAAGCAACGACCGGGGTGTGCGCCGCTACGCCATCGCCAAGACGATGCGCGCGATCGATCTCGGGGCAGAACTTGGCGCCCCCGTCTACGTCTTCTGGGGCGGGCGCGAAGGCGTCGAGGCCATGGCATCCAAGCGACCCGCGGATGCCCTGGATCGATACCGCGAGGCAATGGACTTCCTGTGCGGCTACGTCATCGACCACAAGTATCCGATGCGGTTTGCCATTGAGCCCAAGCCGAACGAGCCGCGCGGCGACACGTTCCTGCCGACCGTCGGCCACGCCCTCGCGTTCATCGGCACCCTCGAGCATCCGGAAATGGTCGGTCTCAACCCGGAGACCGCCCACGAAACGATGTCCGGCCTCTCGTTCTTCCATGCTGTGGCTCAGACTCTGTGGCACGGCAAGCTCTTCCACATCGACCTGAACGGCCAGAAGATCGGCCGTTACGACCAGGACCTGCGCTTCGGTTCCGAGGGCGTCAAGGACGCCTTCTTCCTGGTCAAGCTGCTCGAGGAGTCCGGCTACCAGGGCCCCAGGCATTTCGATGCCCACGCATATCGCAGTGAAGATGCAGACGGTGTCTGGGACTTTGCGGCCGGTTGCATGCGGACGTATCTACTCCTACGCGAGAAGGCCCGCCAATTTGCCACCGATGCCGACATCACGGCCGCGCTCGAGGAGGCGTCCGTGACCGAATTGGCGCAGCCGACAGTCGGACGCTACTCGGCCAAGGCAGCCACTGAGCTTGCCGCCGACCCGGGCGATCCGGCCGCGCTGGCCCGCCGCGGCTACCGCAACGAGCACCTCGACCAGCTCGTGATGGACCTGCTCTTGGGCTCGCGCTAGCGGCTCGGCAGCATACTTCCGTCCGGAGCGGAGACGAGGATGAAGACTCTCATTGCGGGCGTCGACTGCTCAACGCAGTCGACGAAGGTCGTCGTGGTCGACCTGGAAAATGGCGAGGTTGTCGCGACCGGCGCCGCCAAACACACCGTGACCGGAACGGGTGGGGCTCGTGAGACCCACCCTGGCGTCTGGTGGGACGCGCTTTGCGACGCGCTCCGCCAGACCGGCCTGGCGGACCAGATAACCGCAATTTCGGTGGCCGGACAGCAGCACGGCCTTGTGTGTCTTGATTCCTCCGGTAAGCCACTCCGGGCCTCCATGCTCTGGAACGACACGCGTTCCGCTAGCGACGCCGCAGCTCTGACCGAGGCGCTTGGCGGCGCGTCGGCCTGGGCCGACAGGATCGGGGTCGTGCCCGTCGCCTCATTCACCGCCTCGAAATGGGCCTGGCTTCGCCGGCTTGAGCCCGAGATCGCGGCCAGGACGGCAGCGATTCGTCTGCCGCACGACTACATGACGGAACGCCTCTCGGGCGCCGGCGTCACCGATCGCGGCGACGCGTCGGGGACCGCCTGGTGGTCGGTGGCAACCGAAAGCTACTCGAGCGAAGTGCTCGACCTGCCAAGCATGCAACTACCGGTGGGTTTGCTGCCCAAGGTTCTGCGACCAAACGAAGCTGCAGGCGTCGTTACGGCAGAAGCTGCGGCGTCCACGGGACTGCGGCCCGGCACCATCGTTGGCCCGGGTACGGGCGACAACATGGGCGCGGCACTGGGCCTCGGGCTAGATCCCGGAACGCCCGTCATCAGTCTCGGCACATCCGGCACCGCATATCTCGTGTCCACCACTCGGACGGCCGACCCGTCCGGCCAGGTTGCCGGATTCGCAGACGCATCCGGTCACTTTCTGCCGCTTGCCGCCACCCTCAACTGCACGCTTGCAGTCGATCGTATGGCTGAGTGGCTCAAACTCGACAGAAACGACGTCCTCCCCAGCCAGGGCGTGGTTTCGCTCCCCTATTTCGACGGCGAGCGCACTCCAAACCTGCCCGCGGCATCCGCCGCGGTGCTGGGCCTGCGCCACGACACAGATCCGCGATCGATCCTCATGGCCACGTATGAGGGAGCCGTGATCAGTCTCCTGGACGCGCTCGACACGATCGACCGGTGCTCGTCGGGCATCGATGCCGGTGCGCCGTTGGTGCTCATCGGCGGCGGCGCCCGAGGCGAAGTCTGGCGGCGTGTGGTCCAGCGTCTATCCGGACGCGCGATCTCCATACCGGAGTCAACTGAGTTTGTTGCCATCGGCGCCGCAGTCCAGGCCGCAGCCGCATCTGGTGGCGAGGCTCCGCGGGAGGTCTCTTCGCGCTGGCACACAAGCGCCGGCACGATCCTGGAGGCGGTAGGGCGCGACATGGAAACCGTCTCGCACCATCGTTCGGTCCGCCAGCTCGCGCTCGATGCGGTCCAGAGCCCGCGAACCAAACGGTGACCGTGGCCTGACTCGGCGGTTGCGACCGGGTCAGGACCACCGACGGCCCCCTGGCTAGCTCGTCTGGGCCGGTGCCCGCCCTTGTCGCTCCTCGAGCCGCTCTTTCCCATCCGGAATGCATGCCATATATGCACTCCAGCCCTATGCACTATGCATAATCACCGCGCCTCTTGCGCATATCCACCAGCTCATGCATACTTCAGTCCTGATGTTCGTCCAACTGCTCGCCAAGCCCAAGTCGAAGCGCTGGCGGCCTTGCCGGGAGGCACGGCCCTAGGGCTCGGCGGCGTTCGGAACGAACCGCGGAGCTGAAGGGCAAGAGGCTCCCGCAGGCCGCGACACCGATGCTGGTGGCGCGGCCTTTCTGTTTGCACGAGACAACGGAGGAGATCGTATGTTGAGCATCGTCGCCGGAGACGGAGGCATGGGCCGTGCGGTCGCGTCTGCGCTCGCCGGCCGCGGCATGCCCGCGATGGCGATTCTCGGGATGCCGGATTCCGCCGAGGGCCACTCGCCGGAGAGCTTCCGGAACGCGGAGGTCCTGTTCGAGTTCGCGGTCGGCGAAGCCGTCCTGCAGAACATCCGGGCCGCGCTGCAGGGCGGCGTGCGCCGCTTCGTCATCGGCACGACGAACTGGGCCTCAGACCGGGACGCCGTCGAGACCCTGCTCATCCAGAACGATGCCGCGGCCGTGGCCTCGGCCTCCTTCAGCCTCGGCGTGATGCTGTTCGCCCGTCTCGTCGAAGATGCCGCGCGGCTCTTCGGCCCGTTCGCGGATTACGACCCATACCTGGTCGAGTGGCATCGCCGCTCCAAGGCGGGCCGGCCCTCCGGCACCGCGCTGGAGCTTTCGCGGCGCCTCATCGCCGCCCACCCGCGCAAGACCCGCGTGGCCCAGCCGATGGTCCATGGCGCTCCCGCTCTCGAGGAGTTGGACGTGTCGGTCATCCGGGCCGGTGCCTCTCCGGGGATGCACCTCGTCGGCTTCGACGCCCCCGGCGAGAGCCTCGAGATGCGACTGACCGCCCGCGATAGATCTGCGTACTCGTCCGGCGCCATAACCGCCGCCGAGTGGCTACTGGCCGAGCCCAGGGCTCCGGGCTTCCACAGTTTCGACGAGGTCGTCGACTCGATCATCGCCAAGCAGTAGGTCGGACCCGAATACGGATCCGACCGAACCAACGCCAAAGAGACACCACCGCCGGCCGCCCAGGCCGGCTCCGACGCCCGAAACGCCCAAGGAGCAACCGAAATGCCGTCCAGCCGCCAACTCCAGGGAGCCTTCACGGCCCTGATCACACCCTTCACCCCCGCCGGCGAAATCGACGAGGAGGCCTTCCGCAGTCTCGTCCGGCGTCAGATCGATTCCGGAATTCACGGCCTGGTCGCCTGCGGAACCACCGGCGAAACGCCGACCCTGACGCACCCTGAAGACGAGTGGGTAATCGCGACCACCCTGGAAATCGCATCCGAGCGGCCCAGCCGGGCCCGCGTACGCGTGATCGCCGGAACCGGATCGAACAGTACCGGGACCGCGATCAAGTCGACACAGCGCGCCGCGGCCCTCGGCGCAGATGCCGCGCTGGTGGTGGCGCCCTACTACAACAAGCCCGACCAGCGAATGCTCGAGGCCCACTTCCGCGCCGTTGCGGACGAGGGCGGACTCCCGATAATCGTCTACAACGTCCCGGGCAGGACCGGCGTGAACGTCGAGGCTGCGACACTTCTCCGTCTCGCCGAACATCCAAGGATCGTGGCGGTCAAGGAAGCATCGGCGAACATGGACCAGATCGCGACGATCCTGTGCGATCGCCCCACCGACTTCTCCGTCTTCGCGGGCGACGACACGTGGACAATGCCGATGCTCGCGCTCGGCGGTGACGGTGTCATCTGCACCTGCTCGAATGAGATCCCCGGCGAAATGGCCGCGATGTGCGACGCCGCGTTCGCCTGCGATTGGGAGCAGGCTCTCATGATCCACGAGCGCTGGCTGCCGCTGATGAAGGCCAACTTCGCCGGCGGCCCGAATCCGGTCCCGGTCAAGGCGGCGATGTCGATGATGGGGCTGTGCTCGGACACGTTGCGAATGCCGCTGCTCCCGCTCGACGAGCCCTACCGAAGCCGGCTGCGACTCATCCTCGAATCGACCGGCCTGATCGACTCCGACGACGCGATCGCAAGCCCACGGACGACGGCAACCCGAACCCCAGGCGCTCGAACCGCAGCTGCGGCCCGCGCATGACGGCGGCGGACGCGGCGACCGGGATACTCGCCGACCTCGACGCGGGCCGAGTCCGGGCGGCTCATCCGGACCCGGAGGCCCCGGGCGGCTGGCGCGTGGATGCGAGCGTGCAGCAGGCCATCCTCGGGCTCTTCGCCAATCGCGAGACCCGCACGTGGGATCTCGGCGGCGCGATGCAGTTTCGAGATCGCGTCGGGCTGCCCATCAAGGACCTGATCGAATCGCCCGAGGCGCTGGCCGCGCTGGCCGCCGGCAAGCCGTGGCGAATCGTTCCGGGCGGCTCATCGGTTCGGGCCGGCGTCTATCTCGCCCCTGGCGTGACGATCATCCCGCCCTCATTCATCAACGTCGGCGCCTGGGTCGGCGAGGGCACGATGGTCGACTCTCACGCACTTGTCGGATCGTGCGCCCAGATCGGCGCCCGAGTGCATCTCTCCGCCGGCGTTCAGGTCGGTGGCGTTCTCGAGCCGCCCGGCCGCCGCCCCGTGATCGTCGAAGACGAGGTCTTCGTCGGCGCCCAGGCCGCGCTACTCGAGGGCGTCCTGGTCCAGCGCGGCGCGGTCATAGCCGCGGGCGTCATCCTGACCGGCACGAGCCGCCTCTACGACCTGGTCCGCGAGCGGGTCGTCGCCGGCACACTGGAGGAACCGCTCGTCGTTCCGGCCGGCGCCGTCGTCGTGCCCGGAGTCCGCAGCGTGTCGGGCGAGTTCGCCGCGGCTCACGGACTGGCTCTCTCCGCGTCCGTCATCGTCAAGTACCGCGACGAACGGACCGATGCCCGAGTCGCCCTGGAAGAAGCGCTTCGGTGACCGCCGATACCGACGCAGGCTCCGCGCCCGGCGGCGCCGCGACTGCCGGCATCGACGGCATCCTCGCCGAGGGCCGCCTGGCCGGCCTCTCGCCCGCGGCTCTGGCCGAGGAATTCGGGACACCGCTTTTCGTCTACGACCTTGACTTGATCGGCCGGCGCGTAGAAGCGCTGCGATCGGTTCTGCCGCACGGGTTCCGGATCGCCTTCGCCGTCAAGGCCAACCCCTCTCTTGCGGTCGTGGCCCACCTGCGCCGCTGCGGCGTGGGTGCCGACGTGGCCTCGGGCGGCGAACTCGAGACGGTGTTGCGCGCCGGCTTCGAACCGGCGGCGGTCGCCATGACCGGCCCCGGCAAGCGAGACGCGGAACTGGCTGCCGCGGTTGAGGCCGGGATCGGCTTCATCACCGTCGAGTCGCCGGGAGAGCTGGGCCGCCTCCAGGCGATTGCCGCGGCTGCTGGGAAGCGCCAGAAGATCCTCCTCCGCCTGGCCGTGGCCGAGGATGCCCGGCTGGAGACGGTCCGGATCATCGGCGGCGTCGAGGGCAAGTTTGGAATGCCTCTCCAGACCCTCGTCGAGACGGCCCGAGCCACGTCCGCTTCCGAGCACGTTGAACTGCTCGGCATCCACGCCTTTGGGGCCTCCAACCTCCGGGACGCGGAACAGCTCGTCGGCCACGTGGCGGATCTCGTGGATATCGGCCGGCGGGTGGCCGCCGAGACGGGCACGCAACTGCGTCTGGTGGACGCGGGCGGCGGTCTCGGCATCCCCTACTGCGACGGCGAGCTGCCGCTCGACCTGGCCCGGCTCGGCCGGCGCCTCGGCGAACTCCGGGCGAGCTGGGACTCGGACGCGGACCTCCGGCAGATGGAAGTCATCCTGGAGCCGGGCCGATTTCTGGTCGGGCCGGCCGGCGCATACGTGGCCCGAGTCGTTGACGTGAAGGGGCCGGACTCGGCGCCCGTCGCGATCCTCGACGGCGGCATCAACCACGTCCTTCGGCCTGCCCTGATCCAGAGCGAGCATCGCCTGGCCGTCCTGGCAACGGACGGTCTCCGGGCGATGGTCCACGCCACGGTCGCCGGGCCCTTGTGCACCGGGCTCGATGTATTCACCACCGATGCGATGCTGCCCCGGCCACGAGCCGGCGATCTGATGGCCGTACTCGACACGGGAGCCTACGGCTTCACCGAATCGATGCCGTTCTTCCTGTCCCACCCAACCGCCGCCGAAGTCGGCGTCCGCGCCGGAAAGGCCAGGCTGATCCGGCCGCGCATCATGCCGACGGAACTGCTCGATCGTCAGATAGACCCGGACTGGTAGGGGCTACTCCAGCCGCCCGTACCGGCGGGCCACGAGCGAATAGGCGGGCAGTCGCGCGAGGGCCGCGCTCACCGGCACGGCCGGCTCGCCGTCCCGCCCGACAACCGCGAGCAGCGAATCCGTGGCCGTGGCTTCTGCGGGCCGGGCGTCAACCTCGGCCAGATCGACCGTCACCACGCCGGGCTGCTCGGGACCGAGTTCCGCCCGCGCCTTCGTCTGCGCCGATGCCCGCTCTCCAGCTTCGTA
>Ga0182010_10000715_pt1 | contig 18822 bp, 10 predicted proteins | sample 611E1MmetaG_FD_120488 | JGI IMG/M metagenome (GOLD analysis project Ga0182010, IMG submission 120488) | Permafrost microbial communities from Stordalen Mire, Sweden - 611E1M metaG | ecosystem: Environmental > Terrestrial > Soil > Wetlands > Permafrost | place: Sweden: Stordalen | collected...
CTTAAAGGTAACAAATGGGAACGCGACGGTAAAATTAATTACTTTACCAACCTTGATGCCTGGAAGATTGAAAAAACTTCTTCGGCGGTCAAAGAACAGAATGTTTCCGCCCACACTACCCTGGAGGATATTCCGCCTGAAAATGATGAATTAAGTGATCTGCCATTCTAAAACTATAAAGAGACTGAAATTGCATTTCGGTCTCTTTTTTTTATATCAATCCCAAAACATGAAAATAAAATATCTTTTATCAACATTACTGATAGCTGTCTCCCTAGTAAGCCAATCGCAGATTAGATTCAATACGGACCACTTGAATCCTCATCAGGTTCTGATGCCATATAACAGGATAATTCAGGCTGCTGGCCTGCAGATCTATTTCGGAGACAGTACCAGGGAGAACCATTCTCTGGATGCTGCTTTGTCGCCTGATAATAAGTGGCTTGCAATAGAAGAAAGATATAGTCTTGTTTTCCTTAATACCACTGATAAGACTATCCGGTTCAAACTTGATAACAATACTTATGCTGACCTGCTTGGTGGAATGAATACTTATTCGGGTATAACCTGGCATAAAGGAGCTAAAGGTCTGGAAGTGTTGTGGAGTGCAATTGGAAAGGACAATCGTTCTTTTGTTGTCTCAGCGTCATGGGATGGTGCCAAAGCTCAATTCGGAAGGCTGATTGAATACAAGACACAGCCCCCGTCCGAACTGGCCTTGCCAAATGAGTTTCTGATAAACAAAGAAGATGCTAAAGAGTATTTATATGTTGTACTAAACGGGAATAATAAGATAATAAAGCAGGACTTTGCAACCGGAGATACGATCTGGACAACTGATCCGGGAGTAGCTCCTTACGGTATCACGATGGCATCAGGTAAATTATATGTAACAAACTGGGCCGGCAGAAATCCTGAAGACGGCGATCAGGAAGTTGCCGGAGTTCCCTGGGGTCTTGCAAAAGTTGATAATAAAACCGCAGGAGGTGCCACCAGAGAAGGAAGTGTTTGTGTAATTGATGCCGCATCCGGAAAGATAATAAAACAGATTATTGTCGGTTTGCATCCAAATGAAATTGTATCTGATAATTCAGGTCAATTCGTATATCTGACCAACTCAAACAGTGATAATGTTACTGTAATTAAGACATTAAATGACGAGATAACCGAAACGATAAGTGTGAAACTGCAACCCGGCATCAACACCTATTTCGGTGATTCACCCAATGGTCTCAGTCTTTCTCCCGATGGGAAAACATTGTACGTTGCAAATGGCATGGACAATGCTCTTGCGGTTATAAAACTCGGGAAAAATGCTTCTTTAAAAGCTACCGGACCAAAAAGCATAGTAACCGGTTTTATTCCTACCGGGGCATACCCTTCATCAATCTGTACATTGAACCCGGGATACCTCTATGTATGTAATATTGAAGCTTCGGGTGCCAGAGTGCCTTTGACAGTCAAAAACACAAAGAACATTGTTTATAATTCGCATAATATGCTCGCTTCAATATCGGTAATCCATGTTCCTGATACAAAAGATCTTCATGCTTTTACTGATACTGTGATTGCTGTCAATAATCTTGCCAGAGCAATATCAGCGAGAGAAAAACCAAGGGAATCAGCCCGGCCAAAACCAGTACCGGATAGAATCGGGGAACCTTCGTTATTTAAACATGTAGTTTATATAATTAAGGAAAACAGAACCTATGATCAGGTTTTTGGTGATATTATAAAGGGTGACGGCGATCCAGGTCTCTGTATTTATGGCTCAGAGATTACACCAAATGCTCATAAATTATCAGAAGAATTTATACTTCTTGATAATTTCCATGTTTCGGGAAAATGTTCTGCAGAAGGACATCAGTGGACTGATGCATCTATCGTAACCGATTATATAGAGAAGAATATGAGAGCATGGTTCAGAAGTTATCCTCATGTTCAGACTGACGCACTTGTTTACGCTCCTACAGGATTTATCTGGGACAACGCTCTGAAACATGGCAAATCAGCCAGAATCTATGGAGAGGCATCGTCTCCTGTTATGGATGAGAAGCTGGGATGGATTGATATTTATAATAAATATAAAAACGGGGAGAAAATTGATTTTTCAAATTCCACTACCATCGAACCTGTAAGGAAAATTCTCAGCCAGACATATCCGTCCTTTGGGAACCATAAGTTTTCTGATGCCATGAGAGCTGATGCACTAATTAAAGAGTTAAATGAATATGAGTCTTCACCGGGGGACCAGCTTCCCGAATTGATGGTTGTTGCCTTGCCTAATGACCATACCGCCGGAATGAGACCCGGTTTTCCTACCCCACGGGCGATGGTGGCTGATAATGATGCAGCACTGGGTAAGATTGTTGAAGCTTTCACAAAAAGCAGGTTCTGGAAAAACACTGTTATTTTTGTTGTTGAAGATGACTCACAGGCAGGATGGGACCATGTTTCTGCATACAGAACAGTCAGCCTTGTCCTCAGCGCTTATTCCAGATTAAGAAATGTCAACCACACATATTATACCCAACCATCATTGGTAAGGACAATTGAACAGATTCTGGGGCTGCCACCTATGAATATTCAGGATGCCATAGCAAACCCAATGATAAATTGCTTTGGGACAATTCCTGATACTACTTCGTATAAAGCATTGCCCAGTAATATCCCAATTAACGAGATGTCAGCTCCTCTTACCTCACTTTCAGGAAAGGCGCTGCATTTTGCAAAGAAAAGCATGCTTCCTGAATTTGAGGGAGTTGACTCAGGAAATGATGATCTGCTAAACAGGATACTCTGGTTTGCAGCTAAAGGAAACACGGATTATCCGGCAAAATTTGCCGGTTCAGAAAGAGACGAAGATAATGAGGAGAAATAAAATTTAACACTCTATATAGACCTCTCCCCATCCCCTCCCCCAGGAGGGAGGGGCTAAGATCAAAAAAATCATCTAGTTACCCCATTCTCTCTTGGGAGAAGGGGGCTAGGGGGATGAGGTAAAATGAAACGCACTTTAAACAATATTTCATAATGACTAATCCACTTCTTCAGGAATGGACCACTCCATTCGGAACTCCCCCATTTCACCAGATTGAAATCGATCATTTCAAACCGGCAGTCGAAGAGGCTATTTTAAAAGCTACTGAAGAAATAAAATATATCACGGAAAATAAAGAACCTCCCGATTTTGAGAACACCATAGTAGCGCTTGAGAGCGCAGGTGAAACTCTTGGTAAGATCACGTCGATTCTCTTTAACCTTAACAGCGCGGAAACGAGTAAATCACTCCAGGAGGTTGCACAGGATGTATCACCCCTTCTTACCCGTTTTTCAAATGATATTACTCTTAACAGAATGCTTTTCGGGAGAATAAAAAATGTATACGATTCTATTGAATCAGCCGGCCTTACCACTGAACAACGAATCCTTTCCGAGAGAAAATTCAGAAATTTCATTCTTGGGGGCGCTGCCCTGAAAGATGAAGAAAGAGAACGATTCAGGGCCATATCTGAAGAACTGGCTACACTTTCTCTTAAATTTGAAGAAAATGTCCTTGCAGAAACAAATTCATTTGAATTACATATTACTGATAGTGAAGATCTTGCAGGACTTCCGGAAAGTTCTGTTGAAATGGCATCATCAGAAGCTGTAAACAGAGAGAAAATCGGATGGATTTTTACTCTTCACTTTCCAAGTTATATGCCATTTATGCAATACTCTGAACGACGGGATCTTCGTGCAAAGATGTTAAAGGCTTATTCTTCAAGAGCCTTCAAAACTAATGAATTCAATAACAGCCAGATCACACTTAAGATAGCAAATCTTCGACTTGAGATTGCCGGAATGCTGGGATTCAAAACTTTCGCTGAGATGATACTTGGTGATCGTATGGCTGATACACCTGAAAAAGTTGATCTATTTCTTGAGGAGCTGTATAAGGCATCGAAACCTGCGGCCATCCGCGACTTTGAAAATATCAGGGGGTATGCCGGAAAACAAGGTCATGAAGGCACTATAGAGCGGTATGACTGGGCGTATTATTCTGAAAAATTAAAGAAAAAGCTTTTTGACATTGATGATGAAATACTTAAACCATATTTCAGTCTTGAAAAAGTAGAACTTGCTATTTTCGGTCTTGCCAGGACTCTCTATGGAATAAGCTTTATCCGAAATAATTCAATTCCGGTTTATAATCCCGAAGTAAAAACATTTGAGATCTATGATCATGATGGAACTTTTCTTTCAATCCTGTATATTGATTATCATCCTCGTCCCGGCAAAAACGGTGGGGCATGGATGACAAGTTACAGAGATCAGAGGTATGAGAAAGGAACAGAAGTGCGGCCTCTCATTTCAATAGTTGCCAACTTTACAAGACCTTCAGATACAAGACCTTCACTCCTTTCCTTCAACGAACTGACTACTTTTCTTCATGAATTTGGACATGCCCTGCATGGAATGCTGACCAGATGCACCTATGAAAGTTTGTCAGGAACTAATGTTGCCCGTGATTTCGTAGAATTACCATCTCAATTCATGGAAAATTTTGCATTTGAGAAAGAATGGCTTGACACATGGGCTACTCATCATATTACAGGAGAAAGGATCCCTGATGAAATTATTGTCAAAATAAAAGAAGCTTCGACTTTTAATGAGGGTTATGCCTGTTACCGCCAATTAGGGTTCGCACTCCTTGATATGGCCTGGCATACTATAACAGAACCTGTTCATACGGATATCTCTGAATTTGAAACGGCAGCATCAGCAAAAACCGAATTGTTCCCACCCATAGAAGGACTCAATATGAGTGTCTCTTTCGGACATATATTCGGAGGCGGATATGCTGCTGGCTATTACGGATATAAATGGGCTGAATTGCTGGATGCAGATGCTTTCAGCTATTTTACGGAAACTGGTATATTTAATCCGGATACGGCTGCATCATTCAGAAAGAATATTCTGGAAAAAGGCGGAACTGAAAAACCACATGATCTTTATCTGAAGTTCAGAGGTAAAGAACCATCAATTGATGCCTTACTGATAAGGAGCGGGCTCAAATAGAGAATTGACACGCTATTTAATCAATGCCGAGTTTGTATATCAATCTTTTCAGTTCTATTTCTGCCGTTTTTGCAGCATATTGAAGGTTTACAAACATATATCCTGCTGATTCAAAACTATCCTGTGCAGCTTTCAGATCCAGAATCGTTGCCTCATTTAATCTGAATTTTTGCACAAGAATACTAACCAGTCTGGCTGCATCAGCATAGCTTTTCTGTTGAGAATCTAATTGCTGAAGGGTACTTTCATAAGATTGATATGTTTTTATTGCGTCAGCCTCAAGTGATTTAAGCAAACTCTCTTTTTGCAGCCTGGCGTTTTGAACATTGAAATAAGCAATTTCCTGCTGGGTTTTATAAATATTCCCGTTAAAAATAGGAACCAGCAAAGTAGCTCCGATAGTTGGCCCATAGTTCTGGGTAAACAGATTAAACCCTGCAGAACTGCTGCTGTAAGTGAAATTATAACCGGTACTTATTCGTACCGATGGATAGCGCAGGGCCCTTTGTTCCTTTACGATCTGTTGGTTTATCCTGATTTGCTGTTCAGCAGAAAGATACTGGGGATTATTTTCCAGATAATTTAAAATAGAGTCTTTCCTGATAGATTTGTCAATTAAAATTGTATCATTTACCGATATTGAAAAATATTGCTTTACTCCCATCAGCTGCAACAAACTCGTCTTGTCTTGTTCGATAATTAATTCCTGGCCTTTAAGGTTTTGATCAGCCAGATTAAAATCCATCCTGGCCTGTAAAAGATCGGCATCATTTGCCATTCCGACTTTATATCGCTCTTTGACAATTTCTAATTTCTTTGAAGAAACATCAAGCAGGCTTTTTATAATATTAAGGTAACTCTGTTGCCGGATAATATCATAATAGCTTTCCATCACAACAGCCATTGTGGTTTGTATCTGCTGGTTAAGCTCCAGTTCACTCTGCCGCTGCAGAAGATTTAATCTTCCCTTTGTTGCTATAATCTTAAATCCGTTAAAGAGCACCATGTTTGCTGTCAGACCAGCATTATAAGAACTGTTGTTCACATTATTCTGGCTGATATTTATGCCGCTGCTGGTCTTTTGTTTTAGATTTAAAACTGATCTGTTGTCGGCTGCTGATCCATTAAGAGATGGAAGTCCCCCGGCCATTCCATAGGTATTGCCAATTCTGCTAATATCACTATTAACTCTTGCGATACGGATATCAAAATTGCTTTTAAGTGCTGAATCAATCGCATTTGTAAGTGTGATCTGAACCTGTGCCCCAGCATTCAGTGAAAACAATAAAATGAAATATAATAAACCTCTTTTCATGAATACTTTCAATTTCTAATTATGTTGTCACAATTTCTGGTTCAGTTTCAGGTGTAGTTTCAGCTTCATCCTGACTCTTCTCATGTTTTCCGGAGATATATGTATAAACTGATGGTATTACAAAAAGTGTAAGGACAAGCGAAAAAAGAATTCCGCCAACAACAACAACTCCCAGTGGTATTCGGCTGGTAGCTGCGGAGCCAAGACTCAGTGCAATAGGCAATGCACCCAGAGAAGTTGCCAGGCTTGTCATAAGGATTGGACGTAACCTTTGAGTTGCTGCTTCAATAACAGCCTGTCCAATGGGTAAGCCCTGTTCCCTTTTTTTATTTGCAAATTCGACAATCAGAATTCCGTTTTTGGTAACGAGTCCGATTAACATTATCATTCCAATTTCAGAAAAAATATTTATGGTTTGTCTGAATATCCAGAGGCTTAATATTGCTCCTGCTATAGCCAGCGGAACCGTTAACATTATGGTAAAAGGATCTTTGAAACTTTCAAACTGGGCAGCCAGTACAAGATAAATCAGCACCAGAGCCAGCATAAATGCAAATGCAGTATTTGAGGAACTTTCTGAATAGTCCCTCGATGGTCCGCTTAATGATGTCTGAAATGTATCATCCAGGATCTTGCCGGCAATAACCTGCATAGCCTTCACTCCGTCACCAACTGTTTTACCAGGAGCGAGAGAAGCTGAAAATGTAGCGGCTTTGTAGCGGTTAAAGTGATAGAGTGCAGGAGGAATGGCATTTGGAACAATTTTTACCACTGTTGCAAGTGAGATATAAACTCCTTGATTATTACGGACATATAATTTCATTATATCGCCAGGTTCCTGTCTGTCATTGAGCCTGACCTGTCCTATTATCTGATATTGTCTGCCATTCATAATAAAGTAATCGAGACGTCTTCCGCTGAAAGCACTGAGAAGAACATCGTTGATGGCATTCACAGTCAGCCCTAAATCGCGGGCTTTTATCCTGTCAATATAAAGATCGGCTTCAGGTTTGTTAAATTTCAGGTTTACATCAACATTCTGAAAAGTTTTATCGTTCCTGGCGGCGTCCAGAAATTTTGGAATGAAAGTTCTCAGCTTCTCGAAATCAAGATTCTGAATTACAAATTGAACTGGCAGCGCACCCCTCGATGAGAGTCCGACAGCAATTGTCTGCTCTTCGACGGGAAAAATACGGACATCATTAAATCGGGTTAGTTTTGTAGCTAATTCCCGGGCGATCTGACTCTGACTTTTTGTTCTTTCAGATGGACTAACCAAGCCGAGCCTGCCTGAAGCACCGTTAGTTCCAGTACTTGCAAAGCCAGGTACAGAAAAAAAAGTAAAATCACGTCCGGGAATCGAATCAATAAGATAGTTCTCAATTTGCCCTGTTTCACTGATCATTTTTATAAAACTGGTTCCTTCCTGACCCGTCACCTGTAAACGTATCATTCCTTTATCTTCAATAGGTGCTATTTCACTTTGCAATGACCGGCCAATAAAAAATATTATCATGAGACAGGCAGCGACAATACACCATGCGATCCATCTTTTATTTATAAATCGTTCCAGAAGATGTTTATATCCGCTTTCCATGTTATTAAAGAAAGGCTCTGTTTTGTGATAGAACTTGCTATGCTGAGCTTTTTTCCTGCTAAGAACCACATTCAATACGGGGGTAATTGTCAGTGAAACAAATGAAGAGACCAGAACTGCTCCTGCCAGGACAATACCAAACTCTCGAAACAGGCTTCCGACAAATCCCTGTAAAAATACAACAGGGAGGAACACAATTGCGAGGGTAACTGATGTGGCGAGGACCACAAAAAAGATCTCTTTACTACCTTCAACTGCAGCCTTTTTTATTGGCATACCTCTTTCAAATTTTCTGAAGATGTTCTCTGTCACGACGATTCCGTCATCAACTACAAGCCCGGTGGCAAGGACAATTGCCAGGAGCGTAAGTATATTTATGGAAAATTTGAACAGATACATTATAAAAAAAGTGGAAATCAAAGATATTGGTATATCAATAAGAGGCCGTAAAGCTATCAGCCAACTTCTGAAAAACAAGAAGATTACCAGTATAACCAATGATAATGCGATTATAAGAGTTTGCTTAACTTCGGTCAAAGACTTGCGTACATTATTTGTATTATCAATGAGGGTCGTGAATATGATATCTCCTCCCTGGGCAGATTTCTTTACTTCTGCCAACCGTTTATTAAATTCATTGGATATGTTAATATAATTGGCACCCGGCTGGGGAACAATGGCAATACCAACAGCGCTTACTCCGTTCAGCCGCCAGCTTTGTTCATATTGTTCCGGACCAATTTCAACTTTTGCCACATCCCTCAATCTTACAATCCCCAGTGAATCTTCACGTATAATTAAATCATTGAAATCACTTTGGGTACTTAACCTGCCATGGGCATTGATTGTTAACTCTGTGGTATTGCCGTATAACTTTCCTGAAGGTATTTCAACATTTTCTTTCAAAAGAACATCTGAAACATCACTGAATGCAACTTTATAGGAGTCCATTTTATCAGGATCAAACCAAATACGCATGGCTGGCCGCTTTTGCCCCACAATATTTACGGAGCTTACCTCAGGTATCGTCTGGAACTTATTCTGAAGGATATTCTCAGCATAATCACTCAGTTCCAAAAGGCCCTTGCTGGGGCTCTGGACTGCCATAAGTATTATAAAATCACTATTAGCGTCTGATTTTGTTACAACCGGTGGCGCGTCGATATCCTGTGGCAGGTTACGGGCGGCCTGGCTTACCTTATCACGGACATCATTAGCCGCCGTTTCAAGATCAGAGCCTAAATTAAACTCAACTGAAATATTACTGAACCCGACAGCGCTTGATGATGTTATTGTCCGGATACCGGGAATGCCGTTAACAACTTTTTCAATTGGTTCAGTTATCTGACTTTCAATGATATCTGCACTTGCTCCAACGTATGAAGTAGATACACCTATCACAGGAGGATCTATAGCCGGATACTCACGTACTCCCAGAAAATAATATCCAATCACCCCGAACAGGATAATAAACAGACTCATAACTGTTGCCAGAACGGGTCTTTTAAGCGATAATTCCGAAATATTCATTTTGAAACCAGATTTGAGTCAGGAACACTTGCCATTGTTTGTGTCTTTATATTCCGGATCTTTACAAATGAATTTGGCCGGACAAACAATACACCGCTGACTACAATAGTATCTCCTGAATTTACTCCTTTGGAAAGCTCCACTACGTCAGCATTTCTGATACCTGTTTCAACATTTACAAATACAGCTTTCCTTTTTTTTATTACAACAACCTGATTGGAGGTTGCATCAGGAATCAATGCATTTGATGGTACAATAATTCCTTCCTCATCTTTATTCAGCAATACTTTGACAAATGTCCCGGGACTGATCTTTGCATCTTTCAGACGGGCTCTTACCTTGATGTTCCTTGATGCAACATTTATCTGTGGTTCGATAGCGCTGATAACTGCTGTCTGTTTCTTATCTGATTCATTTGTCTGAATAGTTATTGTATTTCCTACCTTGGTAAGATTCGCATAAAACTCAGGGACAGTAAAATCTATTTTTATATTATCGGCTTCCTGCAGGGTACCCAATAAGGTCTGAGGTGTAACATATGCTCCCGGACTGACCATTCTTAAACCCAGTTTCCCGCTGAATGCAGCTCTGACAACTGATTTATCAATTTGCGCATCCAGTACTTTAATATTAGCTTTGATAGAATTGACCTGGCTTAATGCAGCATCATAATCCGATTGGTTGATCCCGTTTACAGCAAGCAATTCTTTTAATCGTTGTTCCGTTTTTAACGCAAGATCAAGTTGTACTTTTTGTTGTTCGAGCTGTGCCTGCAGATCAGCATCGTTGATTTTCGCCAGAACTGTTCCTTTTTGAACGACAGCTCCGTCAGGAATATTCAAATATGTAAGTCTGCCGCTTATCTCAGGGTGCAACTCAATCATCTCTTCAGAAAGAGTTTCCCCATTTACTTCAATACTCGAGGGAAAATGCACCTTCGCCGCAATTATGACATCAACTGATACGGGTAAATTGGTTCTTACTTTTTCTGCTTTTCGGTGACATGAAAATAAAACAGGGACGGTTAATAGAATAAAAACATAAACTTTTCGATTCATAACTTAATGAAAAATGAGGCAAAATATAAATGTTAACAACAAAGATTAGACAAAGGTTCAACAATTTTTATTTCACTTAGGCTAAACAAAATATAAATCTTTATTAAAAATTTCAGTTTCCTGTAAAAACCGGCCATTATGATCTCCAAAAATTGAAAAGCTGTTTAAAGTCTCTTTTCAACACTGACCAATATATCACCACAGAAATCTTAAAAATAAATTACTATATTTACAAAGTTTATTCCCCATCGGTACACGTTCGTATATTATTATTTATCAACATATTAACACAAAGTATATGATCCTCTTTTTTGAAGGCATCTCCAATAATCTAATTGCTGTCGGAACCTCTGAAAATCTTCCCGAAAAGGATATTGAAAAACTATTATGGTTATTTGGAGAAGCAAAATTCCTTAAAAAAGATAAAATTGAAGGTGCTTTCATTGGTCCAAGAAAAGAAATGATAACTCCCTGGAGCACAAATGCTGTAGAGATCACTCAGAATATGGGGATCATCGGAATAAAAAGAATTGAAGAGTTTCATAGAACAACATCAGAAAAACCACATTTTGATCCAATGCTCCAGTCGTTGAACAAAGGATTAGATCAGAGTATATTTACAATTGACAAAAAACCTGATCCTGTTTTCTATATCGACGATATAAAACAATATAATCTAAGCGAAGGACTTGCTCTAAATCCGGAGGAAGTTGAATATCTTGATAAGTTAAGCGTTTCTATAGGCCGCAAACTAACTGACAGTGAGGTTTTTGGTTTTTCACAGGTCAATTCAGAACATTGCCGGCATAAAATATTTAACGGAACATTCGTATTATCAGGAGAAGAGAAAAAGAAAACTCTTTTTCAGATGATCAAATCAACGACAAGGACCAATCCGAACAGTGTAGTATCAGCATATAAAGATAATTGTGCCTTTGTACAGGGTCCTGTGGTTGAGCAATTCGCCCCTGTAACACAGGAAACATCTGATTTTTTCAAAGTAACAGATTATGAATCAGTTCTTTCAATAAAAGCTGAAACTCATAATTTTCCAACTACTGTGGAGCCGTTTAATGGTGCTGCGACCGGCACAGGAGGTGAAATAAGAGACAGGATTGCAGGAGGCAAGGGGGCATTCCCTATTGCCGGCACTGCGGTATATATGACATCATATCCACGCCCTGACGGAGACCGGCCATGGGAAAAAGCGACAGAGGAAAGACCCTGGCTTTATCAGACACCTGAAGACATATTAATTAAAGCCTCAAACGGAGCAAGTGATTTTGGAAATAAATTCGGACAACCATTAATCTGCGGTTCTGTATTTACTTTTGAGCACTTTGAGAATTTAAAAAAGTACGGATATGATAAAGTTATCATGCTGGCAGGCGGTATCGGAATCGGAAAAAAGAAGGACAGCGAGAAAAATATTCCTGAAAAAGGCGACCTGATAGTGCTGCTTGGAGGTGATAACTACAGAATAGGGATGGGAGGAGGAGCAGTATCATCAGTAGATACCGGAAAATTCGACAGCCTTATAGAACTGAATGCTGTTCAACGGGCAAATCCGGAAATGCAGAAAAGAGTTTATAATGCTATCAGGGCTCTCAGTGAATCAGAAAATAATCCTATAGTATCTATCCACGATCATGGCGCCGGAGGTCATCTTAATTGTCTATCGGAACTTGTGGAGGCAACGGGGGGTAAAATTGACATAAGTAAATTGCCGATTGGCGACCCTACTCTGTCAGCCAGGGAAATAATCGGCAATGAATCACAGGAACGTATGGGTCTTGTGATGAAGAAGACCGATGTTGATACCTTGAGAAATATTTCAGAAAGGGAAAGGGCCCCTTTTTATATTATCGGGGAAGTAACCGGTGATATGCAGTTTACCCTTGAGAATCCCCTTACTAAAGAAAAGCCAATTGATCTTGCTCTGACCTCACTCTTCGGAGATCCTCCCAAAACCATCATGAATGATACAGTGGTTGAGAACAATTTCAGGAAACTGGAATATTCTGTACAGAAAATTGAGGAGTATGCCGAACTGGTTCTTCAGATTGAGGAGGTTGCATGCAAAGACTGGCTCACAAATAAAGTAGACAGGTCAGTTACAGGAAGACTGGCAAAACAGCAATGTGCCGGTCCTCTGCAGCTGCCATTGAATAATCTTGGTGCTATTACCCTTGACTATAGAGGGAAAAAGGGTATGGCAACATCAATAGGTCATGCCCCGGCGGCAGGACTAATTGATCCGGCTGCAGGATCAATTCTATCTATTGCTGAGGCACTTACAAATATAATATGGGCTCCGCTTTCCAATAAATTAAAAAGTGTCTCACTGTCGGCTAACTGGATGTGGCCATGTAAAAATCCCGGAGAAGATACAAGACTTTATTCTGCCGTAAAAGCTGCGAGTGATTTTGCTATTGCTCTGGGTATCAACATTCCCACAGGAAAAGACAGCCTTTCCATGACTCAGAAATACAAGGATCAGGTTGTCTATTCACCCGGAACAGTAATAATCTCAGCGGCCGGGGAAATAGAAAATATAAGAAAGATCGTTGAACCGGTAATTGTAAATGACCCTTTTACCAACCTGCTATATATTGATATGAGCAGGGATAGATTTAAGCCCGGAGGAAGCAGTTTTGCACAAGTCCTTAACACCCTGGGTGACGAAGTTCCAACTGTGACTGATCCTGCATATTTTAAAGAAGTTTTTAATACGATCCAGGATCTGATCACCAAAGGAAAGATTCTCTCAGGGCATGATATATCAGCCGGCGGAATGTTGACAACCCTTCTTGAAATGTGCTTTGCCAATACAAACGGAGGATTGGCAGTCGATCTCTCCGCCATTAATGAAAATGATATCATCAAAATCCTTTTCAGTCAAAACCCCGGAATTATTATCCAGGTAGAAGATGAAATTGAAGTTGCAGAGATCCTTCTGGAAAATGGAATTTCATATTTCTCTATTGCACACCCTGTAGATGAACGAACACTTTTTATAACAAAAGACAGTGTTTTATTACAGTTCGATATTGATAAACTTCGCGATAAATGGTTTAAGACATCTTATCTTTTCGACAGACGGCAATGCGGACCGGAGCTTGCTCTTGAACGATATCATAATTATAAAAACCATAAATTGAATATCAATCTGTCTGATTTTGTGGGAACTTGCAAATCACTGGACATCAATCCCGAGAGAAGAAAAAAATCAGGAATAAGGGCCGCAATAATAAGAGAAAAAGGCGTAAATGGAGACAGGGAGATGGCTTATGCTCTGTATCTGGCAGGTTTCGACGTGAAAGACGTTCATATGACGGATCTTATATCAGGAAGAGAAACACTTGAAGAGATTAACCTGATAGTTTTTGTAGGAGGTTTTTCAAACTCCGATGTATTGGGTTCTGCCAAAGGCTGGGCCGGAGCTTTCAGGTATAATGAAAAAGCACGGATAACTCTTGATAACTTCTATAAAAGAAGCGATACACTATCACTGGGAGTATGTAATGGTTGTCAGCTTATGGTTGAATTAGATCTTCTATACCCGGATCATAATGAAAAACCAATACTAAAACTTAATAAATCCCACAAATTTGAATCAGGATTTCTTGGAGTCAAGATTCTTGAGAATAGATCGGTGATGCTTGGAAACATGACAGGTATGGAACTAGGTATCTGGGTTGCTCACGGAGAAGGACAATTCAGTCTTCCATATCCTGAGAATAAATATCAGATACCCTTAAAGTTCAGCAGGTCAACATATCCGGCAAATCCAAACGGGTCAGATTATGATGTAGCAGGTTTATGTTCTGAGGACGGGCGTCACCTTGTCATGATGCCACATCTGGAGAGGGCATATTTCCCATGGCAGTGTGGTTTTTATCCGGATGAAAATGTAAACGATGAAGTTACGCCCTGGATAAAAGCATTTGTAAATGCAAGGGAATGGATTAAGGCTAACGTGTAGCAGGAGTTAAAAAAACTGACAATATTTTAGAACTTTCAATATCTCCCGACGATCCTTTATTAATATTCTTTGGCATAATTTTATCGCTGATTATCTGAATATTAAATGACCCGGTATCCTGTATATAAAGTGAACCCAGGAATGAATCAGCTCTGAAATAAGGGTAGATGACATCGCTGGAGTTTCTTATTATTTTATCACAGGCAGGATGAGCTTCAATCCTATTATCAAGAAAGCTTAACAATATAGAGTTATTGTATTTCAGATCTGTTGTATCCTTTGTGGCACTTGACAACCACACATTAAACCGCCCTGATTTAGAAACACGAACATTCCACTCAGCTGTATTGCTTGAAGGATTTACGACGTCCTGGTAACAATCTGCTTTATCAACTTTCAATGAGATTGTTCCATCCTCCTGTTGTAATATCTTGTTCTTAACAATTTGATTTTTTGTATCTTTTTTAACACCTGCATCAGTGCAGGAATAAAGAAGAATACCTGCAATTATGATAATCAACCCGCATATTTTCCGTCCCATCTTTCAAATATTGTTTATTCTACAATCCTATTAATAACGAATGGGAAACAGTTTCAGTATATGAATTGTTTAAAATGCGAAAAAATATAAGATAACAGTGTCAGAATCACCGGTTGATGATCGAAGTTCCAGGAGGAGAGATAAATAAAGACAATTTTTATGAAATACCTTGTAACAGGGATTATCTCAGATCTTTGCCAGTTCTTTCATTGAGGTAAACTCTCTGTTAGTAATTTTTTTTGTTGTATTAAGATTCAAAGCTTCAGCCACTATCTCGGATATATCAGCAACCCGCGTAGGAGTCACAGAAGAGAAAGTCTTTTTGCATAGCGGACAAGCAGTTGCAAGAATATCCGGATCATTTTTAGTCAGCTCTACTGCAGCATTAAGAGCTATCTTTTTTTTATCAGCGGAGGATATCTTCATATTGGCAAGACTGCCTCCGCAACAAAGAGAATTCTTATCTTCAAAATCACTTTTCTCGAGCTTTGAAACATGACTTAAAACCTCCTTTGGTTCGTCATAGACTCCTGATCCTCTTCCCAGATCACATGGAGAATGATAGACAACTTTTTTATGGAGGAAATTAAGTTTCAGTGATCCTTCATCTATGAGTTTCTTAATAAACTGAGAATGATGAAGGACTTCCACATCGAGATAATAACTCTCCCTGAATACTTTATAACAAATAGGACAGGAAGTAACGAGTGTATGGGCACCAGATTTCCAGATCAGCTGGGAATTATAATTAATGAGCTCTCTTGCCTCCTTATCCTGTCCGGCAAGCATCAGGGGACGTCCGCAACAGACACCTCCCTGCTCATCAATAAAATTGTATTTAACTCCCGATGCATCAAGAATTTTTATCATTGATTTTTTAATTCCCGGAGTCAGATGAGTCATGCAGCCTGCAAAGAACAATACATCAGCCTTTTCGGGTTCACATTCACCAAGAAAATTGTAATTTAAGGATACGTTCGCTTTTTCCGGAATAATGGCCTGCCTGCTTCTGAAATAGCCTTTATAAATATTCCGGAAATCATTTTCAGCTTCCATCGCCCTTCTCTGAATCATACGAATTGGTGAAAGTTCAATGCCAACCGGACATATTGCATCGCAGCGGCCACACATCAGGCAATTATCAGCAATTTCTGAAACGTCATCGTTATTACGGATAGCTTTCATCATGTAGGCAGACTGAATATTTGTAATTCCGGCTGAAGAATTCATCTGACATGTATCGATACATATCCCGCATGAAGAGCAGGAGTATGTTTGAACTTCTGCATAGGAACCTGCTTTGTCTCCTGTTCTTATTCCCGAATTCCGCATAAAAATCAGAAATAACTCAGTTGGTATATGCATGTATCTCGAGATCGGAAGAAGAATAAAAAAAGTGCCCAAAGAGATGGAATAAAGCCACCAGAAAGGATAAGCCATCTCTTTTGCAGGTAAAAATGTAGCAAACCAGTTACCAAGAGACCCGGTAAGAAAACTTCCTGAATGATAAGCACCGCTAGTGAAACTTTCAGCAAGGAGGCGACTTGGGAAGATAAGCCACAGGGATGTAAGTGCAATTCTATCTGTAAGCTTAAGATGCGTTGTCCTCTTCATTCCTACAATTTTCGAATAGAATCTTTTAATAACAGCCAGAAGTAAACCAGATAAAATAAAAGCAAGTATCAGATCCATTAAAAAACCATAAACAGCTTCAAATCCTGTCCTGCCATGGTCGGGATTGAAGAACCTGAAAAATATTGCTTTGTAGGGGGCATTAAGATGTTTCGAACCAAAGATATCGGCTTCAACTGTACCAAAAAATATAAGCAGAAACCAGCCAAATGCAAGACTCATATGCATATAACCCAGGCGAAGATTCGTCTTAAGTATCTTTCTGTGAATGAGGCTTTCCATGAATATCTCCTTCAGGCTCATAGCAAATGCAATTCCGAAGAAACCACGCTGAAGTCTCAGTTTATCAGGCCGCGACAAATCACGGAACCAAATCACACTTCTTGTAACAACATAAACGAGTATGAAGTATAGTCCGATGTTAAATGGTATGATAAAAGGCTCAAAGCGCATATTCATCTGATTTTTGAAATGCCCTTTTTGCAAGGACCACTATATTTCTTGTATTTACTCCACGGGGACAAACAAGAGTACATTTACCACAGAGCATGCATTTTTTCAAAGCATTTCGCACCAGGTCATTTTCTCCCCGTTTAATAAGTATGTTTATTTCCCTGAGTGAGAAACCAGTGAAATTTCCGGTTGAACATGTCGCTGAGCATCCTCCGCATTCAATACATAATCTGAAACTCGGTTCATTCTCAAAAATATACCTGGCTACTTCCCTGTTATTGGAATCATAGTCAATCTGCCGCCCCGGTGATATGCCAAAACCGAATTTATTCATTTTATCTTTCCCCGTCTTTCAGGTAATCAATTACTTCTATCACAGCTGCACGGGCATGTGAAATTGTCTCTGTAATATTCATTGGCGCGGTGCATGTACCGGCATAGAATACCCCCTCAACATTGCTTTTGTTGCTGCCGGTGTGGTTATCGGTTGCTGCAAAGAATCTGTTCTCCCCTGTTTTGAAGCCACCAATTCCGGCTATCTGTTTTCCACCTTCCGACATTTCCATGCCTGCCATCAGCACAAGCATATCAAGTTTCATTTTCAGGGGCCTTCCGGCAAGAGTATCTTCAACCTTGATCATAAGCTTGTTTTCGATAGTCTCACTTGCCTCAGATACTTTACCCCTTATGAAATTCACCCCATATTTTTCCTGGGCTTCACGATAAAGCTCTTCATAAAATGCGCCACCCATCCTCATATCCATGTAGAAACAAAATACTTTTGAATCAGGAAGAAATTCCCTGATTTCAATAGCCTGTTTAACTGCAGTCACACAACACAATTTTGAGCAATAAAAATTGCCGACTTTTTCGTCACGCGATCCTACGCAATGAACTAACCCTATAGTTTCAGGGATATTACCGTCATTCAAAAGAATCTTCCCGTTGCTGAACATATTTTCAAGATCAGCCGAACTGATAACATTATCATAAATTCCATAACCATACTCTTCTTTCCTGGCACTTTTGAATAGATCGAATCCGGTCGCAACAATAACAGCATCAGCGGTCATCTCCTTTCCCTCATTTGTAGTCATCAAAAAGTTGCTTCTTCCTCTATTGAACTTTTCAATTGTAGTGTTAGTATGTAACTTTATCCCTTTTCCTGAATTAATCTTATCAAGATACTCTATCACCTCAGAACTGCGTCTGCGGTCGGGAAACAGCCTGAACCAGTTATTAATGTTCCCTCCTGTTTTCCGTTCCTTTTCTATAAGGGACACATTGATGCCCACTTTTGCCAGTTGTCCGGCAACTTCGAGTCCGGCCACTCCACCACCTATTATCACAACGTGTTTACTCATTTAATTTCAGACATTAATTAATTTGTGACTATCAGAATATGAAGGTATTATAGCTAGATTGTATTTATCTTCCGGGGAATATTCAATTCCTATCTTCTTCAGAACCGGTTCGCAATCTGTCTGATGCATCTGCAACCCTAAATCCCATGGATCATAACCAAGAACAAGCCCGGCGACCTCTTCATAGGTAAAAACCGGTATCCCTTCCCCATTCTGACCATATCTCTTTCCTTCCATCTCATTTATTACATATTGCCACCTGTCGAGGAACATTGGGCAACCC
>Ga0182010_10000718_pt1 | contig 18782 bp, 19 predicted proteins | sample 611E1MmetaG_FD_120488 | JGI IMG/M metagenome (GOLD analysis project Ga0182010, IMG submission 120488) | Permafrost microbial communities from Stordalen Mire, Sweden - 611E1M metaG | ecosystem: Environmental > Terrestrial > Soil > Wetlands > Permafrost | place: Sweden: Stordalen | collected...
AAGGATTTTACTTTTGATAGTCATGTGCCTACATAGTAAAACGTATTTCAGTCTTTGTCAACTGTACTTGTCGTGCAGCCGGGAAATTCTTGATTGCGAATCTTAACTAATTTGTTACTTTAAAGTCCGCTTTAGCGGAGTGGCAAAAATAATGCGTCTGCCGTAATATTTTGCTTTTATTAGAATTTATTTGATTATTGATACTTGAATCTTGATTATTTTTCTTTTGTCCCGGTGTTATAATACTTTCAATAACATCGAGGAGGCTCTTTATGGAAGAAAAAATCGTCTATTTCGCGGAACATGGAAATATGAATACCGAAGACACGCTGCGGCTGGCAATCGAAAGAGCGAAAGCCCGCGGCATTAATAAGATTGTCCTCGCCTCCACCCGGGGCGATACTGCTAAACTGTTGGCGGAAAAACTGACCAGTACCGGGATTAAGATGGTTATCGTTCCCCATCAATACGGCTTCGGGCCGGGACAGCGTTTTCCCCAGGAGTTAGTTAAGTCGTTGGAAAAAGACGGGCACATTGTCCATTTCGGCACGATGCTTTTTCACACCGAAAATCTGTACGGCACTACTGTTCCCCGCATCATGGCAGTGCTTTTGCGCACATTTTGCCAGGGTATGAAGGTCTGCGTGGAGACTGTGCTCATGGCGGTCGACGGTGGTTGTGTTGTATCCGGCGAGATGGTCATTGCCGTTTCCGGAACGGGACGCGGCGCCGATACCGCAATCGTAGTGCAAGCTGCAGCTTCCAGCGACCTTTCGAATCTGCATATCACCGAGATAATTTGTAAGCCGCTCCAGACCAAACAGCGTGCACCCCATGCTGTACCCGAGGAATATGAAAGCCGCTGAAAAATATTTCGGGAAGTAGCTCCCGGTGCATCATGCCGCCTCGCGCAACCCATAACCACTTTCGATCAATTCTTTGAATTGGGTTATAAAACGTGCGGCAGGAGCACCATCAATAACATTATGGTCGAAACTGGCAGTAAGATCGAGGAATTCGCGTGTTTCCAGCTTGCCGTCGATCAGCGCGGGTTTCTGACTGATGGTTCCCATGGTGACGCTCAGTGAATATGTGGAAATGGGAATTCCCCAGCCTGTTCCTTTGCCGAACATGCCCAGCGCTGAAAAACCTACTGTCCCGGTTAATCTTTTACGCCAGTAAGGTGAGCCCAGCCAGAGATACCACAAAAGACTTCTGATAAAACCAGGCGCATACCAATATAGATCAATCAGGCTGCTATTTTGGGGCTTGTTTATATTTTCAACTTTAGCATTACTGATCTCGTTGTGAATTTCATTGAGTGTTTTTCGGTTAGCCGCTTTGACGACAAACGGATTAATGGGAATTTTGTCCCCTTCAAATTCACGTTCAATTATGACCGCGATGTCCACATCATCGAAGATGACCAGTTTACCACCTTTTCTGTAAGCCTGGACGGATTTGTTTTCTGCGACCGCGTGTGCCAGGCAAAACGTTAAAAACGCTGTAAAAGATAACGGATTCCCTGTTTTTACCCTGAATTCTTTCACCATCCGGCGGGCATCGGTCACGTCTGCTTCCAGAAGTGCGTGCATGACATTCATGCGTTTGGCTTGCCGCAGAGCATCGACTATCGGCTGCCTTGCTTTAGGAAAAGGGATTATTTTATAATCTTTTTCTGTCATGCTGTAAGCCGAATTTTGTCTGAATAAATTATTATCCCGCCAATTTTGAAATGATTTGGTATTTTATATTGTTACTATCCAGTCGAACTTGTCCGGCTTTTCTCCATATTGGATGGCGGTCACTTCATCGTAAAACTTTTGTGACAACGCCCCGATTTTACCTTCATTGACAATGATAGACGATTCCTGATGCTTAATCTCACCGACGGGAGAAATAACCGCCGCTGTGCCTGTGCCGAAGACTTCGTTCAATTTACCGGCTTTTGATGCCGTAAATAACTCGTCGATCGTGATCGGACGTTCATTGACTTTGATACCCCACTCCCTGGCCAGCTTTAAAACACTATCACGGGTAGTGCCTTCCAGAATCGAACCATCGAGCGGCGGCGTTACCAGTTCGTTGTTGATCACGAAACAGATATTCATCGTCCCCACTTCTTCGATGTTTTTGTGCGTGACCGCATCCAGCCACAGCACCTGGGTAAAACCTTTTTTCTGCGCTTCGTCAGCCGGTAACAGGCTGGCTGCGTAGTTGGCCGGAGTCTTGGCCGCGCCCAATCCACCTTTTGTCGCGCGTACGTATTCCCCTGAGGTAATCAACCGGACCGGATTCAGCCCCTCTTTATAATAAGACTCGACGGGTGAAAGGATGATCATGAACCGGTAAGTATGAGAGACACGTACCCCGATGTGATTATCAGTGGCAAAAATGAACGGGCGGATATACAACGAATAACCGCGCTGCCTGGGCACCCAGGCTTTTTCCAGTTTGATTAGTTCTAACAAGCAATTCAGGAATACATCGTAACTGATTTCCGGAATGCACAACCGGCGGCAGGAACGGTTCATCCGTTCGTGGTATTTCTGCGGACGGAAGATATTGATCTTTCCCTGCTTGCTGTAAAATGCTTTGATTCCTTCGAATATCACCTGCCCGTAGTGCAATGAGCAGATGGCGGGTGAAATGCTGATCTCACCGTAGGGAACAATTTGCGGGTCCTGCCATTGCCCGTTTTTGTAATCCATGATCAGCATATGGTCGGAAAATACATCCCCGAAGGTCAGATGTTTCATGTCTACGCTATTGATTTTACTTTGCTTCACCGGAGTTATGTTTATCTTCAAAGAAGTTCACCTCGTTTATCTTATTTTGATGGTATTACTCTCATGTTACCGTTATTCCAGTTTACATCACAAGTAAAACCATTTCAAACATTTGAGTCTGGCGATCGGAAGATGACCGCATATGTAATGGGAAATTGGTCACTCGCCACTTGTTCTTCCAGATTGTGCTACAATGTCCTCAGCAGAGGCTCATTCCTCATCTGAAAAATTGCCAGATAACAAATTCTCTTCAAGACATCCAAGTGCTGATTGCTAACGAAAAGGAGAGTAAGATGGCAAAAGTAAAAAGCAGTTCCCCCCAAAAAGCCAACTATAAAGTCAAGATTACCACCAACGGTCCTTATCTTGTAACGGGTAGAGTCCCACTCTCCGAACAAATCATGCGTGTCGATGCTGACGGCCAGTGTCACGGTTGGAAAGAGGGTAAAAAATACCCGATACAGGAATCCTATGCGCTTTGCCGTTGCGGCCGTTCTAAAACCAAGCCCTTCTGCGACGGATCCCATGTTAAAGCCAAATTCGATGGTACCGAAGAAGCTGCACGTATTCCTTATTTGGAACAGGCCGGCGAAATTGTCGGGCCTGACTTAAAACTGACCGATGTGCAGAATATCTGTGCCAGCGCCCGTTTCTGTCACCGCTCCGGCGGAACCTGGAAACTGACCCGTCAGTCTGACGAACCGGTAGCCCGGCAGAAAGCAATCGAAGAAGCCTGCGATTGTCCTTCCGGTCGGCTCGTCGCCTGGGATAAAAACGGAAAGGCCATCGAACCTGATTTCAAACCGTCCATTGGTCTGATCGAAGATGAACAGGCCGGTAAAATGGGCCCGATGTGGGTGCGCGGCGGTATTCCCATCGAAGCCGCTGACGGCACCACCTACGAAATCCGCAATAGGGTCACCCTTTGCCGCTGCGGGAAAAGCTTTAATAAACCATTCTGCGACGGCAGACATTTAAAATAGAAATCAGGTTGGTCTCCTGCCCACGGTGGGAGATGGCTTAGTTGATAATTTGCTAATTGGAGCACTAAAATGGAAAAAAGAAAATTACGCGGCGGCATGGTTGGCGGCGGTATCGGGTCATTCTTCGGACCTGTGCACCGCATGGCGGCAGAACTGGACGGACAGGCGGAATATGTCTGCGGAGCTCTTTCTGCCGACCCACGGAAATCAAAAAAGTCCGGCGCGGCTTTATATCTGGACCCTGCCCGTGTTTATAAAGATTATCAGGAAATGGCTGTAAAGGAAGCGGCGTTGCCTGCGGACGAACGTATCGATTTTGTTACTATTGTTACCCCCAATTTTACCCATTTTGACGCTGCCAGCACGTTTTTGGAAGCGGGTTTTCATGTGGTCTGTGACAAGCCGATGACTTGCAATCTTGCCGAAGCCAAAAAACTCAAATCGATCGTCGCTAAAACCGGCAAGGTCTTTGCCTTGACTCACACTTACACCGGCTATCCGATGGTGAAACAGGCAAGGTATTTTATCCAGCAGGGACTGCTTGGAGAAATTAACAAGGTCGTTGTAGAATATCCCCAGGGCTGGCTGGCTAATTTCCTCGACGAGGGCGTTACCACCACGACGATGTGGCGCACCGACCCGAAAAAAGCCGGAGTGTCTCTCTGCATGGGAGATATTGGCATTCACGCGGAAAACCTGGGCCGTTATGTTACCGGATTGAAAATTGAAAAGCTCTGCGCCGATTTATCCCATTATATTCCCGGAAACCAACTGGATGATGACGGCAATATCCTGGTCAATTATAACGGCGGCGCCAAAGGCATTATTTACGCCTCTCAGATTTCCACAGGCGAAGAAAACGGCCTCAATATCCGGGTTTACGGCACCAAACAAAGCCTGTACTGGAATCAGGAAAATCCCGGTTATCTTACCCTGAAAAATAAAGATGGTATTACTACCAGATATTCGAAGGGCAACCGGACGCTCTGTCAGGAAGCGCAAAATGCGACCCGCCTGCCGCCCGGACATCCCGAGGGTATTATCGAAGCGCTTGCCAATATCTATCTGGGCGCTTTTAAAGCAATTCAAGCCGGGAAAGGAAATCAGTTCATTGCCGGGTATGATTATCCCACCGTCGATGACGGCGTCACCGGCATGGCTTTCGTCGAAACAGTTCTCGCCAGCGCGGTATCTGAGCGTAAATGGGTGAATATGCTCCATTAGAGCAGGAATTTAAAGAGTCTAAAATAATACACAATATCGACTTCTTCACCATATCCTCTCTCCCGGAAAGGAGAGGATAAAACTAAATGGATTTTGAAATTGATTATTATTTCGATATTTTCACTGTGGCGAATTATCTGGATAATTGACTGTTGAAACCTGATTAATTTTCTGAAAACTCAGAACTCATTACTGTTGGCCTTCTTTGACAACTCCACCCTCCATTGTGCAAAATTAGCTAAAATTACAAGTTTCAAAGAAAGAACAAAGGGGGCAAATGTGCCTGACAAAACTGTGACAATACTGGCGGTAGGGGACAACCTGCTGGTCATGAAAAACCCCGATGAGCAATTTGCATTAGCAGCCCCGGTTTTAAAAGCTGCCGATATTGTCGTGGGGCAATTAGAAACGCCATGTACGATGCGGTCTGCGGTCACCGGAGCCTGGAGCGGCTTCGGCCCACAACCGGGAAACCCCCGCGGCGCTGACCCAAAAAAATTAAAATCCCTGCGTACTGCCGGTTTTAACGTTATTCACCTTGCCGGTAACAAAATCTGGGACGCCGGCGCGCCGGGTATTGAGGACACCGTCAATGGACTGCGCAGCCTGGGAATCGCGCCGGTTGGCGCCGGTATGAACATGGATGAAGCTCGTACACCTGCCGTCATCGAACGGAAAGGAACTAAAGTCGGTTTTCTTTCCTATAATTGTGTCGGCCCAAAAGAAACCTGGGCCAATCCGCTTAAGCCGGGCTGCGCATGGTTGCGTATTGTCACTGCTTATGAATTAGACCATCCGACGCCAGGTGGTAATCCCTCGGTTTATACTTTCGCTGAACCCCAAAGTCTGAAAATGATGATCGAAGATATCGAGAAACTGCGCGTATTCTGTGATGTGCTGGTCGTCCATTTCCACAAAGGTATCGGTATGACGCCTGCCCTGCTGGCCATGTATGAGCAATCAGTATCGTATGCTGCCGTTGATGCCGGAGCTGATCTGATCATCAGCGAACACGCGCACATGCTGCGGGGGGTTGAATTGTATAAAGGTAAAAACATTTACCACGGCCTGGGGCATTTTGTTCCTTATGACCCGGATGCCAAAGCGGAGGAACGTCCTGAGTGGCTGGTTAAACAGCAGCAGCGGATATTCAATGCCGACTTTGGTGGCAATTTGACCGGGACTCAGCTCTGGCCCAAAGACCCATTATCCAACCTGACTATTATCGCTAAAGTCACAATCGCTAATAAGAAAATAACACGTGCGGGATTCTTGCCATGCCTGATCAACAACCGCGCCCAACCGGAAGTATTAAAACATGACGAACGCGGCCAGAATGTCGTAGACCATATGATAAGTATCACCGCAGTTGAGGGGCTGAATGCTAAATATGAGTGGGATGCGGATGAGATAATTATCACCGCATAATGCTGTCCAAGACAGTTATTGTGTTCGTATCTGCAATTGCTCCTGGTAGTACCACCCGAGGGCGCTCATTTTGCCCTTACGGACATTACTGATGGCAGTCTGGTTCATTATGCTGTTGTATTCTGTGGTCGTCAGATTGTTCGTTGTGTTGTTATAATCCAGATTGGAAAACAAATTTCGTGTCCAGAAGAACGAAACAAAATCCATGTTGGTCGCGTCCGCCAGGTTGACAATATCCCGGAAAAACCGTTCGTCCAGCGGCGTCCAGAAGCTGAAGACATCGCGGTTCATGATCTTGTCGGAGGAAGCAATGCCGCTGCCCAGTTCTTCCGGTGCGGCCTTCCATAGCCATGCTTCGCTCGCAGTTACGCGTTTCCCAACCGCCTTTGCCTCTTGAGCATAGGTCAAAGCCCGGTCCAACAATGTGGCATTTTTATTCATCGCGTAAATGTGCAGGTCGATGTAATCAAGGCCGCTCATATTAAAAAGAGTGTTAATATAGGCGGGGTCTTCCCATGTGCCGCAACCCGCTCCTACCAGTAGTCCATTCGATTTGTCGATTCTTTTCAGAGTGGCGGCGATAAAATTACTCCAAACCGCCGGGGTAATAATCAGTTTGGTTAACGATTCCTCTGTCTCCGGTTCGTTTGCCAGGGTGAGGTAATCCGGTTTGATTTCCTGCGCCACGAGCACCAGTTGGTCTGCTAATCCCTGCAAAAAGCTGTCCGTAGTATACTTCGACCAGTCTACCTGTACCGGTGAATAAGGCGTACCGGAAAAAATTGCCCCGCATTCCACCAGCACCTTCATTCCACGCTGATGACATTCCGCCATGATGTTCCGGAAAAATTGTAGATATTCCCCCGAATTTGGAAAATCCGGTTTAAGCAAAGGGAATTTTATTGCCAGCACTACACCTTTAACACCCATCGCCTGCAGCCGGTCGAGTATTATGCGGTTATTCTCCAGGTTGATTGCGGTCAGCAGCGCCGGTCCGACATTGCCGTTTGCGTAGGCTAACTCGGTGGCGATAATCGACTGCCCCTGTTTTCCTGTTGAGTTTTGCGCTAATGTAGTCTCAAAAGATGCCATCTCGGTATCGAGTTCATTATAGAGGGCCTGGTATAGTGCGGGTATGGTTGCTGTTGAATCTACGGTCGAAGTTGTTATTGGCGGCGGGACGGTTGTCGAAACGTTGGTAGTTTGGGTTTTACAACCTGTTAAAGAAATTGCCAATGCCAAAACCAGCGCGGGTGATAACCATTTTTTCACAGCAGGCAATTTTCTAACTCCTTTGGCGTCTACAGTTGTTTTAACAATCTTGCTGGCAAAAATAACACGGCAGGGACAATTATCTGGAATTTTATCCCCCGATAGGAATGGTCAGCAGCGCGATGTGGTCGCCGTCTTTTAATTGCAGGTCATTATCATCGTCATAGCCGTCGATGTAAAAGCGGCCATGAATGTTGAATGTATACCCTTCGATAATATGGTCTTGCCCCGGAACGATTATATTCCCTTCTAATGCCGGTACCTTTTGTCGGAGCGCAGCGATTACATCTTTCAACTTAGCCTTCTCTTTCACTTCAATATCAACTTTCAAATCGGTCGGATTAACCGGCACCCCGAAAAATTCAATAATGCATTTGGTCATTTTCATTCACCTGATCTTTCCTGTCTCCATTTTTCTTTATTATAAACGATTTTAACTCGTCCATATAATTCTTTTCTCTTTCTTGTCCATACCGCTTGAACGCCCATTCAATGAGGCTATCCAAACAAATGAGGTGAGAAATTAATAGACAAAGATGTATATTGGATCATGGGAGAATTTTGGCAGGAAGGTTACTGTTGCGAATGTGAGGTTGATCTTAAAGGACGAACTCAAACACAGCAAACAAATCAACATGAAAATGGCGAGTCGCCAAAACAGCGCAAACCTGCTTTAGTGCATTAACTGACCCATCGAACAGACGTTCGATTTCTCCTGCGGATGCAAGAATTAACGAATGACATGCTTGATGCGATAGACGTACTATTTCCAGTTATTCTTTTTAATAGCGTTCTCTAATGTATGTGTCAGATTGTCAAAGGATTTGTTGAATTTGTCAACACCTTCATCCTCAAGCTGTTGTGTAACCTGGTTGATATTTATGCCTAATGATGTCAATCGTTCTAACATCTGGAATACTTTTCCTGACTCTTGTTCAATGCGTTCTTCCGGTTCTCCGTGTTCGCAGTAAGCGTCCAGTGTTTCGACAGGAATTGTGTTGATTGTGTCCCGTCCGATAAGTGCTTCGATGTATTTTACATCACTATACTCAGGATTCTTAGTGCTGGTGCTGGCCCAGAGTAATCTTTGGGGACGAACGCCTTTGTCAGCTAATTTCTTGAACCGGTTGCCATTGAAGATCTCTTTATAAATCTGATATGCTGCTTTCGCACTGGCCGTGGCGGCTTGACCTCTTAATGCTTTCGCTGATTCCGCATCCTTACCGTCTTGCGTAATAATTTTTTCCAATAGAGGATCCACTGCCGTATCGATACGACTGATGAAAAAACTGGCTACTGAGGCGGGAATCTTCGCAGTATTTTGTTTGGTTAAGAACTCTTCGATGCCGGCCAGGTATGCTTCTACAACTTGTCGGTAGCGGGGAAGCCCGAAGAGCAACGTAACGTTTACATTGATTCCCTCGCTGAGAAGTTGCCGGATGACCGGTAATCCCTCCACGGTAGCCGGTACTTTGATCAAGACGTTAGGGCGGTTTAGCGCGGTCCACAGCCGGCGGGCTTCCTGAATTGTACCTTGGGTGTCGTGTGCCAGATGGGGATTGACTTCCAGACTCACATATCCGTCCATTCCTTCAGTTTTGGTATGAACAGGTCGAAACAGATCAGCGGCGCTCTGAACATCTCGCTGGCTGAGGGTTTCATAGATTGTCTGGACATCCTTACCTTCAAGCGCCATGGTTCGAATATCATCATTGTAATCATGACTGCCCGCAATCGCTTTTTCAAAGATAGAGGGATTGGAGGTTATTCCCCGAAGTCCAGCTTCATCAATCAGGGTACGCAGCTTGCCGTTGACAATGAGATCGCGGCAGATGTAATCGAGCCAAATTGACTGGCCGAGAGCCTCTAATTTCTTTATCCTGGTGTAATCCATAAATCTGCGTCCTCGTTTTTAGCAATGATATTATTTCAATTGGGCAGAGATTATGTTTAGTGATGACAATTCTATAACTTTTATTTAGTTAATACAACACACACCTGTAACTCAAAACTAGTCGGTTATCACCACAGCGTCTGCTTTTTTCGGCACGGTTATTGTATGCTGTTTCAGATGCGTCTTGATATCGATAAATGTTTTCAAGACAATCAAAAAGACTAACCCTACGACCGGCGAACCCAGCGCCATCATTAAGAACCCCCCGATCATAATCGTCAAGTGAAGAATGATTACCCGTCCGTACGGCTGCGCCATCAAATCGGACAAACTGGCCTGCTTGTATTCCCCATTGCCGATGTAATTCGTGATAAATGAGACGGTATGACTCAGCATCAATGCCAGCACCGCGCCCCCGATCTGCAGGCTGCCTATCAGATTTAAAAGATCTGAAATACCTGGCATTGGGCTTCCCGATTTCATATACCCGCCGAAGAAAACCAAAATAAAAATACCGTGTACCAGGGTAAACATCCCGTAGTGTACGCAGAAAAACGGGATCATGAAGAATTTAGCAACCCACTGTCCGGGGCTGCCCGGAGAAGACAGCAGCATCTTCAGCACATTTGATATACCGATGATTACGTTTTCTATCCAGTAAAGGAATATTACCGGAAAAACCTGCCAGCCCATGAACAACACCCCGTAAATGGGTATCAGGTTCGTAATGATTATTGCTATTACCGATATTCTTTTAAATTCGGCCGGACTTATTTTCAGGCGTGCCAGAAATGATACCACATTCTAAACCTTACACATATTGATTTCAGCATACTGTAATCTATGTATTTGATTCAATGGTACTTTGGGCTTTTAACGGGAAATAATACGTAGCCATTTTAACTAGCGATGGGCAATTTCCATTAATCATAAATGTTGCTCTATAATTGAAAGTGTATTAGGGTTTTAGTCAATAGAAGTTTCAACATTAACATCGAAAAGAGGCATAATTGCTCGAGATCTTGCCTGTCTTTCTTATTAATACTTGTATCAATATCCGGCGTGAGGTGAAGTAATGAAGCAATTTTTCCTGACCGTTGCAATGGGGAAACGTTTGATCGGAAAAGCTATGGCTGTCCATCCGTCAGTTACCAGCGCATTGAAGAACGGGACAGTTGTTATTGTGGCCGGGACTACCAATGGTTATGTCGCGGAAGAAATCCTTCATTCTATCGGCCAGGCTGCAAATTTTTCACCCAAACGGTTTATGCGTGGTATTACTCTCCCACCTGGCTACAAAACTACTGCTGCAGGCAGACTTTCCGATGAAAGCAAGTTTCCCGGCGATGTAGTTATTACCGGGGGTTTTCTGCAAGCCGGTAAAACTATCGATGATATCGTCGATTCTTTAAAAGAAGGAGACGTCATCATCAAGGGGGCAAATGCGCTTGATGTTCCCCACAAGCGGGCAGCTGTCTTAATCGGTAATCCACAAGGTGGCACTACCACTGTTGCGCTTTCTGCTGTTATTGGGCGCAGAGTGCAGCTGATATTACCAGTCGGGTTAGAAAAACGCATATCAGGTGATATTGACCAGATTGCCAATAAAGTAAATTCACCGGGGGCCGTAGGCTGCCGTCTGCTGCCTGTGCCCGGTGATGTGGTAACCGAAATTGATGCTTTGAAGATCTTAACCGGTGTAAGGGCAGAAATGGTTGCAGCCGGCGGCGTTAGCGGTGCGGAAGGCGGTGTCTGGTTGAATCTTGAAGGCTCACCTGAACAATTGCAGGAATCGGAAAAAATACTTCACTCAATCTCGTCTGAACCGCCTTTCACCATATAAATAATCGTTATTAATATTCTGGAGTATTGTTAGCAATTAGCTTTTTGACTATTTCGCATGCTGGTATATCTTGATAAACTGATGTTACTGACTTAGAATAGTTGTTTTGTTGAATCGCTATGTCTTTGATTTTTCTGAGAATTACCGCAGGAGTCGATTTGATTATTGTTATTCAATACGGGTAACTTCTTACTTAAAACCAGGCTTGTTTAGAAATTATTTAGATTTTAGATGTTGCTTTTTGTGTTGTTAAAATTGTAAAGTCCCACTTTACCTCTTCAAACCTCACAAATCCCCACAGCCAATAAGTACCTGTTACTCCCATCATATTACTAACGACTGATTGACGCCACTCCTGATTAACAATTAATATTGCTTCAGTTGAGTATGAGACATCAGTCACATTCCTTTGCCTTCGTTCAGGTTAAATTAATCTAAACGTTGTCCACCAGAGTCTCTTACGAAGTATAATAAGGAATCTGACAACTCGCCAGTAAAACGGAGACTTAAAATGACAACCGGAGTGGAAAAGACAATGGATGGGCTGCTATACGCCATTCGAATGGAAATAGACGGTAAAGAATTTTATTTGAAAGCTAGCCTTGAGAGCGAAAATGAAGTCGGTAAAAAACTGCTGGAATCGCTGGCTGTACAGGAAGATAATCACCGCAAAAAATTTCAGCAAATATTCGAAAATCTGCGCGAGTCCCGTCGGTGGCCTCTGGTGACCTTTAAAAATAATGCGACTACCGTGTTGCGCACTATTTTCTCCGAAGAAACTGCTCGCTTGAAAACCAGGGTCAGGCCCGAGTTTTCGGAAGTTGAAACTGTACGGGAAGCAATGCTGATGGAAGATAAATCTTATGACCTCTACCGCCAGCGTTACGAGCAGGCTGCCGACATTGATGAACGTCAGTTTTATGAGAAGATCGCCGCTGAAGAGCGGGAGCATAAATTGATTCTCCTTGATTACTTCGAGTTTATTAACGACCCGGTTTCGTGGTATGTTAAAGCTGAACGTCATTCCCTTGACGGCGGCAATTAGCTTCCCTTACCATCAAGCGGCTGTCGGTAAAATTACCGAAGAAGAGGTAGAATATCTGATGGCACGCGGTATGACCCGTGACGATGCCACATCTACCATTTTTCGCGGCTTCCTTAACGTCGATATCGAAGGTCTCCCACCGTTGCTTCATGCTGAATTGCAGCGCGCGGTAAAAAGCAGCGAAAAAGATTTCATGTAATTTTGCCTTTTTGTCATGTTGGTCTTTCTGCTCTATTAATAGTCACGCCCAAATAGCGAAGCGCCCATTATATTAATTAGCGGGTATTTGCCTTTTATTTAGCTGCGGGAAATCTTTAATTCATTTAATCATCTTCTGTATTCCTTATTTTCTTGATTATTACTAATAGTCTCAGAATTAAATGGAGACATTCTTTAGCCTCCGAATACACAATTTTAATCGTAAAATAAGGCGCTATCGAGAGTAATTTGTTAGTTCAGATGATATAAGACCATTAGTAACTTAAAACTGGTGACTCAAAATTCATTATTTGTTTTTATATTTCGATATAAAAATTTAATATTTTTAAGTTACCGGAATGCATTTTTGTAGTATAGTAATATTGATTGCCATATCAGCCTGAATCAAATAACGGTGGAGGATTATCATGAACCCGAAAGCTTTTTTCAAAATGAGCTATGGAATGTATGTAGTTTGCAGCAAAGATGGTGATAAAGTAAACGGGCAGATTGCTAATACTGTTACCCAGGTTGCCTCGGAACCAGCTCTGATTGCCGTCGCCATCAACAAAAAAAACCTGACTCATGAATACATCGATAAAAGTAAAGTTTTAACCGTTTCTATCCTGGCGCAGGACACACCGCTGTCCTTTATCGGTAATTTTGGTTTCAAATCCGGTCGGGATATCGATAAATTCAAGGGTATCGATTATACTACTCAGGAAACCGGTGTGCCCATTGTCACTGACAATGCCCTGGCCTATATGGAAGCGAAGGTCATCGGGCAGACCGATGCTGTTACTCATACCGTTTTTGTCTGCCAGGTTATCAGCGCAGAAGTTGTGAAAGAAGGCGAGCCGATGACCTATGCATATTACCATGAAGTAAAGCGCGGCAGTACTCCCAAATCCGCTCCCAGTTATGTCGAAATAAAAAAGGAGGAAAAACCCGTCATGTCTAAGTACGAATGCACCGTCTGCGGCTATATCTATGATCCCGAACTAGGCGACCCCGAAGGTAAAATCCCGCCCGGTACTCCTTTTGAGAAGATTCCCGATAATTGGGTTTGTCCTGTCTGCGGAGCTGCCAAAAGCGACTTCAAGAAAGTATAAGTAGGAGATACCTGAGAATGAAAGCCAGAGAATTTGCTCCCGGGATATTTTCTGTCGGCGTCGTGGATTGGGACCGTCGTTTGTTTGATTCACTGATCCCGTTACCGGACGGTACCAGCTACAATGCTTATCTGATCAAAGGCAGCGAAAAAACCGCACTAATCGATACTGTCGACCGTAAAATGCCGGAGATATTACTTGATAATCTGGATTTATTAGGTATCAAACGCCTTGATTATGTTATCTCCAATCATTCAGAACCTGACCATTCCGGCGCGATTCCCCACGTCCTGGCCAAATATCCGGAAGCTCTGGTGATTTGTACTCCTAAAGCCAAAGATCTGCTCACCGACTTGTTCCATCTGGCGCCTGAAAAATTCAAGACGGTTAATGACCTGGAAACTCTTTCCCTTGGTGACCGCACTTTGGAATTCATTTATGCGCCGTGGGTACACTGGCCGGAAACCATGTTGACATACCTGCGCGAGGACAAAATCCTCTTCCCCTGCGATTTCTTTGGCTCGCACATCGCTACTACCGACCTATATGTCACGGATGAAGGGCGGGTGTACGAAGCCGCCAAACGCTATTACGCCGAAATTATGATGCCTTTCCGTGCGCAAATTAAAAATAACCTGGAAAAGATCAAAGGTTATGAATTCGAATTGATCGCCCCCAGCCACGGCCCGATGTATGGAGAACCGGATTTCATCATCAATGCCTACCACGAGTGGGTTTATGATGAACCGAAAAATGTTGTCGTAATACCTTATATCTCCATGCACGGCAGCACAAAGAAAATGGTGGATTACCTCGTCAGTTCCCTGGCGGTTAATGGGGTCACCGTCGAGCAGTTCGATATGTCTGTCGTGGATACAGGCAAGATGGCGATGGCCCTCGTCGACGCAGGTACCATTGTTATCGGCACGCCCACCGTCATGATTGGCCCCCATCCGCTCATCGCTTACGCCGCTTTCCTGGCCAATGCCCTCAAACCTAAGGCCAAATTTGCTTCCATCATTGGCTCTTACGGGTGGGGAACCAAAGCCGTGGATACGATTGTCGGCCTTGTGCCCAATCTCAAAGTGGAAATCATCCCGCCGGTAATTTGTAAAGGCCAGCCGCGAGACATCGATTATCAAGCCCTCGAAAAGCTTGCCGAAACTATCGTCCAAAAACATAAAGATGCCGGCTTTGTAGAAAAAGCTGAATAAAAAGGTAAGCATCAATAATCGATTGGCAATAATCAAGAAATGAGAAAGAAGGGGGAAATTCGTTCCCCCTCTTTTGTTTTTCCTCGCCCCTCGAGGGAGAGAATTACGGTCAGGGGTTTAACCAAAGAATCTACCATGCTCTAAAATTGAATGTCACTTCGAATTCTACATAAACTTGTATTCCGAGCATAACTGACCGCATAATATTAATTATATTGTCACAATTATAAAAATATCAGGAGCGTAACATGAGACCAAATAGACTTAGAGAACTACTTAAGGCGGGTAAACCAACACTGGGCATGCATTTGATCGATCCATGGCCGGGTATGGCAGAGGTGGTCGGGCATTCCGGCGGATTCGATTATATTGAGTATGTTGGTGAGTATTCCCCCTTCAGTCTGGAAGTGATGGATAATTTCTGCCGTTCTATTGAGCTTTTCCCCAACCTGAGCGCCATGATGAAGGTTGAAGAAAACGGCCGCGGTTTTATTACCCCCCGGGCAATTGATTCTGGATTCCAGAGCGTCCTTTTCACGGATATCCGCACTGTTGATGATGTCAAAGATTGCATCCGGGCGGTTCGTTCTGAAAGACCCGATGCCGGCGGAGTGCACGGCTACGGTATGCGCCGCAGCGTGGGTTATGTGGTGGATGGGCCGGAAGCCTGGGCAAAGGCGATGGATGATATTGTTATCGCGATCATGATCGAGAAAACCGGCGCCATGGATCACCTCGAAGAAATTCTCTCTGTTCCGGGCGTTGATATGGTGCAGTTCGGCCCCAGTGATTATTCCATCAGCTACGGCAAACCAGGCCAGAGCAGATCGCCGGAGATACTGGACACTCAGAAAAGAATGGTTGAAATGGCGCTGAAAAAGGGCGTTGCCCCCAGGGTTGAAGTCCCGTCTTTCGAGGCGGCAAAACCGTGGGTTGACATGGGCATACGCCATTTTTGCATCGGATGGGATGTCACCATCATTTATGCCTGGTGTAACCAGAACAGCGAGGGGATGGGCAATCTCATTCCCGGACTGAAACGGCAAAAAACAGAATCCAAGGATGGCGGTTACGCGGGTATCAAGAAATAATAGAAGATTTATACTTTTCTAAAACAGAAGAAAAAAGAGAAGCGAGAGCATTGCCCTCGCTTCTCTTTCAATCAATTCAATTACGCAGGAAGCAGATTGTTGAAGACTGAAAGCACCCTCTATTATTTCCGGTACTTTCTTTTACCTTCGGTTACTATTAATCCTCTCGAGTTATTAGGTTCGTACCGAAATTCAATGGCCGTGTTGCTTTTTATCTTGTTCTCGTATTCAGGGTAACCCACTGCCCTCGCCAGTGCCATCACCATAAACTGGTTCAGGCTCACTTCTTCAATCATCGCTCTGTCTGATATAAAGCGGTGCAAAGTAGGCGGCATTCTCACCCGTATCTCTCCGCTAAAATTATGGTTAACCGGTTCCGGTATCGGATGGCCTTCTTCCAGATTCGACCGAATCCAATCCATTTTTATTTCTTCAATATCTTTCAGAGCTTCTCCAGGTGTATTCCCGTGTATCATACAAAATGGTAATTCGGCCACTCGAGCCACCCAATATCCACCCTGGTCATCATATTTTTCCAGAATAATGGTGTAAGGTAATCCAGCGTAGTACTCCAAATCTTTAATAACCTTATTCATATTTATTCTCCTGACAGCGATCGATAATTTTCAGCAGGTTCTTTACATAAGCGAACTTGATTGGATTTTCCCTTTTATAAGGTAATTTGTCCTCCCCGGTCATCGCTTTAAAATGTCTTCCGCAAGTTGTAATCTGACCATATTGAATAATTATATTTTCAAAATCCTGCAACGAAACATTCGTTGGATTCAGCCTGATTCTCTGCTCTCTTTTCTCTTGTTTGGTTATGACTTAATTCCTCTCTTATGGTATCACCGGTGACACCATAAGTCAATACTCGATGGGGCACAATTATGCTTATTATGTCATATGAGAAAATAACATTCAAGATGCACAGATGTGGTACTAACAATAAAGCGAGGGGAATTGCCCCTCGCTTTATTAAAAATCGTTTCTATATATTCAGTATTTAGAATTTATATGAATCTTGCCGAAGGTTGATTCTTGATTATTTCCCGTCAGGGGACGCTATTCCATATTTTTTCTTCAGGAAGGTTAATCCGGTGATTGGGTAAATGGCAGCGATCAAGATATCCCCTTCATCCTGCGTGAAATCTTTCACCAGTGCGCGTGCGGTTTCCATTTCCGGTGGCAGCAAATCAGCCGGACGACACTCGATGGTCTTGGCTACCTTCTTGTAATATTTCAATACCAGAGCCATTACCTCCGGGTCGATCGGCGCCGGCGGTTTGCCGTACAATCCGCAGCAGTATTCCATCACCTGCTTGGAAATCAACTTGTATCTACCCACCAGCACATTCTGGACGGCCTGCGTGCCGACGATCTGGCTGGTCGGGGTTACCAGCGGCGGATACCCCAAATCTTTTCTCACCCGCGGCATCTCTTCGTATACTTCCTTGATCCTGTGTAGAGCGTTCGACATCTTTAATTGCGAAACCAGATTAGAAATCATTCCGCCTGGAATCTGGTGCACCAGCACTCCAGCATCGATGATTGACAATGTGGTTTGATTCAGGAACTCTTTGTACTTTGGCGCAATCGACTCAAGGTAATCGCCAACTTTTAAAATCTGGGCTAAGTCCAGGCCGGTATCTCTATCCGTCCCTTCTAAAGCCACCAGCAGTGGCTCAATCGCCGGGTGGGAAGAACGCAAAGCAAACGGTGCCACGCAGGTATCGAGGATATCCACTCCGGCTTCCACCGCTTTCAAGCAGGACATCGACGCCATACCGCTGGAATAGTGGGTGTGCAACTGCAACGGTACATTCACAGCTTTTTTCAATGCGGAAACCAGTTTATAGGCGTCATACGGCGCGATCAGTCCGGCCATGTCCTTGATGGCGATGCTGTCAGCGCCCATTTGCTCCAGGATTTTCGCTTTATTTACATAATATTCGAGGTTGAAGACCGGACCGCCCATTTTACGCTCGGTCAACGAGTAACTGATGGCCAATTGTGCGTGTTTGCCGGCCTTTTTAATGGCTTTAACACTCGTTACCATGTTTCGCTCATCGTTTAAAGCATCGAAAACACGGAAGATATCGATCCCGACTTCGGCGGAATGCTTGACGAAAGCCTCGACAACATCATCGGCATAATGGCGGTAACCTACAAGGTTTTGCCCGCGCAATAACATCTGTAGGGGCGTATCCGGCATCAGCTTTTTGAGTATGCGTGGTCTGTCCCACGGGTCTTCATTTAAAAAGCGGGTGGCTACATCAAAGGTTGCGCCGCCCCAGACCTCCATCGAATGGAAGCCGATTTTATTCATCTCCGGCGCGATCGGTACCATGTCTTCAGTTTTCATTCGAGTGGCGAAGATGGATTGGTGCCCATCGCGGAACGTAACATCGGTAATTTTAACGGGATTCTTGCCTGTTGGATTCATCGTGCGGCACTCCCTGAGACTGTCGGTGTGGTTTGTACAAACACACTAGTCTGCTTTATTTTTTGTAAATTATAAGAACGCTCTTCACTTAGTATAAGAACTCCAGTAATTGATTGTCAAAGCCGATAAGGAATAATTAATCATTATTGTATTCGCTGGTGAAACCTGTCCTCGAACGCTTTTCACTTTACTGAACATTGTTGAAAAATTCTATTGGTACCGTCTGATAAACCAATCCTGCCT
>Ga0182010_10000720_pt1 | contig 18773 bp, 20 predicted proteins | sample 611E1MmetaG_FD_120488 | JGI IMG/M metagenome (GOLD analysis project Ga0182010, IMG submission 120488) | Permafrost microbial communities from Stordalen Mire, Sweden - 611E1M metaG | ecosystem: Environmental > Terrestrial > Soil > Wetlands > Permafrost | place: Sweden: Stordalen | collected...
AAGTACCGCGAAAACCGTTCTGTATCGGCATATTTCGCGGTCCGATAATCGACAACTTCCCTGTCGGTGAAATATGTGCAGAACATGCTTCCGGCTCGATAGAATTTCGTCGGAACACCGGCCCTTTCGGCAGCATCCTTCAACCCTGATTCCAGTTGCTGCATTCTTGCTTCGAGCTTTTCGTAAGTGCCGCTCCTCATCAATATCTTCAGCGTTTCGATACCGGCGGTCATGGCAAGCGGGTTTCCGGAAAGGGTCCCTGCCTGATAGACCGGTCCTTCGGGACATATCAAGGACATGATCTCTTTCTTACCGCCGTACGCGCCGACCGGCAGCCCTCCGCCGATAACCTTGCCAAGACATGTGAGATCAGGCTTGATGCCGTAATACGCCTGCGCTCCGCCGAAAGAGACCCTGAAGCCTGTCATGACTTCGTCGAAGATGAGTATTATTCCGTACTTTTCGGTCTCCTTCCTGAGCGTCTCCAAAAATCCATTTGCAGGCGGGACGCAACCGATATTGCCGACAACTGGTTCAGTTATAACGCAGGCTAAGGATTTCCACTCTTTAGCGATCAGATCCTTAAATGCAGCGCTGTCATTAAATGGGAGCGTAATCGTATTTCTTGCGTAAGATTTCGGGACACCGGGACTGTCGGGCACGCCGAATGTCATCGCCCCGGAACCGGCCTTGACCAGCAAGCCGTCCGCATGACCGTGATAGCACCCCTCGAACTTAATAATCTTGTCCCTCCCGGTGAACCCCCTTGCCGCTCTAATTGCACTCATCGTAGCCTCGGTCCCGGAATTGACCATTCTTATCTTCTCGATAGATGGGACAGCCGCCACGATAAGACGGGCAAGTTCGATCTCTAGCGCCGTGGGTGCGCCGAAGCTGGTCCCTTTTTCAGCGGCCTCCTTCAATGCCCTGACAACAGCCGGATGCGCATGACCAGTTATCATCGGTCCCCACGAAAGGACATAGTCGATGTATTCATTGTCATCGGCATCGATGATGCACGAACCCTTTGCGCTTTTTATGAATACAGGTGAGCCTCCCACAGCCTTAAACGCCCTTACAGGGCTGTTGACACCCCCTGGCATCAGTTCGACAGCCTGCTTGAACAGTAGTGCCGATTTCTTTCTTTTCATGGTCATGAACCTGCCTTATTATTAATATTTCTATTTATATTGTATCGTATTAATTACCGAGGAGAGCAAGGACATCCCTTTTAGCGAGAATGTACCAGATGGAATCTTAACCTGTCAAAGTTCTTCATAGGATATCCATGATTTGTTGTTATTTTAGCTAAAAGAGCATCAATATAAACTCTCAAATGGAAAATAATGAAAGGGTTTCGATTATTTTGCTTTCGATGGTGTTGTTCACTTGGTTCACTACCCTGCTCAAGCTGCCGATGAACCAAAAGCCAGCCAGCCCAAGGTATGCCTACGATGGACTGTCCGATGATAAAAGGCGGAGACAGCAAAATGATGATGAATTGCCCAATAATGAAGAGCGGCTACGGGACAACGAATGGAATGCCCTCTATGATGTCACACCACCAAATGATGATGGACATGCAGAAGCCTGCAACGGGCCGGCAGCAGAAGGAAGCGCTGATGCCGATGGACCACGAGCACCAATGCCTCTGCAGGAGCGCATAACATCGCGCCCTGCTAAAGTCCCTTTCAACTGTGTGAATCGATCTGCTAAACTGTACTGGGTTTCTTAGGGGGATATCGTGCAATCATTTGAAGAACTGATCAATGAATTATCCGATCTCTGCGGTATTGTTCCGGAATATTGGGACGTCTTCGGACGCAGACATGAAACGCCAATAGAAACGAAGACGGCAATCCTGAAGTCCATGAGATTAAAAGCCGATACATCTTCCGAACTAACCACTGAAATCGAAAAGAGACGCCTGTACCCCTGGAATGTCTTTATCGACCCCTCTATTGTAATCCTTTATACTGAACAGCCCATATTACTGACCGTCCATGTGCCGATCAGGCTGGGAGATGAGCCGAGCATTTCCTTCAGGTGCGCACTCGAAGACGAAACCGAACAGATTGACACCTTTTCGTTCTCCCGTCAAGATGTTGAAATAGTCGAACGGCGCGTAATCGATGGCATTCAACATCTAAAGATCAAACTCACTCTGGACGCGCTGAAGGCGATCGGATACTATACCCTCGACATCCTATACACAAGCTCCGGGTTTGGACTCTCAGCGTCCTCCAGGGTAGTAATCACTCCGGAAACGTGCTATCTTCCGCCCTATTTTGAAGCCCCTCCTGCCGAGGCCCTTGCCGATGAATTGCAGGCCGAAAAGACCAGGACATGGGGTCTCTGTCTGAATCTATATGGAATCAGGTCCGAAAAAAATTGGGGGAACGGAGACTTCAGTGACTTGCGCAGGATCACTGAATGGGCAGCCGATCTAGGATGCGGGTTTATCGGCATTAACCCTCTGCATGCAATCCCAAATAAGAGGCCGTACGGAATCAGCCCCTATTCGCCGGTTTCACGGCTTTATAAGAATTTCATTTACCTGGAGATCACTGCAGTACCTGACGTCATAGAATCGAGCGCAGCACTGGAGTTGATGGAAAGGGATGATTTCATGGAAAAAATAAAGGGGCTTCGAGACTCCGTGCTTGTCGACTACGAAGCAATAGCGCGCCTCAAAAATAAAATACTTCGACTCGCATTCGACTCCTTCTTCGATATCCATTATTTTAAGGGATCTCCTCGGGGGGAAGCGTTTAGACGCTATATTCAGCGTGAAGGCTCTCTCCTCGAAGACTTTGCCCTCTTCTCGGCGATCCTGGCCGCTACAGAAACGGAGTCATGGACTGATTGGCCGGTCGAGTACCGCAACATAAGAAACCCCGAGGTCGAAACATTCAGGGAAAACAACGAAAAGGATATCCTATTCTATCAGTATGTACAGTGGCTCATCTATCTGCAGCACGAGGAAATAGCCGAACTTGCCCATCAACTGGGAATGCCGGTAGGATTGTATCAGGATCTGGCAGTCGGCTCTTCCGGCGGAGGATACGATTCATGGATAGCGAGCGGTCTGATTGCCAGCGGGATGGATGTGGGCGCCCCTCCCGATGACTTCAATCCCACGGGGCAAAATTGGGGTTTTCCGCCTTTTGCTCCCGAAAAAATGAAGGCATCCGGATACGAATTTCTCATTCAGACTTTAAGAAAAAATATGCAGCACGCCGGTGCCTTGCGGATCGACCACGCCCTTGGCATGTTCAGGCTTTTTTGGATACCACAGGGATCCAGCGCTGAATTCGGCGCCTATGTGATATATCCATCCGAAGAGATCCTGCGGATCATCGCTCTTGAAAGCGTTCGCAATAAAACTGTAGTCATTGCCGAAGACCTTGGCACGGTCGGAGAGGACGTACGCGATACTCTTTTCAGATTCAGGATGCTTAGTTACAAGCTTCTCTATTTCGAGAGAAACTACCCCGACCCGTCATTCAAGGTACCCGGCAGGTATACAGACCTGGCCCTTTGTTCTGTGACAACCCATGATCTGCCCACACTATATGGATACTGGAGCGGGCGTGACATTGAGGAAAAGACAAGACTCGGACTTTATCCCGATGAGAGTCTGAGGCAGCATCAGTTGTTTGAGAGGGATGGTGACAGGGGACTCCTGCTCCATGCGCTCAAATCGCTTGACCTTCTCCCAGAGAGTTTCTCTGATGATCCGGCTGCGTTTAGTATGATGATACCATCCCTCTGTCTAACTATTTATGAGTATCTGTCCCTTACTCCAAGCAGGCTTCTTGCGGTCAGTCTCGATGATATTATCGGCACACTGGACCAGCAAAACATGCCGGGGACCATCGACGCTTATCCTAATTGGCTTCAGAAAGCACCGGTCACTCTTGAACAAATTATGACAAACAGGTCCTTCCTGACCCTTTCAAAAATATTCAAGAGAAATCATCGCTGACACTAAAGACTGCGATCATTCCTCCAGTCCTGGTCAGCACGATACAGTTAATTCAGACAACTCATAAGGCAAGGCGGCTTATCCGCAGCTCCTTCGCAAAGGCAAACCATCTTGAACCCCTTAGGGGAAGTTCAGGTGATGTCGTCAAGTGCGTAATGATCGTGGGGGGAGGGGTAGCCGGTATGTTTTCGGCCCTCGATCTGGCTGAAATGGGGATCAAAGTCTACCTAGTAAAAAAAGATCAGTCCATCGGAGGCCACATGATCAAGCTCGACAAGACATTTCCGACGATGGACTGTTCTGCCTGTATCCTCACCTCAAAGATGGTCGAAGTGGGCATGGACCCGCTATTCAGTAGTTACAGGTTTTTCGGTACCCACAACCTCTCATTGGCTACATCGTTGAAGATAGGATACGATCTCTTTGGTGACGAGATGCCTAGTGATATAAGGATTATCGGCATCGAGGTCGAAGATATCGAAAACTTCGGCAAAGGGTGCACCCCGAAGGTCGAAGCGGCCATCGCTCCTGCCATCGAGACAGTGAAGAGATATCTCAAGAAATAGCCGATTATTGACATTGCCCATCAGGCCAACTGTCAATGGCAGGCCGCATCATGGTATAATTCTCCATGAAAAATATCCTTATGCGAGGCAATGAAGCCATTGCCGAAGCCGCCATCCGTGCCGAATGCCGGTTTTACGCGGGCTATCCTATAACCCCACAGAATGAAATCCCCGAATATATGGCGCATCGAATGCCGGCGGTCGGTGGCACCTTCATCCAGGCCGAAAGCGAGATTGCCGCGATCAACATGGTCTACGGCGCCTCTGCATGCGGCTCACGGGCGATGACCTCATCGAGCAGTCCCGGGATCAGTTTAAAGCAGGAGGGAATCTCATTCCTAGCGGCGGCTGAACTGCCGGCCGTCATCGTCAATATGCAGCGCGGCGGACCCGGCCTCGGAAATATTTCCGCAAGCCAGGCGGACTACTTCCAGGCCGTAAAGGGCGGAGGCCACGGGGATTACCGGCTTCTGGTGTACTCTCCTTACAACCTTCAGGAGTGTTGGGACCTGACAATGCTTTCGTTCGACAAGGCCGATGAATACAGGGCACCTGTCATGATCCTCGGAGACGCGGTACTCGGCCAGATGATGGAGCCTTTTTCCCAGACGCCCTATGTTAAACCTGATCTACCCCCGAAGACCTGGGCACTCGGCGGATGCAAGGACAGAGAGCCGAACGTAGTGAAGTCACTCTTTATGGGGGAGGGTGAGCTGGAACAGATGAATTACAAGCTCGCTGAAAAATATCGCAGGATGAAAGAGAGCGAAGTAAAATACCAGGAATACATGCTCGATGATGCGGATTTTATTGTCGTCGCCTTCGGCGTGTCGGCGAGGATTGCCTTGTCGGCAGTGAGAAGACTTAGGGATACAGGCTGTAAAATAGGCCTCTTCAGGCCGATCTCCCTCTTTCCATTCCCGGAACGACGTCTCCATGATCTTGCCGGTGGAAAAACGCGTTTTCTGACTGTAGAGCTGAACATGGGCCAGATGGTGGAAGATGTGAGATTGGCGGTCAACGGCAAATCCGAAGTCCTCTTCTACGGCAGACCCGGCGGCAGTCTCATCACACCGGAAGAGCTTCACGAAAAAATATCAGTTCTGCTGTAAGGCCTTAATTTTTTCGAGGACTATTTTTTTTGCAGTATCGATATCAGCTCTCAACTTGCAGCCGGCCGCGTTCTTATGCCCGCCGCCCTCGAAGATTTCAGCGATGTGGGCAACATTAAGATCGTTTTTTGACCTCAGGCTCACCTTGTATTCGTCCCTTCCTGTTTCCCTGAATAAGACCGAAACGTTGACGCTCTTCATCATCCGGGGGAAGGAAACGAAGTTTTCGGTATCATCTGCCGAGGTTGAAGTCTCTTCTAACATCTTTTTCGTTATGACGCTGAAAACGACGTCATCCCTTATTTCCAATGATTCGATCATTCTGAGGTAAAGCTTGAAGCGGTTGTCGGTCCAGGTTTCATATAGTTCCTGGTATATTTTGTTCGGCCTGGCCCCGCAATCGATCAACTCCGCACCAACGCGAAATACCTCGGACGTGGCGTTATCATAACGAAAATTTCCGGTATCGACGACGATGGCTGAGTAAAGATTTATGGCCATCTCGGTAGTAATTGTAACATCGAGCGCCTTAATTAGATAAAATACCATCAGTCCTGTAGCAGCAGCCTTCGGTTCGATCCATTTAATGTTCCCGAAGGCGCTTTCTGTTTCGTGATGGTCGATCACGAAGGCAGGCATGCCCGCAGCAAGAGCTGTTTTCAGGTCTTCGGCGGCGCTATTCTGCTGCTTTTTTTCAAGTCCTATGCGTTCGGGATCATTGCAATCGAGGAGAATCAGTGCGGAAAAATCGGCAGCCTTGCGCCCGGCAGCTTCGAGGGATTCGAAGGTATAAAACTTCTCGTGCCCCGGCAGAAAACGGTAATGTTCCGGAACACGGTGCTTGTCCAGCAGGGCTGTCTTCTTGCCCATTTTTTCGAGTGCCATTACAAATGCAGCCCCTGAGCCTATCGCGTCGCCGTCAGGATTCACATGTGTAGCGACAAGAAAGTTGTCGCCCCTGTTAATGCTATCGATCAACTCTGCCGGCGGAATCATTATTACCTCGCTCTGGGAACTCATTCTCCAGTCTCTTCCTTAGAATCTGAATCCTTTTCCTTGATCTCCTTGAGGATCTTGTCGATCTTGAATCCCTGCTCGATGGACTCGTCAATCCTGAACTCGAGAGTTGGGATAAATTTGGTCCTGACTCTTTTTGCAACCTCAGAGCGTATTATACCTTTCGCTCCATTGAGGATTTCGACAGCAACAGCCCTCTCCTCACTGTTAAGAACGCTGATATAAACGCGGGCTATCTTCAGATCCTCCGAGAGACTGACATCGGTAACCGTAACAAAACCGAGACGGGGGTCCTTTACCCTCCTCATGATTATGTCCGCAATCTCCTCTCTGAGGAGTATGTTTAACCTCTGTGCACGTTTATATGGTTGCATGGTATTAAAAGATGCCCGGACAGGTAATTGCAGACTTTACAACTTGGCCGCTATCTTCTCGATCACAAAATTCTCGAGGATATCGCCGCTCTTCAGGTCGTTGAAGTTCTCAATCATGATGCCGCATTCATACCCGGTCGCGACTTCGCGCACATCCTCCTTGAACCTCTTAAGAGAAGCAATCTTCCCCTGATATACCACGATATTGTCGCGGATGACCCTAACTCCATCACTTGCGCGGATAATAACACCATCGATTACGTAACAGCCGGCAATGGTGCCGAGGCGCGATACTGAATATGTCTGGCGGACCTCAGCCCTGCCCATAATCTTTTCCTTGATAGTCGGTTCCAGCATTCCCTCGAGCGCTTTCTTGACGTTCTCGATAGCCTCGTAGATGATATTGTAAAGCCTTATATCGACGCCTTCCTTCTCGGCCAGCTGCGCAGCTTTTGTCTCAGGCCTTACGTTGAACCCGATAATAATCGCATTTGAAGCTGCAGCGAGCATAACGTCGGATTCATTGATGCCGCCCACTGAGGCATGGATCACGTTAACCTTCACCTCGACATGGGTAATACCCTCAAAGGCGCTCTTGATAGCCTCGACAGAGCCCTGGACATCGCCCTTAAGCACAATATTCAGATCTCGTATCTGGCCTTCTTTAATCTTGGCGTAAAGTTCATCAAGGGTGAGCTTTGGGTGTTTGATGACATCGCTGCCCTTCATTTTTTGGAGGCGTATAAGCGCGATCTGCCTTGCCTTTCTCTCATCCTCGACGACGGTAAAGATATCCCCGGAAGTCGGGACCTCGGCAAAACCTATGACCTCAACCGGCGTGGACGGGCCAGCCTGGTGTATTTTCTTTCCGGTGTCGTCGATAAGAGCACGCACCTTGCCTGATGTGCCGCCGGCGACAAAGGCATCTCCGACCTTAAGAGTCCCGGACTGGATGAGAACAGTAGCTATAGGCCCACGCCCCCGGTCAAGTTTCGCCTCTATGATCGTGCCTTTTGCAGGCCTGTTAGGATTGGCCTTCAGTTCCATGACTTCGGACTGCAGAAGGATCATTTCGAGAAGACGTTCAATTCCGGTGCGTTTCTTGGCAGAGACTTCGACGAAGATATTCTGACCTCCCCATTCTTCGGAAACGACTCCATGCTCGGCGAGTTCCTGCCTAACCCTCTGCAGGTTCGCTTCGGGCTTGTCTATCTTGTTAACCGCAACGACAATAGGCACTTTAGCGGCCTTCGCATGATCGATAGCTTCGATGGTCTGAGGCATAACACCATCATCGGCTGCAACAACGAGGACAACAATATCGGTGACCTTTGCACCCCTAGCCCGAAGCGCAGTAAATGCCTCATGGCCGGGCGTATCGAGAAATGCAATGTCCTTCCCTTGCAGGGAGACTTTATACGCTCCTATATGCTGTGTGATGCCGCCTGCTTCAGTTTCAGTTACTTTTGTCTCCCTTATAGCATCAAGCAACGAGGTCTTACCGTGATCGACATGGCCCATAATGGTAACCACCGGCGGCCTGAAGATGAGGTTCTCCCGTTCTTCGACAAAGTCGCCAACGACATCCACCTGCTCTGCCGAGGCGAATTCGATCTTGACGCCGAAATGGTCAGCAATGAGCATGGCCGAATCCGTATCGACCGGCTGGTTGATGGTCGGCATATATCCCATCTCCATGAACTTCTTTATCACTTCAGGTATTTTATGACCGATAGCATCGGCAAACTCTTTTACAGTAGTCCCTTCCTGGAGCTTGATCGACTTTTTCCTGGGTGCCGTTATAGGCGGCGGTAGCACAGCTTCCGGTCTTCTGAACTTGTTCGGCTTCTTACCTGATTTGAGATCAACCCATTTTTTCTGATCGATCTTCCGGACTGTCTGAAAGGCCTTTTGCATGGTCGGTTTAACCTTGATTTTCTCGACCTTGTCGACCTCTACTTCCTTGCGGAACCGGTCAGGAATCGAAACCTCTTCTTCCTCGGTCGCTGCTATTACCGGAGCATCAGGGGTTAAAATCTCCTGCTCTTCTGATGGCTTCGCTACCTGCAGCCCGACTTCCTTTTTATGGGACTCCGGTTTTACTTTTGCAGGATAAATTCCCTTCTCGGGCCCGGTCTCTTTTCTTTTTTCCGGCTTGATATCATGTTTTATCGGTTGCGGCGGCGCTTCTTCAACTATTGCGACAGCCTTTGCTGGCGCCTTAGGCGCAAAGAGGTTTCGTATCTTCACGGCTTCTTCATCGCTGAGCTTGATATTTGTCGTACCTTTCTTATATTCTGCCACTCTCAGACGAGCAACGGCCGTTACAACGTCCGTCGCTTTAACTCCCAATTCCTTTGCCAGATCGGCGCTTTTTATACCATCAACGGACATTTATTCTGCTCCCTCCCTGGGACAGCCTGCGTTAATCATCGAACTCTCTTGTAACAACATAACTAAAATGTTATCATAAAAGACTTTATATATGCAATGAATTAAGGAGGTCAAAATGGCTGTTTGTAATGTCTGCGGCAAGAAAAAGACGATGGGAAACAATGTAAGCCACGCCAACAACAAAACGAGAAGGATCATCCTGCCGAACATACAGAGGATCAAGATTGTTACTGAAGGCGGAGCGAAAAGGACTTATGTCTGTACCAGATGTCTCCGTTCGAACAAAGTTATAAAAGCAGTTTAACCCTGCAGAATAGCCGCCGGCAGGAAGAAATGAGAGTGCCTTGGAGCATGACGGATTCTTCCTGCCGTAGCGTACCCCACGATGCGTAAACGCACTCTGCAGCCTGTGGATGTCCTGCTCAACTCCCTTTTCCGCAATCTCGGTATCTCGGACAGGATTAGGCTGGAGGCGCTCAGGCGACAATGGCGAACTATCTTTGCCGGTTCGCTTTCCATGCACACCGCACCGGTAGAATTAAAGGCTAGCAAACTTGTAATCGCCGTAGACTCTCCCGCCTGGCTTCAGCACTTGAAGTTTCTGAATAAAGAGATACTGGACAAAATAGCTTCTCATGATATCAGAAACATCCAGTTCAGGCTCGGCAGTGTGCACTTTGACAGCGAACGCCAGATCCCGGATAAAAAAGCCTCTCTCTCTGACTTCAGGGAATTGACCAACGACGACAGGGCCGCCATTGATCGCGCTGTTTCCGAGATAGGAGACGATGAATTGAAGGATGTGATCAGGCAGGCTATGGAGAAAGCGGCGAGAAGAAAGTTAAAGTGAAAAAGTAAGGGCGTATCATAATACGCCTTACTTATTCACAATCTGATTAGGCAGATTCGGCCTTTTTATGGTAAACAACGAGCGGCTTTTCCTTTTTTTGGATAGCCTCTTCGTTGACAATGCACTCTGCGACTTCCTTCTTTGACGGTATCTCATACATGATATCCAGCATTACATCCTCGAGTATCGACCTCAATCCCCTGGCCCCGGCCTTCCTGTCGACCGCCTTTTTTGCCACTGCAGCAAGCGCGCCCTCCGTAAACTTCAGTTTCACATTGTCGAAAGAAAGAAGTTTCTGGTACTGTTTGACTAGCGCATTCTTCGGCTCCGTCAATATTCTTATGAGAGCATCCTCATCGAGATCCATCAGCGTCGCAACTACCGGCAGCCTGCCGATGAATTCCGGAATGAGTCCGTACTTCATCAGGTCCTCGGGTTCCACAGTCTCAAGAAGGTTTGCAGCCTTCTTCTCCGCCTCTTTCAACGGTTTCGAGCCGAAGCCGATCCTCTTTTTTCCGCTCCTCTCCTCGATGATCTTGTCGAGGCCTACGAACGCTCCACCGCAGACGAAAAGGACATTGGTGGTATCGAGCTGAATATATTCCTGCTGCGGATGTTTCCTTCCGCCCTGCGGAGGTATGTTTGCCACAGTGCCCTCGATGATCTTCAGGAGAGCTTGCTGAACGCCCTCTCCCGATACGTCCCTCGTTATGGACGGGCTGTCGCTCTTCCGGCTGATTTTATCGATCTCATCTATGTAGATAATTCCAACTTGGGCCCTTCCGACATCGTAATTAGCGGCCTGCAGCAGCTTTAGAAGAACATTCTCGACATCTTCTCCGACATAACCGGCCTCGGTGAGTGTAGTTGCGTCGGCAATGGTAAATGGCACATCAAGTAGCCTGGCGAGGGTCTGGGCAAAAAGCGTCTTGCCAGTACCGGTCGGCCCGATAAGCAGGATATTGCTTTTCTGCAGTTCGACGTCCGATTTTGAACCCCTGAAAATCCTCTTGTAATGATTGTGTACTGCGACGGAAAGGATCTTCTTTGCCCTCTCCTGCCCTATCACATAGTCATTAAGGAATTTATGTATCTCTGAAGGCGTCGGTAATTTTTTGGCAGTCCCGTCCTCGTGAGTGCTCAATTCTTCTTCTATAATTTCATTACACAGACTGACGCATTCATTGCAGATATAGACCATCGGCCCCGCTATCAATTTCTTGACTTCATCTTGGGCCTTTCCGCAGAAAGAACACCTCAAGGCGACCTCATTATTCTTCTTAGCCATCTTTATCCTCCATATGCCGTGCAATACCGGCACTATGAACTTCTGGGGGGCGAGACAGAGCCTCGCCCTACCCCCATTTCTTATTTCTTCGGAACTTCCTTCAGTGAAAAGATAACTTCGTCGACAAGTCCATATTGTTTGGCATCGTCGCCCGACATGAAGTAATCTCTCTCCGTATCGACCCTTATCTTTTCGAGGTCCTGCCCAGTATGCTTAGCCAGGATGCCGTTCAGCAAGTCCTTCATCTTCAATATCTCTCGCGCATGAATCTCCACATCTGTGGCCTGCCCGTAAAATCCGCCTATAGGCTGGTGGATCATGATGCGGGAGTTAGGCAGGGAAAACCTCTTGCCAGCAGTACCCGCGCACAGCAGCAACGCTCCCATGCTGGCAGCCTGGCCGATGCAATATGTGCATATATTCGGCTTTACATACTGCATGGTGTCGTATATAGCGAGACCAGCCGTTACGGAACCGCCCGGGGAATTGACATAGATATGAATATCCTTATCGGGGTCCTCAGTCTGAAGAAACAGCAGCTGGGCAATAACCACATTAGCGATGTTGTCGTCGATGGCAGTACCGAGAAATATGATCCTGTCTTTGAGCAGCCGAGAATAGATGTCATAAGCGCGCTCAGTCCTGCCAGTCTGTTCAATTACAATAGGCACTATGCTCATAGTTACTCCTCTTCAATCTTTGCTTTACCGAGAAGGGCCTTCATGGCCTTCTTTTCATATATGGCGTTCTTGACGCCATCGAGTGAACCGTCCCTTGCGACGTAATACTTGATGACATTTTCGGGAGTGACATAATATCTACGGGAGAATTTGAGGATCTCTTCCTTGAGTTCATCCTCCGAAACAGTAATCCCCTCCCTTTCTCCTATTATATCCAGAAGTACGGAGACTTTCGCACTCTTTTCGGCCTTGGGCCTGTATTCCTTGATAAGATCCTCATCCGTTCCCTGGTGCTTGCCTTCGGCCCTGATCTCTGCGATTATACGATCCAGTTCGAAATTGACCATTCCCTCAGGTGCATCGAATGCATGGGCGGCGAGAAGTTTCTCGATAAGCTCGATCTGTTTCTTACGGTCCGCCTCGGCGGTTTTCGAGGCGAGCACGTCCTCTCTTACCCGGTCCTTCAAAGCCTGCAGGTTCTCTATTCCCATATCTTTTGCCAGCTCGTCGTCAATGGCTGGGATGTTCCGCCTTTTTACATCCTTTATCATCATTCGGAATTTAGGGGTCTTACCGGCAAATTGCGTAGTCGAATCTTCGGGAAAAGCTATTTCAGCGGAAAACTCCTCACTCTTTTTCTTTCCGATGAGAGAATCAAAAAACTCCTTCGGATACGGTCCGCTGCCAACTTTAATAACGACGTCCTTAGTCTCGACACCATCGTCAGTAGTGTAGTCTAGCGTTACTAGGTCCCCCGAAGCCACAGTGGCGTCGATTGCCTCGAATGTTCCTTTTTCTTCGGCGACACTCTTTATGATAGTGTCAATCTCCTCGTCCTTAATCTCAACCGGGACATGCTTTACTGGAATATTCTCATATTCCAGGTTCTCGATCTTGGGCCTGACCTCGACAGTAAATGTCATGACAATTGGCGCATTTCTCTTAAAATCGATACCCTCTTCCATTTCAGGTTTTGCAACAGGCTTTATATCCGCCTCTTTGACCGCCTCCATATAATATTCGGGTACGAGTTTTTCTAAAACCTCCGATTCGACGCTCTTGCCAAAACGCTTTTCAATTATAGACATCGGTGCCTTGCCGGCCCTGAAGCCAGGCAGGTTGGCGCGCCGCCGCGCCTCGAGAAGACCTTTTTGAATCTCTGTTTCCACAATATCAGCCTGAATTTCTATGGTAAGACGTTTCTTCGTCGACGAGATTTCTTCGCAGGACTTAATCAAGAGACCCTCCTAAATAATATGATTTGCGTTTGATTTTCAAACCCTTAGTTTAAAGGTTGAGATGGTCCTTTGTCAATTTTTCATCTGCAGCCGGAGTATTTGTCCAAATTATCAATATGTCACGTTATTTCTCAGGCTATAATACAGAAATCCCGACGCCATTCGGATTGAGGCTATCTTGGATTCGTTAGCTTCGAGCGTAAAAGACGTCTCTTATTGAGGCGGTTGAAAAAATTTGTGATAAATCCAAAAAAAAAGGATTCCGCCGGAATCCTTTTTTTCTATAATTGCTGATGATAAGCCGTGATTATTCAGCTGTCTTCTTTGCCCTCGACTTTTTCGGCTTCTCTTCAGTCTCTTTCTTAGCCTTGGGAGCCGCCTTTAGATTCTCTTTCTTCGGCTTTGCAGTCTTCTTTTCAGGGGCTTTTTTCTCGGTCTTTTTTTCGCCTTCTTTCGCGGACGTCTTCATCTTGAGATCTTCGTAATCAATAAATTCTATTATCGCCATCGGCGCACGGTCATTGACCCTTTGGCGTGTCTGGATGATCCTCAGATAACCGCCGTTGCGGTCTGCAAAGCGTGGCGCGATCTCGGAAAAAAGCTTTGACATTACAGTCCTGTTAGGAATATACGACATAACCATCCTCTTTGAATGAAGGTCTCCCCTCTTCCCGAAGGTTACGAGTTTTTCAGCGATTCCTTTGATGGCCTTGGCTTTGGCCACTGTCGTCTCTATTCTCTGATGTTCAAAGAGAGAGGAAACCAATCCCCTCAGAAGTGCCTTTCTCTGATTGGCGGTTCTGCTGAACAGCCTCCCTGCAACTTTATGACGCATTGCTGTCACTACCTCCTTTTGGAGCCGTTTCGAACCTCATTCCAAGGTGCAGTCCCATGGAACTGAGGATATCCTTGATCTCATTCAACGATCTGCGACCGAAATTCTTCGTTCTCAACATTTCGTTTTCGGTCTTCTGAACGAGGTCGGCGATGGTTTTGATGTTGGCGTTCTTGAGACAATTGTATGCCCTCACGGACAATTCGAGTTCGTCTATGTTCTTAATCAGGTTATCGTTCAGGAGTGCACCTGATACCATCTTGCCGGATGCACCGACAGGCTCCTCAGTAGCATCGCTTTCCTCTACAAATATAAACAGGTCCAGATGTTCCATCATGATCGAAGCAGCGTCGCTCACTGCCTTCTCCGGAGTGATACCACCATCAGTCCAGACCTCCATAATGAGCCTGTCGTAGTCCGTAGATCTACCGACTCTCGCCTTTTCCACCCAAAAATTCACCTTTTTGACGGGGCTGAACGCCGAATCAACGGCGATGACATCAATGGGAATGCCTTCTTCCTTGTTCAGTTCGGCAGAAACATAGCCCTTCCCCTTTCTGATGAACATTTCCATTTCCATAGTGGTCCCCGAATCAACCGTGGCAATGTAGTGGTCTTTATTCAGTATATCCACGCCCTGGTCCGTAAGAACATCCGCTCCTGTCAGGACCTTGGGACCCTTGATATTCACCGTAACTGTCCTTTTTCCGTCGCCATGAAGTCTGAGCCTGAGCTTCTTAATATTAAGAATAACGTCGACAACATCTTCCTTGACGCCCTTAATCGCAGAAAACTCGTGAAGAACACCGGCGATTCTCACACCTGTCACAGCTGCACCCTCTATAGATGACAGAAGGACTCTGCGAAGAGAGTTCCCTATGGTCGTGCCGAATCCGCGCTCCAACGGTTCTACTACGAGTTTTCCGTATGAGTCTGTCCGCGTTTCAGCGTCAAAATTAATCTTCTTGGGCAACTGAAAGCCCCTTTTCACAAGGTCCATTTTAAGGCCTCCCTATGCCTTTGTTCTATATTATTTATACTTTATATTAGCTTCAAGTACCGACATTAAGCCCGGTATCTGAAATTATTTCGAATAGAGTTCGACTATGAGCTGTTCCTGAACGGGCAGCTGTATCTCATCACGCGTAGGTATCCTGACAAAAGTACCCTTAAGCGCGGTAGCGTCAAACTGAATCCACTCAGGGAGGCCTCTATGTTCTGCGACGGAGAGGCTCTCCGCAACAGTGGGATTCTCCTTGCTCGATTCCTTTAATCCGACCACATCGCCGGGCCTAAGCAAATGAGAAGGAATGTCGGAACTGCGCCCGTTTACTAGAAAATGTCCGTGCTTGACAAGCTGGCGCGCTTCTCTTCGGTTAGCTGCAAAACCCATTCTGAATACGGCGGCATCGAGCCTTCTTTCCAATAGCTGGAGCAAAACCTCGCCTGTAACGCCCTTCATCCGCGACGCCTTTTCGAAATAAAGCCTGAACTGGCGCTCCATTATGCCGTAGATTCTCCTGACTTTCTGCTTTTCCCTTAGCTGCAGTCCGTAGTCGGAAAGTTTACCGCGGCCCTGACCATGCTGGCCGGGCGGATATTTTCTTCTCTCAACGCCACATTTTTCGGTATGACACCGGATGCCCTTGAGAAAGAGCTTCTCTCCCTCTCGCCTGCACAGTCTGCACAACGGGCCGGTATAACGTGCCATTAAACTCTCCTCCTCTTCGGCGGCCTGCATCCGTTATGCGGCACCGGTGTTACGTCCTTTATAAGGGTAATATCTAGTCCGGCAGCCTGGAGGGCGCGGATGGCCGTTTCCCTTCCTGCGCCCGGCCCCTTCACAAATACGTCCACATGCTTCAGGCCCATTTCCATGGCCTTTTTTGCTGCTGATTCAGATGCCATCTGAGCTGCAAAAGGAGTACCTTTTCTTGAGCCCTTAAACCCCAGGCTGCCTGCACTTGACCACGCAATAACATTACCGTTTGGGTCTGTGATGGTAACTATAGTATTGTTAAACGTCGTCTGTATATGCGCGGCGCCGCTTGGGATATTTTTCTTAACTTTCTTTCCACTGCGTTTTTTCTGAGCCATTTAAGTGCAGTCCTCCTTTACTTTTTCTTCACGATGAGCTTCCGGGGTCCCTTACGAGTCCGGGCATTCGTACGGGTCCTCTGTCCCCTGGCGGGCAAATGGGCCTTGTGCCTCAGTCCTCGGTACGATCCGATATCGATCAGCCTTTTGATGTTCATGGCCAATTCGCGTCTCAGGTCGCCCTCGACCTTTTGGTCCTTCTCGATGACGTTTCGAATTTTGACAATGTCTTCATCGGTAAGGTTTTTGACTCTGGTGTCGGGATTCACGCCCGTCTCACTAAGAATCTTGACAGACAGGGACCTGCCTATGCCAAATATGCGTGTCAGTCCAATCTCGACACGCTCGTTCTTGGGAAGATCAACCCCGGCTATTCTCGCCATAAAAAACTCCTTTATCCATATGATATTAAATACTTAAATAGTACCGCGTTTTAGCAAAACAGCGTATCTGAGCCAATTAACCCTGACGCTGCTTGTGCCTGGGGTTCTCGCAGAGTACGCGCAACACACCCTTTCGCTTGACAATCTTACACTTCGAACAGATAACCTTCACTGAAGGTCTCACCTTCATAATTCATCCTCCTCATTGCAAAAAGCAATAAACCAGCAACAGCTGCCAACTTAGCCTTGATTATTTCATTTAAAGCGGTAAGTAATACGGCCCTTTGTCAGATCATAGGGCGACAGCTCCACCGTCACCTTATCTCCAGGCAATATTTTGATGAAATGCATCCGCATCTTACCTGAAACATAGGCGAGTATGACCTGACCGTTTTCGAGCTCGACTCTGAACATCGCATTGGGTAATGGTTCAAGAATTGTTCCCTGGACTTCTATATTCTCGTCTTTTGCCATAGTCGTAATCAGACAGTATACCCTTTTATCATATTTTAGTCAATATTTTTGGCCCTTGCTTCGTAATAGCGATCGTGTGCTCAAAGTGGGCCGACCACGATCCATCAGTTGTTACTGCGGTCCATCCATCATCAAGTATACGGACATCCGGGCCGCCTGCGTTAACCATTGGCTCTATAGCCAGAGTCATACCTTCCCTAAGCCGTGGCCCTTGGCCAGCCCTGCCGTAATTGGGCACCTGCGGGTCCTCATGCAGAGAGCGCCCTATCCCGTGCCCCACAAAAGCCCTGACAACGGAATAGCCGTGCTTCTCGACATGTACTTGTACAGCCGAAGAAATATCGCCGATCCGGTTCCCTACAACTGCTTTTTCTATTCCAAGCATCAGTGCTTCTTCAGTGATCTTCAGTAGATGCGCATTCCCAGCTCGGACGTTACCAACCGGGATGGTCATTGCCGCATCTCCATAAAAACCGTCAAGCACCGTACCTATGTCGAGGCCTACAATATCGCCGGACTTCAGTTTCATCCCCCGGGACGGAATGCCATGTATTACCTGGTCGTTGACTGACACACATACACTTGACGGATAACCCCTGTATCCGCGAAAGGCTGCGCCAGCGCCTCGTTTCCTTATCCCCTCATCAACGAATCTTTCGATATCGGCAGTCGCCATTCCTTCGGTTACATGGGATTTCAATCCTTCAAGCACCTCGGCTACGATACGGCATGCATCTGCGATTTTCCGAATTTCGGTCTGCGATTTGACGATTATCACGTCGCGAGATTTAACTTATCCCCTTCTCCCTTTAAGTCTCCCCTTCTTCAAAAAGCCCTCATAGGACCGTGTCATAAGATGGGATTCGATCTGAGATACTGTATCAAGCGCCACACCGACCGCTATAAGGAGGGATGTGCCGCCGAAATAAAAAGGCACGTTAAATCGGCTGATGAGTAGCTCTGGAAGAATACAAACCGTCGAGAGATAAACGGCCCCGATAAAGGTAAGCCTCGTCAGAACACGGTAGATGTACTCTGACGTCTTCTGTCCGGGTCGTATGCCGGGTATGAACCCCCCATGTTTCTGAAGATTCTCGGCGATATCGACGGGATTGAAGATGACCGCAGTATAAAAATATGCAAAAAAGAATATAAGCCCGACGTAAAGAATGGAATGAAAAATCGATCCGAAAGAGAGCTGTTTCGCCACGGACTGCACCCATGGGACGGCGATAAATCCGGCGATAGTCGCCGGGAACATTATGATCGAAGAAGCAAAAATCGGGGGGATAACTCCAGCAGTATTGATTTTCAGCGGCAAGTGCGTGCTCTGTCCTCCAAACATCTTCTTGCCGATAATCCTTTTTGCATACTGCACGGGAATCTTGCGCTGCCCGCGTTCTATAAAAATGATACCTCCGATAACGATTACCATCACTACGACGAGAAGAATCACGAAAAAGATCGAGAGTTCGCC
>Ga0182010_10000721_pt1 | contig 18765 bp, 13 predicted proteins | sample 611E1MmetaG_FD_120488 | JGI IMG/M metagenome (GOLD analysis project Ga0182010, IMG submission 120488) | Permafrost microbial communities from Stordalen Mire, Sweden - 611E1M metaG | ecosystem: Environmental > Terrestrial > Soil > Wetlands > Permafrost | place: Sweden: Stordalen | collected...
CCCATGCTCAGACCGGTTATTGCCCGTCCTGAACGGTCTTTGATCGTCTTATATTTTGCATCAATTGCTTTTACCAGTTCGTCTGACACAAATGTTTCGTATTGTGATTTAGGGTCAACAGGACTATTCCAATACCAGCTGCTATAACCGCCATCAGGACAAACAATAATCAGGTTATATTGATCGGCAGCTTTTTCAAAACCTTTGGCTTTACTGATCCAGTCGAGATGATTCCCGCTATAACCGTGAAGTAAATAAACTACCGGCAGTTCTTTTGCAGATGAATAATTATCGGGTATTACTATTACTGCTTTAATATCTTTCTGCATTGACACACTGTGGACCTTGATTGTATCGACTATTGCGGCCCTGTTTGAGCTGAAAGCCCAGATCGTAAGAAGGAAAATAAGAATTCTTTTCATGTACTTCACTCATTAAATAATACTTCTGTTAAATCAAGATGGGATTCCTGGGAGAATCCGGGCTCCTTAATACCCAATTGTAAATCTTTCCCTGTGATGAGCCGGTTTTTCAAGCTCATCGATCATCGCCACTGCATAATCCTGTACAGATATCTTACTCTCTCCTTTTTCATCAACGATAAGATCATCTTTCCCCAGGCGAAAATGTGCGGTCCGTTTTCCCGGGTGTATATCGCCGGCAGGGGAGAAAAATACCCAGTCGATGCTTTTTTCAGCCGCCAGGTCTATCAGATAAACATTTGCCAGAGCTCTAATGGCAGGAAGGTATGATTCAGGAATTAATCCGGCATCCATCAACCTTTTCCCGGGAGAAACAAAAAGAGACCCTGCCCCGCCAACTACCAGTAACCGTTTTCCACCTGCCTTTCTGACCCCTTCGAGTATGGCCCCGTATACCCTGGTAGTTTCCGCCGCAATATCCGGATTAGTCCAGCCCGGATTATAAGCACTTATCACGGCATCCATTCCGTTGCATAAATCTGCTACGGTTTTTGCTGAAGAAACATCACCTTGTTTTACTTCCAGGTTTTTATGTACTGTTTTTATCTTTTCAGGGTGGCGGACAACCGCCGTTACTTGTTGACCACGATCCAAAGCTTCGTTAAGTATCGCTGTGCCAACAAATCCGCTCGCTCCAATCAATAGAATTTTTTTCATGTTCCGGAATTATATTAGTTTATATTACGCTGGCTTTTTCGCAAAGCCCGCAAAGAACTTAATAACTTGAGTTTAACTTCACATTCTTTGCGACTACTTTGTGCTTTCTGGATGTTAAAATTAATGAGAGGGTACCATTTTATACATGATCAATAGAGATCCTGGTTTATCCTTCGCTATAAGTGTCAATCCTTTAATAAGCTCCTCTCCTGTTTTTAAAACTGCAAGGTTAGAATCTTCATCTGTCAACTCATAATTGACTTTTGGATCTAATCCTCTCAGTTTTACCACCAGGGATTCTTCATCACAATCTTTACGTCTGAAAGCAATAATGATCCCATCACTTTGCGCCGGACGGTTTAACTGGTAAGACAACCAGACATTATCCTGAGTCATATTTCCTGTTCCTGTCAAGGGGTAATAATCACTATAAAAATAAGGACGAAGAGTCTTATAATTCTTTATACATTTTTGCATCGCAGGAATTGATTCCGAATTCCTGCCGGTCACCTCCCAGTTCATTACCATTGTGGCACCCAATCCCGATCTGAAGAAATAATTATCTGTCTTATAAACCGAGGTGCCATGAATTGGCAAGTAGAAGTTAAGCCCATATGTATGGCATTGATAACCATTGGGTTCACCATACTGGTAATCGGTTCTCCAGAGAGGAGCGCTACGCAACGTTGTCTCCAGATCAAGCCGGCGTCCTCCACTGGCACAATTATCTATAAGCAAGTTTGGGAAGCGAACCAAAAGGCTATCCCAGTAAGCATACAATCCCTCAATATGTCTTATCTCAGAAATACCAATACGATCAGGTTTGTCATTGCCTTCCCAGTATGGCATTGGATCAAAATTGAAATCCTGCCTGTAATAGTCAATCCCCTGCTTCTTAAGAAAATCAGAGATATAATCTGTCAGCCACAAACGTGCAGTTGTATTACCAAGGTCAAAAAGGCAGTTTTCGTCTCCAGGAATTCTTAGCATCCACTCAGGATGTTCTTTCTCAAACTGTGTTCCCTTGCGAACACGTTCTGGTTCAAACCACACCATGAATTTTGAACCAACAGCATGCACTGCGTCTGAAACCGGTTTAAGACCATCAGGGAAGCGATCCTTTTCAGGTGTCCAGTTACCAACATTTTGCCACCAGTCGCCTTTATCCCATCCACATCCTGTATACCATCCAGCATCAAGCCAGAATACTTCAGGGGCAACTTTGAACTGCTGATAACGGTATACAAGGGCAATTGCATAGTCTGCCCTAAGACAATTATATTCATTACACGGAGCCGGATCTCCATAATCAAAACTACCCGACAACGGATATTCAGCAAATTTCCCGTTTATCTTGCGGAAATTATGTGCCAGGATGAATTGTCTGAACCGATTGTGGCCCTCCATCCTGTCTTCTCCTTTCCAGAAAAGCAGACATATTTTCGGTGTACGGATCTCTTCTTTTGAATAGAGCACAACCTTTAATTTCTCCATCCCCGATTTTAACAATACCGTTTTTGCATCCAACTGGCTGATATCTGCATACCACTTCCCTGTCCATCCAATAGCAACAACAATACCTCGTTCTCCGGGAGCCTCAATATTGAAAAACGGGAAAGCGGTATTATCTGATGAACGTCCGCCAAAAGGAGTCATATAAACATTCGCTCCGATCTTCAGATTTTCATCAACAGGCTGAAAGTCGCTGCGCTCAGCATTACTTCCTTTAGCATGATGAAGGATAAAAGTCCCCTTTTCATCAGAAACAAAAGAATAATTAATAGCTGCTGCCTTTTCAATCACCGGTGAGTTTGCAGCTGAGGTGTTAATAAATTTCAGTACCCATTCAACAGCATGAAAATCGTTGAAACAGGAAACAAAGCACTTTACAACCAGTCCACTCTGTTTATCCGAGTAGGTGAAAACAGACTCTTCTATGTTCGGATCGGTTGTTTTCTTCTTTTCTGCCCTATAAGTCCAGCTTTTTATAAAACTTTCAGAACTTTTACCACCGTAAACGAAAGAAAACGGGGGAATCTTACCTCGAGCAAAATGTTCTTTGACCCATTGATGAGAATTAACTTCCTTTGCAGAAGTGCTTAGAGGCGATTGACTGGATACCTGGCTACTGTATAAAAACATAACCAATGAAATCAAAAGGGTAATTTTTACTCTAAATATCATCATCTTTTAATATTAATAATTTAAGAAATCATTAATAACAAGCCAGACTCTTAATTTCCGGAGTACCATCAGATTTTAAAACTTCAAGCTTAATGTCCGAGAATATACCTTCTTTGATTACTTCAATTCTTTTATGACCAATAGAGGAACCGGTACTGATCAGTTGCCATTTATTGTCTGCTTTTCCTGTGAGCTTGTATTCAAGTATCCTCTCCCCTTTTGAGATCTCTTCCATAATTACAACATACTTTAGCTTTTTTGGTAATTGAAATTTTATATTGAATTCATTTCCAGTGCCTGAAGTTTCACCTAACAACTTTTCAAAATTCTTTTTAATCTTTACTCCGAATTCATTCATCCGTTTTATGTCTGCATCAGGTACTAAGCCCCTCTCATCAATTACAACCCCCAGTAACATATTGGTATTTCTGCCGACACTTTTGTTGTATTTATCTATCAGTTCCCCGAGGCTTCGCAACTGATCATCCTGATCTTTACGCCAGAACCATCCGCCCTGAAAAGAAGAGTTTTTACGCAAGGGAAAATCTGACTCGCCGGGGCACCAGAATAAACCGTCTGGATTACCATTCAGACCCTTTATTTCTATTATACCCGAAGCTGAAGTTGTTGAATCAGCCCTGGACCAGCAGGGATATGGTGCAACCCCTTCTTCATTACCAACCCACCTTATATTGTTTTCATATCCGAAAGGTCCCTGGAAAGCAATTGCATCAGGTTGATATTTTTTCAAAAGTGCCAACACGTCAATTCCTCCTTTCTCAGGAGGCAATACACCTCCATCGAACCATAATTCAAACAAATCGCCATACTCCGACCATAATTCGGTAAGCTGGGTTTTTACTATGTCATTGTATTTTTTCTGTTCTTCAGGATCACCGGAAACAACTTTCCCTGGATTGTCCACTTTCAAATATCCATTGGCTGTTGTACTTGCATATATACCAGGCTTAAGGCCATATTTCTTACATGATGCTATAAAATCTTTAACAATGTCTCCCTGGCCATTTCGCCATGGAGAATTTTTTACACTATATTGATGCGCTTTTGTTGGCCATAAACTAAAACCGCTGCAATGTTTTGCCACAAGAACAGCATAAGTTGCCCCTGCAGCCTTTGCTGCTTTGATCCACTGATCAGTATTAAGCTCTTTGGGGTTGAAAATGGAAACATCGGGATGATAATTCCAATCCTTACGAAAATCATATGAAGGCTCAAAAACCGGCATGTCAAAATGAATAAGCACGCCTATCTCAGAACCAGCCCACTTTAATTGGACCTTTGAAGGAAGGACAGACTGGGCATTTTGTACCCCGGACTCAATAAAGATGCCCAAAATAGCTAAAATTAAAAATTTGAGTTTTCTCATATTGTGTAATATCTTGCATTGAAAAAATATTAAGCCTTGTTTAGCATAAGAAGACAAATTTTAACATAAATATAGTTCATGATTACAAATCTATGATCATTTATCCCAAAAAATGACTATTATCCCTGACATCTCTTCCAACCTCATATAATCCCTAATTGTCACGGATAGAAAAAAAGGTTGAGACTATGATTCAAATTTATGAATTTTGAAAGTACTATGTAGTTCTTATTTGAAATTTGTAATTTTGCAGGTATGGATAAAATTGAAACAATAGCAGATTTTTATAAAGGTAAATTCGACTGGATACCTGAAAATTTAAAAAATGAGATCGGGCATTTCAATGTTTTTAACTTAGAACCATTTGTCGGGGACAAGGCCCAACCTGTACCTTATAAGCGTCGTGATTTTTATAAAATCATGCTTGTGAAAGGTAACAGCCAGGTCCATTATGCCGATAAGGTCGTTGAGGTTAAAAAACAGGCATTATCTTTTTCCAATCCGAAGATACCTTATAAGTGGGAACATCTTGATACCGTAAGGAATGGATCCTTTTGCATTTTCAATCAACATTTTTTTCATCAATTCGGTGACCTGAATCAATATTCAGTTTTTCAGCCAAACGGTACCCATATTTTTGAGTTGTCGGATGAACAGGTAGAAAAATCAGCTGCCATTTACGAACGGATGTTTGAAGAAATCAACTCTGATTATATTCATAAATACGATGTATTACGGAATCTTGTATTTGAACTGCTTCATTTCGCTATGAAAATTCAGCCTGCCGCCAATTATGACAAACAACAAATAAATGCTTCCAAAAGAATTTCAGTTTTGTTTTTAGAGCTTTTAGAGCGTCAATTTCCTATTGACGACCTTCACCAGAGATTCAACCTGCGTTCAGCCTCTGATTTTGCAAGCCAGTTAAACATTCATGTAAACCATTTGAACAGAGCCGTAAAAGAGACAACACAAAAAACTACATCTCAGGTCATCGCAGAACGCATTTTGCAGGAATCAAAAATACTGTTAAAGCATAGTACCTGGAGCGTGTCTGAAATTGCATATGCGTTGGGTTTTACCGAAGTAACCCATTTCAATAATTTTTTTAAAAAGCACATTCAGTCAAGTCCATTGAAATTCAGAAATGTTTGAATTTCGTAATTTATTGTTTTGTTTTAGTTATAATAAGACCTGTTTCAGATTTATCTTTGCACTCTGATTATAAATGCATATTTATGGAAACAAAAATTCAAAAACGCAAATTAGGAAAAAGCAACCTTGAAGTCTCTGCTATCGGACTCGGTTGCATGGGAATGAGCTTTGGCTAAGGAACTATTGACGATAAGAAACAGATGATAACACTTATTCATAAAGCAGTAGAAAGCGGAGTTACTTTTTTTGATACTGCCGAAGTTTATGGACCATTTATTAATGAAGAACTGGTAGGAGAAGCTCTGGCTCCGTATCGCGATAAAGTGGTGATAGCCACTAAATTTGGCTTCGACACCACAGGAGCTTCAGCACTCAACAGTCGCCCGGAGCATATCAAACAAGTTGCTGAAGCTTCACTAAAACGACTCAGGGTAGAAGTTATTGATTTGTTCTACCAGCATCGTGTTGACCCTGATGTACCAATTGAAGACGTTGCCGGAGCAGTACAAGACCTTATTAAAGAAGGAAAAGTAAAACACTTTGGTCTTTCCGAAGCCGGAGTAAAAATTATCCGTCGTGCTCATGCAGTTCAACCCGTTACTGCGCTTCAGAGTGAGTATTCCCTTTGGTGGCGTGAACCGGAAGCAGAGATCCTACCCACTCTGGAAGAACTTGGCATTGGTTTTGTCCCATTCAGTCCGCTTGGTAAGGGTTTCCTTACTGGCAAAATGGATCAAAACACAACTTTCGACAGTAAAGACTTCCGTAGCACTGTTCCCCGTTTATCGGCTGAAAACCTTAAAGCAAATATGGCATTTGTTGATTTGCTTGAACAAGTTGCGAAACGTAAAAAGGTTACACCTGCTCAAATTGCACTTGCATGGTTACTTGCTCAAAAACCATGGATTGTTCCGATCCCTGGCACCACAAAATTGCATAGGCTGAAGGAGAATCTCGGAGCTGCAGCCGTAAACCTCTCATCTGATGAACTTCAGGAAATAAACACAGCTTCATCTGAAATTAAGGTTCAGGGTGAAAGATATTCAGGTGGAAGTGCAAAATTAATTAATCGCTGAAATTATATACGGGAATTATAACCCAATATTCAAAACACCATGGAGGATCAATAAATGAGTATAACTGAGACAGCCATTAAAAACCATGAAGAACTGTGGCCGGATTATAATTCACGAGCCATGCAAACTGATCCGGAACTGATTGAATTATTTGACAATTTTGCTTTCGACGAGATAATTGGTTATGGCAATCTGGATACCAAAACCCGGGTTATGATGATCTTAGGTTCCACCATAGCCTGTCAGGCTTTGGGAGAATTCAGAATGATGGTGAACGCAGCTCTGAATGTGGGTGTTACCCCAGTTCAGGTAAAAGAGATTTTGTACCAGTCTGTCCCCTACGTAGGCATTTCTAAAGTTGTTGATTTTATCCACCTGACCAATGAAATATTTGCCGAAAGGGAAATTAAGCTACCATTGGAAGGTCAATCTACAACCACACCGGGGACACGTTATGAAAAAGGGTTAGAAGTTCAAAAGTCAATTTTTGGAGAAGTAATTGATAAGATGTATGAAAAATCACCTGAAAATCAGATTCATATCCAAAGATATCTGTCGGCAAATTGTTTTGGAGATTACTATACCCGAAATGGTCTGGATATAAAAACAAGAGAGCTGCTGACCCTTTCTATGCTTATTGCTTTGGGTGGAACTGAGTCTCAGATAAGAGGACATATTCAGGGCAATGTGAATGTTGGTAACGATAAAGAAATTTTATTAAGTGTGATGACGCATTTATTGCCTTATGTAGGATACCCTAGAACTTTAAATGCAATAAGATGTTTAAATGAAGTTTTACCAGAGTAAATTCACAGGTACTGAAATACATTACATCCTTATAGATAACATGTCATCATGACCTTACTTTTTTATTTTTACTATGGCAGTAAAAAGTTGTATCTTATTGAACCTGATCCGTCAGCTTTTAAAATGCTAGCCTCAGCAGTGTCGCAATTTCGGAGGAACTTGTTTATATTATTAATCACCATATCATTCAGTAAAGCTCGGTAACCGGAAATCCATTATAATATATGAAACAGATTAAATGGTCGCTAATCTTTGTTTTCCTTCAGGCAGCACTTGTTATTAACGGGCAGGTAAAAAAGATTTTTATAGCTCCCGATGATCATACTGACTATATGTGGTCAGCAAATGAAACCGGATACCGTCAGGCGTTTCTTAATATGCTGGATTATTATATAAATCTGAATAATCAAACTTCCAATGAGGCTGATACATACAAGAGTAAATGGAACTGTGATGGTTCATACTGGGTATATGAATACAGGAAAAATCGAAGTAAACAGCAATTTAGTGTTTTGATGGATCAGGTAAAAAATGGGAGAATTACAATACCTCTTAATACACTAAATTGTTTATCCGGGGTCTCTCCCCTTGAGGCTGTAATCAGAAGCATGTACTATGCCGGCTCACTTGAAAGAGAATTCGGTTTAAGTTTTGATATGGCTTACTTGATGGAAGATCAGGTTTTACCTTTGGGAATGTCTTCAGTTTGGGCAGGATCGGGAGCTAAATATTCATGGCATGGGGTATGCGGTTGTGCAACAAAAGTGACCGGTTTTAATGCCAGACCTCATGATATATATTGGTACAAAGGATTGGACGGACAAAAAGTGTTGATGAAATGGTATTCTAAGACAGGTAGTAATCAGGAATTGGGAGGTTATGCCGAAGCAAGAGACCAGGACTCTGCCATTGCTAAATGCGTTGAGCTTATGAAGAAACCCAGCGTTTATCCATATTCAACTTCAGGGGCGTTCGGGATAGGCTGGGATGACCTGCAGACAACCACAAACTCTTTCATCCAGGCAGCAAAAAATAACTCAAATGCAAATTACCAGGTAATTGTATCAAATGAAGTTGATTTTTTCAAGGATTTTGAGCAAACCTATGGAGCTGATCTTCCAGCCGAAACAGTTTCCTATGGAAATGAATGGGGGAATCTCGTTGCGTCACTTTCTGAAGTATCTGCAAGCATTAAACGTTCAACGGAAAAACTTCGGGCTGCAGAAGCTTTATCAAGTTATGTCACATTGATAAATAATACATTTGAAACTGAATTAGATAGTGCAAAGGAACTTGCCTGGCTTTCATGCGGCCTTTATTTTGAACATGGCTGGACAGCTGATGGCGTTAAGATTACCAGACATGAACGGGCAGACTGGGAAAGAAAGATAGCTAATCAATTTACAAGCTACGTAGATACATTGTACAACAGATCGTTAAAAAACCTGGGAGCGTTAATTAATAAACCGGTCACTTCTAATGAGGTTTTCTTTGTATTTAATCAATTAGGCTGGGAAAGAAGTGATTATTGTGATTATCGATATAATGGCAATCATAACATACATGTGATTGACAGGGCCAGTTCTGAAGAAGTGCCATTTCAGTTTGTAACGGTAAAAGGCAATAAATATCTTAGAATTATTGCAGGGAAAATTCCTTCAATCGGATATAAAACATTTGAAATTATTCCCGGTCCGTCTGTACTAAAACTTGATTATGCTGCTATTGTATCAGGCAATACAATCGAAAACTCCCGTTATAAAATTGCATTTACCAAGCAGGGTGTAATTACCAGTTTACTTGATAAAACCGATGGGAACAGAGAATATGTTAAAGAGTTAAATGGCTTGTTCGTAAATGATTTAGGGTCAGGCAATGGTGAAAACGGACAGCCTCTCTTGATCGAAAATCCAGGTCCTGTTTCAATTACTCTTACAGCTACTTCCGATCTTCCGGTAAAACACACCTCAAAACTCACTCTCTTTTCCAATAGTCCCAGAATAGGATTAGAAAATTTCATTTCACAGAACCTTTCTTCAGTTACTTCTTACTCATTTTCTCTTAATCTGTTACCTCCTGATATCTGGCATGAAGAAGTAGGTGCAGTATTAAATGCAAAGCCTTTTTCCCGGGGAGGACATTATGCTGAAAAACTTAACAGGGTAGATTGGTTAACATTAAATCATTTTGCTGATATGACAGCAAATGGAAAAGGTATTACCTTATCGAACAGGGATAGTTACCTGATGAAAACAGGTCATAGTACGATAACCGGACTTGACTATACTACTCCTCAAATTACGATTCTATCCGGAGGACAGATTGATGCTGACATTTCGCTAGGCATTCCAAATCAGGATGGAGATTCATACTTTGAAAATTTCTACGCATTAAAGACACATAATAATCCCTTTAATGAAGCTGAGGCCATGAAATTCTCGCTTGAACATCAGAATCCATTGGTTTCAGGAAGTGTATCCGGTAATTCGGGCTACCCATCTGACACGTTTTCACTTGTAAATGTATCGGATACAAATGTGGTGTTGTTAACTGTCAAACCATCTGAAGAGGGAATATCCAATGGTTTGATTCTCAGGCTGTGGAATTTGGATAATGAAGACAAGGCATGCAATCTGAGTTTCGGATTGCCATTGGTCAGCGCAAATAAAGTTACTCATATTGAAACTAATATTTCCAGCTTAAGCCCTGTAAATGGGCGTATTAATGAAACTATTGGCCACAATATGATTGAATCATTCCGGGTAGTCCTGATCAAGCGATAGGCATCCGTAGTAAATTAATGCTGAAAGAAATACCTGTTCCCGACCGGAGGAAAGTACTTTTGCTCAGACCCCTGCAACCCTTCGTTTATACTCGTCCAAAGCCGCATCTAATCTTTTTCTGGAGGTTGTATCGCCAGGCACATTATGTGATGGATGGATATAAAGTTCTACACCTCTGTCAGCTAAAATTTCTGCAACCGTTGTTATGGTCATCCAGACGCAGGTAATGAAAGCCATCGTTGAAACAGGCCCTATCTTATCAGTGTGATTTTTAAGGGTAACCGAAGCATCCTGCAAGGGGGCGCATGTGTCAACTACTATATCAGCCAGATCAAAAATTGTTTTTCCGCATGAGTGTCTTGTCTGCTTTCCTTTAGCTTCAGAGGCGGACCCAAATACTACTACTTTCATACCTTTCTTCCTGGCTTCTAAAGCTATATCTATGTTGACATTGTTAATCCCGGTGTGCGAAAAAAGCCACATCACATCATTCTTATTAAAATTGTACGCTTTCATAATTTCGACACCATAGCCTTCTACCCTTTCAAGGAACAGAAACTGATGAATTCCCATTTCACCGGTGATATGGGTGAAAAAGGTAAGAGGTATTTCAATTATCGGGTGAAATCCTACAAAACCGCCGATGCGCGGATACATTTCCTCGATCGGCAATGTAGCATGACCACATCCAAAAGTATGAACCCAATGCTTTCCTTCGATGGCATCAGCCATCACTTCGGCAGCTTTACGGATATTATCAATTTGAGTCTCTTCAATGCGGGTCATTATATCCCGTGTGTTATTAAGCCATTCTTTTGCTAACATAATAAGTTGTTTTTAAAATAGTTACTGCTTATAATAAGTATTTATTTCCTGTATTTAATGCTATTAAGAACCAGCACACTGATTGCCATCATTATTACGGTTTCTGCAAAAGCAAAAGTAATCAAATGCTGATTACCAAAATTCTGGGCAACAATACCCATCCCGAAATTAACAAGTGTATTGCCTAATAAAGCAATGGAAAGGACCAGGCTAAATGCTGTTCCGGAAATTTCAGGATAACGGTTAGCGGTAAATCCCAGCATAACCGGGAATCCGCTGGCTAAACCTGCTCCCAGTAACCCTAATCCCATAAGAGACAGACCGAACGAATTGGCTGCTTTTAATATTGTTAAACCGATAAGTATCATTAGGAAAGAGGATACTAATATTTTTTTTACTGAAACTGATCTTAGAACGCTGCCGTTGAGTATCCTCATTATAATCATCCCGGCCACGAATGAGGATAAACCAAATAAAGCATAACTTTGCTGTATCGAATGCTGTGATATAAGGTAGGTTGTTGTCCAGTTATTGATAATTCCTTCGAACCCGCTCTGGAAGAAAAGGAAGAGTGCAATAAGCAGCAATACTTTATCCTTAATCAGTTTTATTCCTTGTGTCAGAGGAAATCCCTGGGCCTGTTTTGGCGGCGGAAACTTAATCAGCAGGAAAATGAACCCTGTTCCCAATGTCATAAATCCAACAAAAGAAAGGATTGCTTCAAAACCATAAAATTTATCAAGGATTCCTGAGATTAGAGGCATTCCGAGAGCTCCGATTCCAAATGACACACCGAGGAGACTCAAATCGGCTCCTTTATCTTTGTCGCTTAAATCAGCTACCAGTGAATTCGTTGACCCATTAATGGCTCCTCCGCCGATACCGAAAAGAAAGATGAAAATTTTCAGAATGCTTGTCGATGGAGCGAAGGCAATTCCTTCAAATCCGGCAAACATGAAAACGCAGCAGACTGATAATAAAATCTTATAGCCATATTTATCAGCAATTGGTCCGAAAAACAAGGAACCGGTTAAGATTCCCAGCGGTAAAATTGAAAATAAAGTTCCTGCAGAAATTTCATCTAGTTGTAACTTTTCCCTAAGATGTGTTGCAACAGAACCAAGGGTAATAAGGCAGATTCCAAATAATAGCATACCGGCACATGCTGACCAAAATACTATTCTTTTCTTATACATGGTAGCTATTTTGATATGTTAATATCATTTAAATGATTATGTGCAAGAAATCCGGCACCATAAACTCCGGCATCACTTCCTAAGCCAGATATATCTATGCTTACCTGGTTGATCCCGACCGGCTGAGCCCATCTGGCAGCTTCATTTTTGATAGCAGGAATTAATGTTATCGCGGGTCCGAATAAACCGCCCCCTACTATTATTTTTTCAGGATTAAAAAGGCTTACCAGGTTTGCGATAGCCATCCCCCATAATTCTATACATATCTGAATCACCTTGGCTGCAAGAAGATCCCCGTTATCATAAGCCTTAAATACATCATATGAGGTAATCTTTTCGATATCTGTTTTTCTAAGTTCACCAGAATAATCTTCCTTATTAATCAGAAATTCCCTGACGACTTTTGCAATCCCTTCTCCTGATGCATAGAATTCAAAACATCCGCAATTGGAATACTTATTCTCGAATGGTCCTTTAAGTGCCATCCATCCTATACAACCTGCTATGTCATGACTTCCACGTAATATTTCCCCGTTTACCAGTATTCCTGCACCTATGCCTGTTCCTACTGATAAAAATATAGCGTCACGGCAGCCCCGGGCATTTCCTTTCCATACCTCTCCCAATATATAACATGCCCTGTCACTGTCGATTGTTACAGGAATACTGTCAGTGATCTTTTCCATCTCCTGAAGTAAAGGATATTCAGTCCAGTCGGAGATGTTTGGTGCCCAAACGGTACCGGTTTTGATATTGCTTATTCCCGGAACAGATATACCAATAGACTTTATCTTACTCCCCTGTAATTCTGCATAGCGCATGAATTTACAGGTTTTTTCTGTTATGAACTTGCCCACTTGAGATCCTCCGCGGTTTTCCAGGGCGAATGAATCTTTAAATATAATCGTCTCATTTTCATCAAAAATGGCTAATGCAAGTTTTGTACCTCCAAGATCTATCCCTAATAAAGACATAACAATCCAGTGTTATTTATAAGCTGAAATTGATTTCCCAACGTTTTTGAAGGTTCCTTTTCGGAAACCGACCTTCCATAAAATATCTAATTAAAATTAGTATGTTTTTCTTCAGTAGCAAACTTATTTTATTCAAATGAGATTCATAATGAAAAGATTATTCTGGCCCATTTTGAATATCACTCACTTTGGTTCTCACTCATCCTCTGTTTTTGTAAGAACTGCTTCCCCACTCATAAAATTAAAGTATATTTACATTCAGTCGGGTTTGTTATACACAAAAATTCAAAAATAATCAAATGAAATTCAGACTGTCAATCTTTACTTGGAGCTTTCTTGGCTTAGTCTTCATCCTGTCTCAAACTAATTGTAAAAGTCGTACTAATCATCTAGGAGGCGTGGGACAGACACTAACAGTGCCACATTTAACATTATCAAGACTACAGGTTGATCCACTCAATCACAGACACTTTGCTGATACCTTAGGTAATCCGGTATTCCTTATTGGAGATTCTCCTCAAAACCTGCCGCAGAAGCTTACCATTCCAGAGATGCGAATTTATTTTGCAGACTGTAAATCAAAAGGGATAAACCTTTGCTGGGTATGTATAGACGGACAGCCAACAGATAAAGCCGAAGTACCAGCACCAATAGACAGAAAAGGTAATCCTGAGTTCTTTCCCGGCGGTTCGCCGGTAAACTGGGATATAAGCCGAACTAATCCCATATATTTCTCTCAAACAATTGACAGCATACTCATAATCGCCGAAGATTACGGGATATATATTAATTTGATGCCTATGAGCCAGTGTTACTGGTCCCCGGCCAATATCACTGCCAACACGCCTGAGAACTGTTTTAAATACGGTGTCTCGCTTGGAAACCGCTATAAAAAGCAGAGAAATTTGTTATGGATCTTCGGAAACGACAATATTGACACTTCACGGCAATGTCCGATAGCCAGAGGTATACTGAGTACTGGTGATAATCATCTAATGTCAGTACATGCTCTTAATCCCAAGATATGGGGAGCTGATCCTTCTGACGATTCCAAGGGAGCTTCCGCTAATTTCTTCAAGCATCTTCCAAACTCAACAATGGGGTGGATCACCTACAATAGTCTTTATTCAGATATGGAGGTTCTTAATCAGGCCCACTTTATTTACCATGAGTATATGAAAAAGGATATCATGCCTATCATAATGACCGAGGGCCCCTACCAGAAGCTCAGCGGATACAAATGGCAGATAGCTACCAACCAGGTTGAAAGAAGCCTGAATTACAGAGTGGCTATGGGCGGAGGTTTTGGAGGATCATATACCTACGGCTGTGACTGGCTTCAGAGTTCAAATAATCCATGGGACAAGTATCTTAATCTTGGTGCCAGACCTCATATCAGGTTCTTCAGTGAGCTGTTCAAAAACCGTCCCTGGTGGGATCTGAAGCCTGACTGGGACCATAAATTCCTGACCGCTACAACCCTGAAAGGAGGTTTCCATATTGAAGAGAATAATTATACAATTGCAGCTTACGATACTCTTCACACAAAGCTTGGTGTAGTATATTGCACTGATATCCAGACTGTGACTATAGATCTGTCAAAAATGTCGGAACCAGTTAAGGTACAATGGTATGATCCAACCACCGGGAATTTCATAAGTATTCCTGGGTCTCCTTTTGAAAATAAAAATACACATCAGTTTACCACACCTGCCACACCGCATATGGAAACCGATACTGAAAATACTCCCGAGACGTCACATGACTGGGTACTGGTTATAGAATCAGCGGGAGGCGGATCACAATAAAGATGATTTTTCGGTAAAATCCCGGTTAGGGCCTTTTGGAATCATTATCCCCTTTAAGAAATAAAACCGCATCCTGCCAGTCTGAAGGCATGGTAAAAGTTGCACTACTGGCAGTAGGATATAGATCAATCCGGGTCCTTTCTCCGTTTAGCGGATTGATCCACCAGCCAGTCGCTTGCGAAGAGCTCGTAATGTATCCCAGATTGATAGTTTCCGGAGCTTTATCAGTCAGGTATGCCACTATCCAATCTCCGTCCAGTGAACGGGCCCCAATATTGCCATTGGTGCATTTTTTGAAAATTGTTTGATCCGGCACCATTTTCCACCAATCAATCGACCTGAAAAAATCACTCATTATCTTCATCTGGATGGCCCCGGGCGATGCATACCAGTCTTTCCAGGTTTTAGGAGAATGCCAGTTATCCCTGTGGCCGTAAGTATAGAAGCCTCCGGCAAGGCAGGACCAATAGCCTGCACGGCGAACCTGAAATGCCGTTGTCCCATCCTCCTCTTCATACCTGGCTTCACCATCAATTACCGGCTTAAAAGGAATCCTTACATAATCCGACCGCACCATATCGTAATTCATTAAATCTGTACTCCAGGTCTGAAGGGTGTTAAATGAAAGCCAGAATTCGGTATGCATAAAGCTTGAAGAAGTCGGTGATGGATCGGGATGCATTGTTATCATATGATTTCCTTTATCATTCTCCAGAATTCCCTGTACAGCGGTACGTATCATCGGAAAGGAAGCAAGGTCGGCATGGGGGTACATGGAATAAATAATATTCTTATGATTAAGGTACCGTTTTGCGAGCCAGGAAGTCCACGGTTTCGCGTTTAGAACCGTTATCCTGCGAGCATCATCATCCTTAGCGTGATAGACACCCACAACAAGAATGATTCCAAGTTGATCAGCAATTGAAACTATTGAATCAACACGTTTGAAATACTTCTCATCCGGGGTGAGGGGATTACCGTTTTTCCATGCCTGAAGCCCCTCCCAGGCTTTCATACCCTTGAGGGTTCCCCATTCGGGAAATACACCATTTAACATTACTTGTATTACATTGAATCCCTGACTCTTACGTTCAGAAAGCAAGGCTTTTGCCTCCGCAGCGGTAAAGTACCGGAAAAGCTCCCACTCTGTATCACCCAGCCAAAAAAAAGGTCTGGCCTCACTATCTACGAAATAATGTCCGTTATCACTGATATGAATCGAGAAACCCGGACTGTTTTGTGCCACGTTTTTATCGACTATGACAAATGGAAAAATAATAATCAGAAAGAGGCGGACTACTGTATTATACTTCATATTAAATCATGATTTATTCAAAGTTAATCAGAATTACTTACTCAATCCACGCCAAACCATATTCTTCTTTATACGTTATGAGTATTTTAAATTTAAATATCGATATTTGATTGGTTCAATAATCTGAAGGTAAAAAATTCAATAATAATAACTATCTAAAACAGACATCGAAAAGCATATCTAATATGAAAAAGCTCCTAATTTCCATTTTCTTCAGCATATGTTTTACAATACAGTCTGTGTTCGGTTTTTTTCAAACCGCCGGGCAGATTGAAACCAAAGATGGGGTTACCCATCTTCATGAAGTCTATAAAATAATAGATACTTCTAAACTTAAGGTCGATATTTTTTACACGAATCAATCCTTTGCAAGAGAAAATAATACAGCAATTGTTTTCTTTCATGGAGGAGGATGGGCTTACGGCACTCCAAGTGAGTTTTTTACAACATGTGAAAGATATGCGAAGATGGGGATTATTACCTTTTCTGTAGATTATCGTTTGTCGATTGACAATGGAATTACTCCAAGTAAAACTATCAGCCCGATCGAATCTGTCATGGACGCTAAATCGGCCATGCGCTGGGTACGGAAAAATGCTGAAAAATTCCATATCGACAAAAATAAGATAGTAGCATCCGGCCAGTCCGCTGGAGGTCATCTGGCTCTTTGCACAGCCATGATTGATGATTATAATGAGAAATCAGATGACCTCAGTATAAGCTGCTCACCAAATGCTCTTTTACTTTTCTCGGCATGTGTAGATGCTGTTGAGGGCTGGTGCGACCATTTGCTGGGTGACCGCAGAACTAAAATATGGAGCATTTCTCCATTCCATAATGTAAGAAAAGGATTACCCCCAATGATTGAATTTCATGGTGTCGACGATGAACAGGTTCCTAAATGGACTGTTCAATTTTTTGAAAGTGAGATGAAAGACAAAGGCAATTATTTTGAACAGCATATGTTCGAGGGAAGAAAACATTATCTGGGAGATGGTAATCCAAAATATTCACGCTACTATGATGACGAAATACTTAAGATTGCAGATGATTTTCTTAGAAAATATCATCTCCTGAATTAATTCTCCTTCAATATTTTGATTTTTTATTAAAGATCACTTATACACGTTACGTTTTGAAGAAAATATCATTATAGTCTAATAAGTAACTGATGACAAAAAGGGATATTATTAAAATGGTACTGGATGGCAAAAGACCGCCATACGTACCATGGTCATTTAAATTTACGCATGAACCATCTGAACAACTAAAAAATTATTATGGAACAAGCGATCTTGACATACCTTTAAGAAACCATATTCTTTTATTGGGTGGCGATATAGGATTTTTTGAAGAAATGGAAAATAATTGTTTCCGTGATGTATTTGGAGTAGTTTGGGACAAAAGTATTGATAAAGATATTGGTAATGTAAAAGGATGTGTAATTAAAGAGCCAACATTGCGGGATTATATTTTTCCTGATCCTTCGGATCGAAGATTCTTTTCGAATATTGAATCTCAGATAGCAGCCAAACCCGATATGTTCAGATTATATCAAATAGGATTTTCACTATACGAGCGTTCATGGACCCTCCGTGGAATGGAAAACTTGTTAATGGATTTTCTGTTAAATCCAGGCTTCGTCCATGAATTGTATACTGCTATTGCAGACTACAATATAGTGCAGATAAATGAAGCTCTAAAATATGATATTGATGCAATTATTTTTGGTGATGACTGGGGCCAGCAGAATGGATTAATAATGGGCTATGAAACCTGGAAGGAGTTTATTTATCCTCAGTTAAAGAGGATGTATGATGCGGTACATGATGCCGGGAAGTATGTATTTATTCACTCCTGCGGTGATGTCGATGAACTATTCGATGATTTGATAAATATTGGAGTAAATTGCTTTAATCCTTTCCAGCCTGAAGTAATGGATGTGGAAGAGTTGATTCACCGTTACCGGGGAAAACTTACTTTTCATGGAGGACTGTCTATGCAAAAGACATTACCCTATGGTTCAAGGGAAGATGTGATCAGAGAATCTGAAAAGCTTTTAAAGCTTGGCTCAGAAGGAAGTTACATTTTTTCCCCGGCGCATTCAGTAGAGGGG
>Ga0182010_10000722_pt1 | contig 18763 bp, 19 predicted proteins | sample 611E1MmetaG_FD_120488 | JGI IMG/M metagenome (GOLD analysis project Ga0182010, IMG submission 120488) | Permafrost microbial communities from Stordalen Mire, Sweden - 611E1M metaG | ecosystem: Environmental > Terrestrial > Soil > Wetlands > Permafrost | place: Sweden: Stordalen | collected...
CTCCAAATCCTCGTCGGACATGGCTTTTCCGGTGCGCTTCCATTTTCCAAAGCCGATCTCCACAGGCACTTCTTCTATACCAGCGCCTGCTGCATCCAGCACTTCCAGGGCGCTCTCTATGACCTCCGGACCTATCCCGTCTCCGCGGATGACCGCTACTCTCTTAGAGCCTTGACAAGACATCTTATGGCCTCTGAAATCTGGTAGGGTCCGTCCCCCCAGTGGACTATTACTCCTAGGTGTCCATTCTTCCTGGTCAGCCCCCGTCTCTCCGATCGGCAGCACCTGGCTATGAAGGGGCCATCGGGCTCAAGGCTCTGAGAGGAGCAGATGTTCACGAACTCGTGCTCTTTTCCCGGGTTAGTGGAAAGAAAGATCTCCCTAGAAACCTCGCAGCCCACGATTCGAGGGTGATCATGCACAACCCGGTCCGAGTCAAGGGACCGGCCGAGGCCTGAAGCCCGACATGGATAGTAAACGCTCTCGGACTCGAACTCTCGCAGATCCAGCACCCTGGGCCTGAACCTGACAGTGAGATCTCCCAACACTCCGCAGCTCTCCAGACGGTCGATTACGTACACCAGCCAGGGCGGATTGGGTGGACAGACGTCCAGAATGTCGATGTTCAATATCTGGCCCGGGTCTGGTTCGTGGACGAAGGTGACGTGCTCGTCCGGGCCGGTAAAGATGACAGTTCTTGTTCCCTTATGTTTCAGGCCGCTGGCCAGCTCTATCAGAAGGGAGCGGTTTCTGGTGTCCACTTTCCCAGGCCACTCGGCTATCTCTGAACCTGAGGATATCTGCTCCAGCTTCTCCACCTCTCGCATGAACCCTTCGCCATGGCTGGTAACCTGATAGAGCTTGGGCCCGTTCCGGGATATCAGGTATCTAGTGGAGAAGTAGATGGGGTCTCCTGGCCGTTCGTCATCCTTGATTCCAACTATCTTGTAATCCTCGGGAAAAATCATGGTCCTCCTTTTTGCTTCTCCTTTCTTCTGTGGGCTACCAGGCCACCATTCTGGAGGATCTCAAGCAAGAAGTCGGGCAGCTTTGTTCCTTGGACCACTTTGTCCCCGACGCGCACCGTCCCGTTGCCCAAGTCCAACTCAACGGTATCGCCCTGGACGCAGCACACGTTTGCTTCCACAAGAGGAAGGCCGATGTTTATTGCGTTTCTATAAAATATCCTGGCGAAGGATTTGGCCACAACGGCCGCCACACCAGCCTCCTTCAAGGCTACAGGTGCCTGCTCCCTGGAGGAACCGCAGCCGAAGTTGCGACCTGCCACGATCACATCTCCCTTCTTGACATTTGAGGAGAACTCCGGGTCTAGCCCTTCCATCACATGAGACGCCAGGAGGGAGAGATCTTTGGTCCTCAGGTACTTTCCAGGGATTATAACATCGGTGTCCACATCATCTCCATAGATCCATGCCCGGCCTTTGATCATGAACATCTATCGACCTCTTCTGTATATGGTTTTTCCGCTGCAAAGGATATGCTGCAAAAGGATATTATATCCATAGGTTCAACTCAACAGGAAGTTCGGAGGTGGTCCGGTTGCTGGAAATTGTTGATTTGTCTGTCAGCATCGGCGGTAAACAGGTTCTTAACGGCGTTAATCTTAGGATAGGCCCCGGCGAGACCCACGCGCTCTTCGGGCCGAATGGGACTGGAAAGACTACTCTGCTCAACGCCATTGCGGGCATCCCAAGATATGTTGTTGAGAGCGGAAGGATCATGTTCAAGGGACAGGACATAACCAGGATGTCCATGGACCAGCGTGCTCGCCTTGGGATAGGGATGGCTTTCCAGCGGCCCCCGGCCATTCGCGGCCTCAAGCTGAAAGATCTCATCAAAATCATCAATCCTAAAGCAGACGGTCCAACTATCCTCAAAGGCTTGGATTTCGAGCCCTTTGCCAACAGAGACGTGAACCGCGGCTTCTCAGGCGGCGAGGTGAAGAGGTCGGAGATGGTTCAGCTTCTAGCGCAGCAGCCCGACTTCGTCATGCTCGACGAGCCCGACTCGGGAGTTGACCTGGAGAACATCAAGCTGATCGGCGAGGCCATCAACCAATTAACGGAAAAGGATACGCGCCCCAGCAAGAGGACCAAGTCAGGCTTGTTGATCACTCACTTCGGCCACATCCTGGAGTACATGAAGGCCGACCGGGCGCACGTCATGCTAAACGGTTCCATAGTCTGCAGCGGCAACCCGAAAGAGATCCTGGACCAGATCAAAAAGAGCGGTTACGAGGGGTGTGTGGCATGCCTGTGCCCAGCGTAGAGGCGAGAGCCAAAGAGGCGCATAAGAAGAAGGCGCTGTACGGAACCGACGTGGACCTGGAGAGCTACGAGTCCGAGGCCAAGCCCCATGAGAAGGTTCAAGATGCTGAGGAACTGCCGAGCGTCGTTAAGAAGGCTGCACTGGACGTTGGTGTAAAGCTGGACAAAGAATCCTCCGGTGCCTACGTGCAGATGGACCAGACCCCGGTGATCGCCAAGTCCCTCTACGATGGCGTGGAGATAATGGACATGGCGAGCGCCCTGAAGAAGTACGATTACCTCCAGGACTACTGGTGGAAGCTGGTCGCTCCGGACGCCGATAAGTATACTGCAGATGTAGCTCAATCGCCCCCAGCAGGGTACTTCATCCGGGCCAAAAAAGGGATGAAGACCGTCTTTCCCGTCAAGAGCTGCCTTTACCTCGGGTCAACCAACCTGAACCAGCGGGTTCACAACGTGATCATTGCTGAGGAGGGCTCTGAGCTGCACGTCATAACGGGCTGTACAACTCCGGCGCACGTCCAACGCGGGCTGCATGTCGGAGTCTCCGAGTTCTTCATCCAGAAGAACGCCAAGATCAGCTTTACTATGATCCACAGTTGGGGAAAAGAGGTTGAGGTGCGTCCAAGGACTGGGATAACCATAGCTGAGGGCGGCTCCCTCTCCAACAACTACATCTGCCTACGACCGGTTAAGACCCTGCAGACCTTCCCAACAGCAACGCTCGCTGGCCGGGGTGCAGTAGCTAGCTTTAACACCGTCATTTACTCCAGCATGGGCAACATCGATGTGGGCAGTAACGTCAACCTCAATGCCCCAGATACCAGTGCTGAGTCCATCTCCCGCGTGGTCTCTGTCGGCGGCGAGGTTATAGCCAGGGGCAGGATGACCGGGACAGTGCCGGGGGCGCGGGCACATCTGGAGTGCGTTGGACTGCTGCTTTCCGAGAAAGGCAGGATCTACTCGATACCCGAACTGGACGGAAGGAGCAAGGACCTGGATATGTCCCACGAGGCTGCAGTGGGAAGGATCTCCGAAGAGGAGTTGGAGTACCTGATGGCAAGGGGACTCTCGTCCGAGGAGGCCACCAGCGTAATCGTGAGAGGTTTCCTTGATGTTGAGATCAAGGGCCTTCCGGAGGAGCTGAAGCAGGAGATCAGAAATATAACTCAGAGAGAGGATCTGAAAGGAGCATGATCCCCTTGCGGATCTCTCTTCTTATTTTGAGGCTGAGCCTTGCTGCAGAGCCACTTTGAGGCACTTCTTTCCACTCAGGCTGAATATCGTTAATCAACGGCCCGGTTATGCAGCTTACAGATCTTTCGGATCTATTCAGAGAGGCCTTCAACGAGTGGAACAAGGATGATGCCTCGCTTTTGGCTGCCGCCCTTGCATACTTCGGCATTTTTTCTTTGGTTCCCTTGTTGGTAATATTGATGATAATTCTCAATGCTCTTTTCGGATACGGGCTCCTGGGTGGCAGCAGCCTTTCGCAGGCTCAGGATCTGGCCGGCCAGCAGATGCCTGGGCATATTGGTAACATAGTCAATCGAGCAGGAGATCAGGCTGCGTCTTATAGGTTCACTCTGTTGAGTTTTCTTGTTTTGGTTTTGGGCGCAGCAGGTTTGTTTGTACAGACCAAGAGAGCTTTCAGGATAATATGGTCCCAGGAAACGGTCAAGGAAACCTTGGTTCTTGGCACGGTCAGGTCCTATCTACGTTCCTTTTTGCTCATCTCGCTGGTGGCATTTCTGCTCTTGGCTTCATCGGTTGTAACAGCCATCCTCTTGCCCTTAAGCAGGTACATCGAGGATCTCCTTCCCGTTCATCTGGAGCTTCTCCGGCTGGTGACCTTTCTTACGTCCTTTTTATTTGTTACTCTGCTCTTTGCCGTCACCTACAAGACCCTTTCCGAAGTCGGGCTGAGCTGGCGGGATGTGCTTCCAGGCTCCACTGTGACAGCCATCCTCTTCGTCATAGGCAACTTCGTCATTGCAGTTTATGTGAGCATTAGCGATATAAGTTCGGCCCACGGAGCAGCTGGCTCCATCGTGGTTTTTCTTTTCTGGATCTATTACTCCGCCCAGATCTTTCTCTTCGGAGCTGAGTTAATCAAGGTCAGCAAAAGGGTGAAATTGAGACTTGCAACCAGTAGGACATAAAGTCAGATTTTACCGTCCTGTGATGTGTGGACTATCATCTCTGAAGGTCTGAAATAAGTTCGGGGAAGAACCGCAACAAAACAGGGACAGTGCAGGATTAACCGAAAGCTATAGATGCAAATAAATCACAAATGTCGTTGATGGATACATCAAAGGGCAGAATACTGGGTGAAGAAGAGAAGACTGAAAACATAATAAAGGCAAAGCTTAACCAATCCTTTACAATAGCTCTTGATTCGCTTCCTACTGCTGGATACAAATGGACAGTTGAACACGATTCAGGCTTCTTGAGGCTGGACAATGAATGTTACATGACCTCCAATCCTGCGACTATTGGGGGCGGAAGTGTGGAAGTCTTCGCCTTTACACCTCAACGTTCGGGCGAGACTGAAGTAATCGCGATTTATAAGCGGCCTTGGGAGAATAAAATAGAAAATAAGCGAGCGTTTAAAATTCTAATCTCCGAGTAATAGTTAACCTAGGACATTCAAGATATGTTATAAATCCATTCTCATGTGGCTTTATATCATTTATTAAGAATTTTAGCCGATTCTGTTAATAGTCCGCCATTTTTTCAACTTTTTTAGCTAATTTTCTATTGCAGTCACAATAAATTTAACATATAATATAATTTAAAAATAGTTATTAATTCAGAATATTGATGCAATACAGTCATAAAAGGTGTCAAACTTATTTGCAGATTATTATGCATATATCATACACACAAAGATCTACTAGATCTACTTTGGAATATTTACAAAATGTAATTTTGCATTTTAGATCCAATTTGACCGTTAACGTTTGAACATAATCATAGGAAACAATTTAACATATACACAAGAGCTTTAATTATAATTCAACTTTAATTAAGATATATTCAGAATATATTTTCTACGAAAACTTTATATCATTGAACACAAAGTAAATTTTCAGATGAGGTAATCCATGTTGCAGGATTATGCGGTTACGGATAGAATTTTGAATTGCATACCATCTAAGGAAATCGAAAAGGATTGGACGATCGAACATGCAGCTAGTGCAGGGTTGCTTGCATTGCCCGCCGCCATACCTGCCACAGTAGATCTTCGAGAGCCATGGTGGACCATTGGGGATCAAATGGACTCGGGTTCTTGCGTAGGCTGGGGGACTGGAGATGGTGTTTTACGTTGGCATTTCGTCAAGAAAGGAAAGTTGCCTGCAAACCAGAGGCTTTCTGTCAGGTACATCTGGATGGCAGCCAAGGAAACTGACGAATTCACATCCTATCCCACCACCTTCATAGAACTCGACGGTACAAGCCTTAAGGCGGCATTGGATATAGCTCGAAAATTTGGAGTGGTAACGGATGCCGTTGTGCCCTTTAGGGTCCCAGATTCTTCTGGTGCTTTGACAAATGAAAGGCTATATCGCGATGGAGTTCCACAGACTTTCTTCGCCTTGGCTGCAAAGCTAAAAGTTGCTAGCTACTTCAACCTGGCAACAAACCAAGCCACAAAACAGGATACATGGAAGATCTGGCTTGCTGCCAATAATGGCCCGATTCTAACCGCTTTGGGGGTAGACGCTACCTGGGACAACGCTACGAACACCAAAGGAAACCTTGACGTTTACCAGCCGAGCACAGTACGCGGAGGGCACTGCGTAGCCATAGTGGGTTACACCCAGGACCGCTTCATCATACGGAATTCCTGGGGCACAATGTGGGGTGATAAGGGTTTCGCCTATGCGTCCAAGGCCTATGCACAGGCAGCATTTAATGAAGCATACGGTGTCAGCGTTGTTTAATCCACTCATGAAAACCTTAGACAATGCATCCTGTTGAAGCGGGATGCGATGCACCTTTTACTTTCTAAATGGCTGGCTTTTGCCACTAAAAGTTCTTATGTCCCTATAAGTTCTAATCTGTACAATCGCTACACAACCGCTTTCACGTCTTCGACCGGTGAATCAAGTAAAGGCTGTTGGAGGTCAAAGCATTTTCAGTTCTTTAGCCAGACCATCCCTTAAAGTATCTCGATTCTCGTTGGTTACGGTAATCACTCGAAACGTCTTCCTTATCTTCTTGGCCAGCGGGTGCACAGACCACTGATGCAGGACGACGAGCATGGGTTTATCCGAAGCTATAGCTTTCTCCACAGCCCGAACGAACCTCCTAGAGGACAGCTCCATTGGCCCGACTTCGTCGACAACTATCAGATCTGCAATGAGAGCATCTTCGATGGCTTTGGCTCCTATCTGGTCCAGATCGTTCAGGCGAACTCGATACTTTCCCAGTTGAGGACCGGCCCCGGTCTCGTCCGCCAGCATGCCAGTATGCCCCGATCCTAGGTCCAAGAGCTCGAAACCTACTCTGCGGTCTTTGATCGTCTTATCCCTGGCAAGCACGCCGCCGACCTTGACTTTGGCCGCCTCTGCGGCCTTTTGCACCAGAGTGGACTTTCCCACCCCAGGCGACCCAGTTACTGCGATTCTAAGTGCCGTACAGCTCCCTCATCCTCTCTACGTACCGACTCAGGCTCTCTACGTCTTTGATGTCCTTCTTGACAAGCCTCTTTAGCCTGGATCTGATCTCCACGTCGCCCCTCGAGCCACTGCAGCGAAGGTGTTTCTCTATCTGTAATGCCATCTCCTCGCCCTTCTCATCCCAGTCGGTGAGCACAATTATCTCCCGATGCGCTCTCGCGATGTCCTCTGCCAGGGCAAGCGCCGGCTTTTGCGATGCCGTTATTACCGGTCCCGGTATTCCCAGAGCGCGAAGTGACTCTTGGTCCCGCCTGCCCTCCACGATTATGACAGCACCTCGCCCCGATGCCTCCAGCAGAACGCTTATGAGTTCTTCGAGGGCCTCCACATCGTAAGTTCCCTTTGGCCGAGCATTATTTCGGTTATCCTGCATGGCCCCTCTAATCATCTCCAACTGTTCAGGCGACAAACAGCAACGTCTGGATCCAATCCCATCACCAATAAAACCTTCCTGGCACTTTTGTGACCGCTCAGAACCTCGACGTTTTTCTCGGGAATGCCCAGTATCCTGGCTACCTCCTCCACCAACTGTCGGTTCGCTTTTCCTTTGGTGGGTTCCTCGGTGAGCCTGGCCTCCAGGGTTCCGCGCCATGGATTGAATCCAGAGGGCACTTTCAGCTCGGACGATCCCGCGGCCACCTCAAATTGGATGATCAGGCCCTTGGGATGTGGTTTGACGGCCTCCTTGAAATCTTCCACGATTGGTTACGCTGTTTGCAACAACCTTAAAACTTATCCTTTGATAGGTGCATCCACGTCAGCACCTTACGATTGGGCCCAATTAGGCCTCGATTAACATTTGAATTTTGGGATGATGCTTTTGCCGCATGGCCTTAGCTGAATAGGGCGGCAAAAAGTTGAAATAGCGCAACCTCCATAGGGAGCGAGGTTTCATGAAAATACGCCAAGTCCTTCTCTTGGATGATCGATCCCAGGCGGTAAAATCCTTTCTCTCCGACCTTGAGCAGCTTGGCCTGCAAATCTCGCCTAATTCTTCTATACAACTTGAGGGTCGGGATCAGATCCTAATAGGCCACTCGGATGACATCTCCGAACAAGCGGCAGGCACTATCCGCAGGGCTCTGAATTTTGGATGCTGCGTACTAATAGACCCCCAGAGGTTCCCTGACATCTTGAACGAGATCAAGCAGACCGGGAGTGTATCTGAAAAAAGCAGGAAGAGACTGGATGCCTATGCTCTTTATAAGTGCATAGAAAGCGATACCAGGCTGCTTGCTTCCATGCAGGGCAGCCTGCCCGATTTCATGGTCACGGCTCACGAGAAGGTCCAGGACTTGAGGTACGGGGAGAACTGGCACCAGAAGGCCGCCCTCTACAGAAATCCAGGGGCGTTAGGTCTTTACAAGTCTGCTAAACTAAACGGCAGGGAGATGTCCTACAACAACGTAGTCGATGCCGAGACTGTTCTGGAGATGCAGATCGACCTTTCGGAGTACGACGGAGTCGGAGTAGATAAGGCCCTATGCGTCATCGTCAAGCACGCCAATCCCTGTGGCGTAGCCTATGGCTCAGACCTCGAAGCAGCGTATCGTGCGTCATTTGCCACAGACCCTAAATCCGCATTTGGAGGGGTTATAGGCTTCAATCGAACGGTGGACGTGAAGACCGTACAAGCCATTGGGGACAGCTTCGTTGAGGTACTGCTTGCCCCGGGGTACGATCCCGCGGCATTGAAGCTTCTGACGGAGAAGAAGCCAAACCGACGAATTCTTGACGTTGGAAACCTATTATCCAGGAAAAAAGAGCTTTACGTAGGCCAGTCCGTCAAGGGCGTCTTCGGCGGCCTTCTGGTCCAGGATTACGATACCGGAGACATCAAAGAGTGGCGAGTTGTGACCAAAAGGAAGCCCACCGACTCCGAGGTCCGGGCCCTCCGGTTCGCCTGGAAGGTAGCAAAGTACGTAAAGTCGAACGCCCTCGTGTATACAACTGAGGATCGCACCATCGGCATAGGATCGGGCCAGGTCAGCAGGGTAGACTCAGCACGCTTCGGTGCTGAAAAAGCCGCGGAACACGGTTTGAGCACCAAGGGCACCGTGGCCGCGACCGACTCATTCTTCCCATTCCGCGACGGCCTAGAGGAGACCTATCGGGCAGGGGCCACTGCTGTAGTCCATCCCGGCGGGTCCATACGCGATGCTGAGGTGATCCAGGCGGCTGACGAGTATGAAATGGCCATGGTCTTCACTAGCATGCGGCACTTCAGGCACTGATATCCGAACTGGACTTCTGTTATCCCTTTTAGCCCTGGCGATGATCTCCTCTGCAACGGCCTCCACCCTTCAGGCAGGAACGGACGTTCAGGCGGCAATCGATAAGGCCATCAGCGGAGACACTATTATTGTAGGACCAGGCCAGTACAACCCGTTCGAGGTGGACAAACCCCTGAGGATTGTTGGTGTCGGCTGGCCAGTCGTCCAGGCGACTGTCCAGACGCCAGGAATAACTATAAGCGCGGACAGCACACTGGTCTCTGGATTCAAAATAAAAGGTGTGCCAGAGGACTCAACTTCCAAATTCGACTATTACATGCAGCATCCCGCCACAACCGCCCTCAGGTTGAACCTCCCCAATGCCGGAATAATCGTCCAAGGGAACGACGTTGCTATACAGAACGTTGCCCTTTCCGGTGCCCAGGTGGGAGTGTATGCCGACGATGCGGTCAATCTATCTGTCGTTAATGATACCTTCGATCGCTGTGGCACGGGTGCGCAGCTTCTTAACTGTCGTACAGGGCGCATAAGCAATTGCAGATTGTCAGGTTGCGACAAATCCGGGATCGACGTCGAGCACTCCAGTGGCACCAAGGCGGAGAACAACAGCGTATCGAACACGAGCAACTCGGGGATCCTTCTCAAGGAGTCAGCGTCTTGCAGCGTATCCAACAACACTGCTTCGGGCAACAAGGAAGGCATAGTTCTGTGGAATTCGACCTTCACGGATGTCAGTCGTAATAGAGTGGATCACAGCTACTACGGCATCCTAGCCTCAGGATCGAACAACAACACTATTCTCGACAATGTGGCAGAGGACAACAGGAGAAACGAGATTATAGAGGGTTTCGGCATCGGCATTAGCCTCCAGGAGAACAGCAGCCACAACATCCTGGCCAGAAATACAGCAAGCAGGAGCTTCAACGGCCTGGAGCTTATCAGGGGATGCAGTTACAACGTAGTCTACAGCAATAATGCGACCGACAACACCCATGGAATTCGCGTTGACAAGAACTACAATAACCTGATTTACCACAACAACTTCGTTCGGAACACCATCAGTGCTTACGACAACTCAACTCACAACTTCTGGAACGCCAGTGTGGGGAACTATTACAGTGACTATCGCGGGACTGACGGAGATGGAGACGGCGTAGGCGACCAGCCTTATGTCATTCCTATGGGAAACACAAAATCTGTGGATGCCCGTCCTCTGATCAAGCCCTGTAGCACAGCCTTTCTGAACATGGACGAGCTTAAGATGGCCCTCCTTAAGTACGCCCGCTACGATCCTGAAGAGGAGAACAATGCGCCTTATCGGCGCACCGGCAGCATGATCGTAATAGGATCCAAAAGGCCGACTTCTCCACCGGAATGGCCTGATTCCGTGCCACTGTTCTCTTAGGTTCCTATCTTGATGGGCTCTACTATCGACCTCAGAGTTGCTATAGCAGATAGAGCGGCCAGATAGCTGGTCTTGGGGTTCTTGGGCGAGGGCACGTTCTCCACCCGAGTGGTCATCAGGCCAAAGTCCCCCTCGGCCACTATCTCGTGCCTGTTTACCTTGATGTTGGGGTCAGCAATGATCCTGACCCTAACATTTCCCTCTCGGGCAGCGAGGCAGAGGGTGGCAGCCACATTGACGTTCGCCGGAAATGCCTTGACAGCCTCGGCTGCAGATCCTTCAAAGATGGTAGTTGGCCCCTTCAATCCTTTGAGATCGATCTTCTTCTCGCGAATAAAGGGAGCACCTTCCAGGCTCTCGGGGCTCTTGGTAGTGGTTAAGGTGACACTTTTGATGCTGCCTGAGCTGGCAGATTTGAGGCCGTCCAGACCGGAGATGGCCCCCGAGGGCAAGTAAACCTTTGAGCCGTGCTCCGAAGCCATCCTCTTTATTGATCTGTAAAGGTCGACGTCGGCCAGAGCTCCCACGCTCATAATCATCAAATTGCGTCCTTTACCTAGGGCAGCTGTGGCTATAGCCGGCACCGCCCTCTGAGACGCAGCTTCCACTACGAGATCTGATCTGTCCACCAGCTCCACAAGGTTGGCCTTGATCGGCTTTATCCCGAGGCTGCTAATTAGTTCCTGTGCAGTCTCTGGGTTGTGGTCGCAAACTGCGACAAGCTGGGCAGCGATCTCTCCCCGATCAATCGACCTAGCTATCTCGGATCCTATGGCTCCACAGCCAACAAGTCCTATTTTGATAACCATCGGAGGCTATAAATCAATTGGACATCAAAATCCTTGCGGTATGTTACCTTCTGAGCTGGAACGGTTTGTGGCTGAGGATATAGGGGAGTGGGACCTCTCGAGCTCTATAGTTACCGATATAAATGCCAGAGCCGTTCTGCTGGCTAAGGAGGACTGCATTATCTCCGGCTTATCAGAGGCTGGGGAGATCCTGGGCTACTTTGGACTGGACGCCGACCAGCTCTACAACGATGGTGAGTTCCTGTCTTCAGGTTCCGTTATCATGATTGTCCAGGGCAGCTCTAGGAAGATCCTGCAGGCGGAACGCTTGGTACTGAATTTCCTGGCCAGAATGAGCGGTATATCCACCCTTACCAGGGATTGTGTCCTACGTGCCCATGGTGTGAAAGTTGCAGCCACGCGCAAGACCACACCAGGGTTCAGGATCTACGAGAAGCGTGCGGTATTTTTTGGAGGTGGAGATACACACCGGTTCAACCTCTCTGATTCCGTTTTGATAAAGGATAACCACATAAAGCTCATGGGCCTGGAAGAATGCGTACGAGCGGCAAGACGGCAGGCCAGCTTTACTAAAAAGATCGAGGTGGAAGTAGAAGACTTGAACGCAATGCAGCGGGCAGCCGATCTTGGCGTCGATATAATAATGTTCGACAATATGTTGCCATCGGAGATCAAAAAAGGCGTAGAGATCCTGAAACAGAAAGGTCAAAGGGAACGCGTGGTCCTGGAGGCATCCGGGAATATAACCCTTGATGACCTTGAAGAATATGCCGGTTCAGGGATAGATGTGATCTCCCTGGGAATGCTGACCAGGAACGCCAGATGGATAGACATAAGCCTGGAGATAGAGCAGTCTGGAATGGGGTAAAAGTATAAATCTGGGTTGTCAAAGGTAAGCTGATATGCGGCTGACTTATCTGATGGTCTTGATCGTCGTGATCTTGACATCCTCTCAGGCAAAGGACAGCAATAATGAAGTCAACTTTAGCGATTTTACTCTTTATACCGGGGATTCCGTCGAGATAGCCAGCTACACCATCCAGTTGGTCGAGGTCCAGTCGGTCAGGGACGGAATCGTGGTCATAAGGGCAACCAAATCAGGGGGTGCCTTGGATGAACAGAGGGCACTGCTACAAAATAACGCTAACAGTTTTGACGGTGGTTCGGAGAACGGTGGCCTGACCGTTACCATAACAGATATATTCGACGATCAATCTGCAAAGGTGCGTGTTGAGTACCCCAAGGATATGGGTATCCCTAGAAAGCAAACAGCCGAGAGCGGTTCAAAGGGCCCTGGCAGCCAGCCCGTCTTGGCAGTAGAAAAGAGCTTCGATAACGATAATCCAAGCGTCGGAAGCGAAGTTAAGGTCACAGTCATGGTGAAGAACATTGGAGGAGGCCTGGCAGAGGATATCGTAGTCGACGATCAGCCTCCTCTGGCCAACTTTGTTTACATCGCTGGGTACCCTCCCAAGATCAAGAGTCAGCTAGATCCTGGAGAATCGGACTCGGCCATCTACGTCATCGATGCCGTCAAGGAGGGGACAGTGAAAGTGCCGCCCATAGAGGTCAGGTACTCGGACTCCAAGAAGAACACGAAATCCAACGAGTCGGCACCCTTTAACGTTGTCATAGCTCCCAAGAGTATGCCTGATCTCGATATTAAGCTGAACCCTTCCGGGTCGATACCTTTAGGACAGGCGGGCAGATTAAATGTTAGCCTTTACAACTCCGGAAAAGCCACAGCCTATAAGGTGGAGATCAAGTCAGAGATCGAGCCCTCGGGAGGTTTGGACACCACCGACCTGGATAAGAGCTATTTCGAGATCGATCCTGGGGCGATGGAGAGCTATTCAGCCGAACTTACCGGAAGGAGCAGTGGCGAATACACCGTCAATCTCAAAGTCAGCTACCAGGATGGAAACGATGTGATGCTAAAGGAAGGGAGCACAACTATCGTTGTCCTGGAACGAGAGTATAAATACCTATATTACCTACTAATCCTACCATTATTGGCAGTATCCGCGTGGCTAATCAAACGGTACAAAGAGTATAAATATTGAAGGAGTTAACATACCTCCGTGTAGAGGATAGACTGCAATGCGGTCATAGGTGAAAAGAAGAGCAAGGCAACAATCCGGGTTTGAGATAATGCTAAATGTACTCATGCTTGGCGTGGGCCAGTGCGGGAACAGAATCCTGGACGCAATAAATAAAGAGGCGTTCGGTGGTGCTTCCAGGCTTTCCAAGTACTATTCACGCCAGAAGTTTCCCAGCAGAGTGGAAACTATTGCCATCAACACGGCAATCAATGACCTCAAGGAGCTAAGATTTACCACTGCCAAAGATCGGCTTCATGTCCCCAACCTCCACGGTGTAGGCGCTAACAGGAACGTAGGCAAACAGGGTTTCTGGGACAACCGCGAAATGATCATGGAGGAGATAGAGAAAAGGGGGGACTTTGACGTCGCCTTTGTGATGACCTCCACATCCGGAGGTACGGGTTCCTCTTTCTCTCCACTCCTAATTCACGAGCTAAAAGAGCGTTACAAGAACATCTCCGTTATTCCTATTGCCGTTTTGCCCTTCCGAGAAGAGGGTTCCATATATCTTCAGAATGCCGCCTTCAGCTTGCGGGAGCTGATGGAGGTAGATGCCGAGGGGTTAATTCTTGCTGACAACCAGTACCTGAAGAGGTGCAGTGGGGACATCGCCACCGCTTACGATAAGATCAACACAATGATAGCCCAACGCACCCTGTTCTTGATCGAGTCCTTGGACAGCGAGATGCTTTCCGTGACAGATCTCGGCGATTTTAAGACCGTTATGAGCGGCGGTTTACGGATGGGCACAATGGGATTCTCCCAGGCAGACCGAAAGAACCCGTCGGTAAAATCTGCCATACAGAATAGCTTAAAGCCGGGCAGCCTTCTCTATCCGGCCAACGTCTATGACGAGGCTGCTAGGGCAATGGTGATCATCCAGGGGTCCAGGGAATATCTGGATGTTGATGAGATTACCAAAGAGATAGAGAAGCTATGCGCAGGCGCAGGTCATGTCTTCAAGGGTCTAGTTATTAAGAAAGGCTACCCCAAGGTCCTCACTCTCTTTACCCTGGCATCCGTGCCGGAGATCGAGACTCTGTACGCCCAAGCCGCCAGGGCCATCCATGAGGAGAAGGACAGAAAGCAGAGAGCTAAAAAGCAGCTTTCGGATGCCTTCGCCCATATCGAAGACCTGGAGGAGATTTATTAGAGTTTTGATTTAGAGCCCCCATCTTTTGTAAATCATGGCATGGATGGGGTTAAGCTCAAATACTCTTATTAGCGTCGCTAGCTCGTTCTGGTTTAACGGGTGCTCTTTTGCGGGTGGTACTGCCTTACAGCTCCGGGCATAGATTGATCCGCCCTTCATACGAGCGCAGGCATAGCTTCCTGCATGACCATGGACAAAGATCTCCCCGCCAAGCATCTCCGCTCCTGTGAAGTCGCCTGTTTGCCCTCTCACCACGATTCTTCCTCCCCTCATCAGCACACCAGTGTTGCGATCCGCGTTTCCGAAGATCTCAATATGACCTGACCGCATAAGAATTCCGGTGCTCATACCGGCGCTGCCGTCTATGCGAATGATCTTTTCCGTTTGGTTTCTTGCTCCGACAGTGTCTCGAGACAATCCATCGTTAATGAAAAGGCCAGAATCTTTGAGGATGTTGGGCCCAAGGACCTGAATGTTTTTCTCCAGGACTTCGGTTATTGATATGAACTTTCTGTAACCCGTTCGATCGGTCTCGACTTCAATCACGTTTCCGAGAGGCTCTTCGGCCAGGCCCCCAAGATATATGGCTCCCCGGAGCATGCTGATCCCCATCCTCTTTCCAACGTTGCCATCGACGATTATGCAGCCAACGTTAGGCAGAGCACCTCCTTTTCCTCCAAGCTTGACAAGATCCACACCTAAGCTGGACCCTAGTGCACACCCGGCATCGCCCCTTATGCGAACAGTCTCTCCCTGTTTCAGGGCATCCACCAGCTTTCTGCGGCTGGATTCGCCAATGGCTAGATCTGGATCGAGCCTGGAACCTTGGTGCTGCCAAAAGAAGTCAAAAGTGAAGTCGCAGAGGTAGTTCTCACCGCTAGATTCGATCTCAATCAAAAAGGTCATTTGGCTGGTTCTGCCGGTTTTGCAATACGTTTGGAGACGTTTACACCTGTTAAAGTAATCAGGACTGCCAGCACAGCCGAGACCGCCAGGTATTGAAGGGATCTTCCAGGACCAGGACTGAAGTTCAGACTGGCATTGCTGGCCAGTATAAAGGCGCTGGCGGACCAGAATATGAGCCCTGTAGCAATCAGGAAGAAGAGATAGGAATAAGTGCGTGCGTCTCTCTCGCCCTCCAGGTACATGTCCATGATCTTTCCCAGCACCGCACAGAATCCTGCTGCTATGTACCACCATATACTGTTATTTATATAAATCATTATTAGAGTCAAATAGCCATACCAGATATCCCCTCGATAGTATTCCCAGAGGCTGGCTGCGCCCTGCATGGTTGCTATTAATACGAGCATGGCAGCCATGATATAGGTTATGAATGCTATCTTGCCTGCATATAGAGATGTCCTCAAAGTCAATTTGGCTTCATCAACGAACTCATCAAGTCCTCCCCTGAAGAGCAGATATAATCCGATCGCTCCAGTTATGGCAACCACAGCACCATTGGGGTAACCCAGCAGGCTGAAAATGGAATACATCAGCAAGGCCAGACCTGGCGGGATAAAGAAAGTGTGGCTGATCTTCGGATCTGTAAAGAGCTGCTTAAGGATATAGTATGTACTCTCCAGGTTGGGGCTCTGCTTCACGAGAACCCTTCTCACTCCGTTGACTTTAACCCTTGACTGAATTATTGGAAGAATAGCCTCGTCTTCTGCTCCATCGGATACAACAACTACACCTTCGGGTTTGAAGCGGGAGATCAGCTCCTCTAGCTGGGCGGCGAGCTTCTCGTCCGATGTCAAGCCTACCTTCATGTCCCCGGCAATGGAGGCGATCTCCACTTCCTGGCCCGCTGCCACCAGCTCATCGAACACCTTTATGCCCCCGAAGATCGTGTTTGTGTCTGAGTCCTCTGGGTCGGCGGTACCTAGCCTCACAGCAGCATCGATGTTGGCATCTCGACCTATGACCGGGCTTTTAACCCCTGCCTTTCTTCCCAAATCGTCGTCGCGGTCGATGCAGAGCACGAGGGCGTTCATTAGATCACTATTTAGAAGGAATGTACTTAAATGATTCTATGATTTTGGCTTTTGCAAGATGTTTTGGGCACGAGCCGCCCGCGAAACAGCCTAGCCTATGCTTATACTTATTGAAGGATAGAAAGAGGCTCCCAAACTGACCACAGCTCTGCCAATACACCAGATATTTATCTGAATAGCCACAAAGAAAAGACCATGCGATACACAGTCATAGGGCTCCTGATGCTCTTTGTAGTATCTCTTTCCATTGCCAGCGCATCATTTACACAAAGCCAGATACAGAATTATGTGGACATTTACAACCAACGAATCGATGGTGCTCCTGATCTCCTGAAGGGCCTCATTGGAAACGAAAGGATCGATCTGAACATATCTTCGAACGACGGAAGCATTTTTTCCGTGGGATTTGAAACCCAAAACGCCCGGGTTAGCAGGACAGTCATGGGTGGGACCCAGAACCCCACCATTATTGTGTCAGCAACAGAGGGCGCTATAGAAAGGATAAAAGCTTCGGATGATCCTGTGGCAACCTTCCAGGCGGAGAAAGGCTACGGGCAAGTAAATATAGAAGGTACAACATTTGTAACTAAGCTGAAGCTCGCCGCTGTTCTATCAAGCCTTCCGGTATTGAAGTTCTTCTCTTCCATATTCTTCGGCTAGATTCGATAACCCTGCTCTTCTTCATTTTTTGTTCGTTCAGAGAATCGGTCTTTTGAGTGCCACTTGCTAAATCGAACTTATCTATAGATCTTAATTCAATGAAACGATTGATTCGACAGTATTGCTCTGACCCTGTTTTCCTCCTAGACCTTTGACCCTAAGAGTTCTTTGCTTCCTGTTCGGCACGAATTCTTCGCAAGTTTTTTAATGCAAGACGAACGATTCTAATGTAGTTGAAACGGACTGCGGTTGTACTACGAAAGGAGACCTCATGCGACTCGGAAAAAACATCCATCGTGTTTCGGTTTCTGAATCGGACCAACGATCTCTAAATTTGAAAAGCCCAATCAATCTCAGGTTGGTAGCATAGGCTATGTACGACCTAATCATCGCCGGAGCTGGGCCCGCGGGATCTTCTGCAGCAAGGGAAGCCGGCAAGGCGGGCATGAACGTTCTGCTGATCGACAAGGACCGATTTCCCAGGTACAAGCCCTGTGGAGGTGGCCTGTCAGAAAGAGCACTCTCCTACCTTGATTTCTCCCTTCCCGAAAACATCTGCGAGAGGAGCATAACTGGAGCCAGGATTCGTTTTGGTGACCGCGTTATCGATAGGCACAAAGATTATCGACTCACTGTAACTCTGACCAGGTCGATCTTCGATGATTTTCTTTTAAAGAAGGCTCAAGAGATTGGCGTTCATGTGGCCACAGGCAAGAAGGTTTTGGACTTCCGAGAGGATAGTGAAAAAGTCGAGGTCCGAGCTGGAGATGAGACCTATCGCTCCAAGTACCTAATAGTCGCTGCGGGTTCTCAGAATAGGCTGAAGGAGAGAGTAAGGGATCGTGATGGAAAAGATCGATACGGGATCTGCATGGTAACTGAGGTCCCAGAGAAGAACGATGCCATAGATGCGCGCCTTGGGAACGCCCTGGAATTTCATTTCGGTGTAGCAAGAATGGGCTACGGCTGGATATTTCCCCACGACGGCTATTACTCTGTTGGCATAGGCGGCATGGCCAAAGACATGTCCAATCCCAGGAGGTCAATGATCGGGTTCTTGAGAAAGAACGGCTTTGCGGGAAGCTACAAGCTGCGAGGTCATCTGATACCGTTCGGTGGTATTACAAGGCCCGTAGCCAGCCCCCGAGTCCTCCTGTCAGGGGATTCTGCCGGTTTCGTTGACTCTTTTACAGGAGAGGGCATAGCCTACGCAATAAAATCGGGCCAGAATGCTGCTCAGACAGTGGCAGACAAGCTTGAGGACGACGATCTTGATCTGGCCGAGTCTTATCAACAGAGATGCAAAAAGGATTTTGGAGACGACCTGAAGTATTCATTGATCATGGCAAAGATAATGCATAGCTGGCCGGAGATGTTCTTCAGGATGCTGGCCACAAGAGACGATTTCCTGGATAAGTTTCTAGAGGTTC
>Ga0182010_10000723_pt1 | contig 18741 bp, 12 predicted proteins | sample 611E1MmetaG_FD_120488 | JGI IMG/M metagenome (GOLD analysis project Ga0182010, IMG submission 120488) | Permafrost microbial communities from Stordalen Mire, Sweden - 611E1M metaG | ecosystem: Environmental > Terrestrial > Soil > Wetlands > Permafrost | place: Sweden: Stordalen | collected...
AGTCAAAATCTGACTAACTGACTCCTTTAGGAGGTGACTCAAATTCACCTCTCTCTTTCGAATCTCTTTGCGGCCAAGCCCCGAATAAGAGAGCAGATCATCGATAAGCCTTTCCATTTTTTTTGCCGACTGGGATATCAAGTCTGAATATTCCAGGCTTTTTTCGTACAGTCGGTTTTTCAGCTGTTTTTGCAGTAGGTCGGCAAAGCCCGACATATGTCGGAGTGGAGCGCGCAGATCGTGGGAAACCGAGGAGCTGAATGCCTCCAGCTCCTCATTCGCAAGCTCAAGCTGGGCAACATGTTGTTTTAACCGTCTGTTGAGGTTCTTAATATCCTCCTCGTTTTGCTTGCGCTGCCTGATGTCGATTATGATAGCCCTAGAGCCCTTCGTGCCGTCGCTGCCGTCCGCGGCTACGATATCAATTCGCACCCAAAAGAGGGTTCCGTCTTTTCTGCCCATTCTAATTTCGCACACCTGCGGCGCGCGCATTTCTACAAGCTGTTTATGGCAAATATAATATAAGTCCTGATCTTCCCGGTGTATAAAGCGTGACAGCGGCTGTCCGACCAGATGGCTTCTCTCTCTCCCCAACAGTGTGGCCAAACTGAGATTGGCCTCCAGTATTATTCCCTTATCGTTGAGGGAGACATATCCCACAGGAGCCAGGTCATAGAGGTTAAAATATTTTTCGCGAGATGACTCTAGCTCCTGTTGCACGCGGCGAAGTTCTTCCTTCTGCATCTCCAGTTCAATCTGGTGCACTCGTAACTCGTGGAATGCGTTCTGCATATCGGCGGGTGGAATCTTGTCCAATTCCCCCTGCCGTTTGAGCAGAATCTCCTCGGCACGTCGGTGCAATTCTGATAATTGATCGGACACTCTGGCATCCGGCAAGCTGATATCAGGTGTTATTGGTTTATTTTTTCTCGACATCGTTCCCCTCTTTCTTGCGATCGCTGATGTCACGGCATGCACTCTGAAGTTCAGTCATATTGCCATTTTCGGTTCACGTCAGGCGGAAGACTATCTCCACCCAGAGGTAATCCCCGGACTTACGCCGCATTCTGCCTTCACTCCGAAACTCTGCCTTGCGTGTGGCGACTGCCGTGTTCAACACCTGCTGCACGCCCTCATCATCATGGCTCACCCTTCGGCCCTTTATCCGGCGTCTGAATCTGGATCTTCCTCTGTACTGTTAAAGATATTTCTCCGCAAGAACCAAAGGATAAATTTAAGGTCATTCTTCGACATCTTCGGCTGAAGAATGACCCTTGATATCAATTATAGCAAGGTCGGACGCTATGGCCAAAATGAGCACCACACTAGGAATAAATCCACATGATTTAATAAGAATTGCTTAATGCGGCTTATATGCGAAAAATGCCCGAAACACGCCCCGCTGACATTTCCTCTTGTTTGCGGACTTTGCATTGGAAATCATCGATTGCGCAATGCTGTTGAAACTGGATGTTACGTGGGTGAACTTCTTGACCTGATATCTAAAAAAATAGATCAGCCATTCTGGAGATAACTGCACGAAGGCATTGCCAGTCCGGCTTTTGATTGTCAATAGTTTCTGACAGAATTTTTTACCACGGCAGAAAATTGACACTCTCAATTATAGGGAGGACTTCGCGCTGACGAAGTTCTTGCATTTTTGCGCAGTACGAAGTGAATAAGACAGATTCAGGAAATTACATTTAGACTATCTCCTTGTCTTCGGCAATGTGCCGGCTCAGGCTTTGGGATATTGTATTTCGCTGGCATGACCGTCTGCTCTCGACCAATAAGGACCTCTTTTAGAACTTCGCCTATCTGTAATTGATCTTCCATTACTTTCCACAGTCCCTTGCCATTATTGATCAAGTTGACTATTCAGTTACCCCAAGTTGTCAATCGGATATGGGCAGTTGACAACTGGGGAAGATTAACACAAAACCCCTTTTATTCAAAAACCTTGGTAAAGCATCTCCTGCGCTTGTGCTGTCTGTGTTCATAATGTTCCCACTGGGCTATTACCCGCTCATTGGTCTCCAACTGGGGAGCGGCATCAGCAGTCATGATATTATTCCGCACAAATACCGTATCGACTTCGTTCATCAAGACGGCGTTTACTCCCTTTCCCTGCAACTCCTTGCGCACCGCAATAAGATAGAGGTCAGCGGTCTCATTCTTTTTTATAGACTTCAAGATATGCATGAATCCAAAGGGCAGTATCCTCCCGTTTGCCTTCCTGAGCGCCTTTGCAAGAGAAGGCATAGTTATCACCACAGCTGCAACCTTTTCCCCCTTGTCGAGGACCATGTGAATAAAATCCGGACGGATAAATGAAAAATACTGCTTTGTATAATATTCTATCTGTTTTTCGGTCAGTGGGACAAATCTGAACAAATCGTTATATGACTCGTTGAGAAGGGTAAATATCTCATTTGCAAACGGAAGAATTTCCTTTGCCTTTCTGAACTTGTGCACCTTAAGGTTATATCTCTTCAGAACTATGTCGGCCATACGCTGCATCTTCTCCTGAACAGCGCCCTTGAAATGAAATTGGAATTCAAGCCAATCCACCCCTTTCTTATAGTTCAGATTTTCAAGGTGGCTGGGATAATAGGCATGGTTATATAGAGTAGGCAGGGTGCCCATTTCATTGAATCCTTCAATCAGCATGCCCTCTTTATCAAAATCGGTAAAGCCCATCGGACCATCGATGCCGACCATACCCTTTTCCCTTGCCCATTGTTCCACTATCGAAAGCAGGGCCGCGGATACATCCCTGTCATCAATAAAGTCTATCCATCCGAAGCGGGCGTGTTTCCTCCCCCAGATACCGATAGCCCTTTTATTTATTATGCCCGCGATCCTTCCCACTATTTCATTTTCTTTGTATGCAAGCCAATACCTTGCCTCACAAAAATCAAAGGCGGGGTTCGATTCCTTTCTCAATGTGGTCATTTCATCGAAATGAAGCGGAGGCACCCAGTAAGGGGTATCCTTATAAAGTGTATGAGGAAATTTGATAAAGTTCTTCAGATCCTTTTTTGAGACTACTTCTTTGATAGAAACACTCATTCATTATCCTCCTCACCCACAGCCAAGGGAAAAAGACCGAATTGTTTTTATCAACTGGAATCAAGATGATATATAACCTTCTAACTTAGAAACGTAATTCCCATATTTTGAAAAACTCTAACATACTCACAAATCTCAAAGCAATGCTAGAGTAACTTCTTGGCTGAAGTAACTTTTGAAAGTGATTTCTCTGTGCTTTTCCAGCTTGCCGATGGGGTGATTCATCTTTCGTCTTTTTATCACTTTCGGGTTGAAAGCTTTATAAAACAGTTGTCTCCGAAATTCAACATTATAAGGAGCAAGTAAGCGTGCACCTCGATATTTCAGGATGAATGGTTACTGCACGCTTGCATACGGGCTTGCCCTGTTTAAAAAAAGCACAGAGTCAATGTTTCTAATGGCTATCACCAAATTCCTGATACTGGTAAAATCAAAGACTTTCAGGAATTTTGTTTTGGCAGATCCTCTCTGTTATGGGAAGCTCCACATAATCACAGAAGTCGGTAGAACGATCTTGACACTAACAGCGCTATGTTTCCACCTCCTTAAACTGCGGTATCCTGTTTCCATCGCAGGGGGAATCTCAATGAAAAGGTGGTGCCCTTGCCTAGATCGCTCTCAACCGAGATCTCTCCGAGGTGCTCCGTAACTATCTGTTTGACTAGCGGAAGTCCAATGCCGAAGCTGTGCTGCTTTGTGCTTAAAAAGGGATCGAATATCTTGTCAAGTAGCTCAGCGGCTATGCCGCAGCCTGTATCGGAGATCCGGAGCACGGCCATGCCGTTTTCGTCAGAGGTATTGATTGAAATCATTTCCCCCTTGCGTGTAGCCTCCATGGCGTTTCTAATCAGATGGAAGATAGCTATCCGCAGAAGGTTCCTCTGCATGTTTATCTTCAGAGGTTGTTCAGACAGCCTCAGCACCAACGCGATCAGCTTACGATCAAGTTCCGTCTCGATAACGGATATGACGCCACGGACGACTTCGTTGAGATTTTCATAAGTAAACAGAGATTCCCTAGTCTTGAGGAGGCCATTAAAATCGGTTACTATTTTCTCCAGCTTACCGGTTTCTTCAACGATATCCTTCAAATATCCCTCGAACTCTGCGGGCACATCGGTACGTTCCATCATATGCCGACACAATCCTCCGATGACAGTTGCGGGATTTCTTACCTTATCGGCCACAGTAAGCGCCATAAGGTTCATGGTCCGTTCTGATATCAGAGTCTCTATCTCCAGGTTGAACTCTTCAAGTATCTTGCGGTAATCCCTTTCCATCTCAGTGAGAACCCTGTATTTTATCGCTTTTTCGATGGCATAGATCAGTTGTTCCTTCTTATAAGGCTTAGTGAGAAAATCGAATGCGCCTTTCTTGATGGCATCTATGGCTGTCTCGAGATCTGCAAAGGCTGTCATAAGGATAACCGGCAACTCCGGATAGCGGGCATGTATCTGATCTAGGAGATCAATGCCTGAAAACCCGTTGGGCATTTTAATATCCGTAAGTACTACGTCGACATCAGAATGCTGCAGTTTTTCGAGCGCTGCGGCCCCGCTTCTGCATGGTATGGTTTCATATGAGTTTTCCTGCAGAAGGAGGCTGACGATGTTTAGAATATGAGGATCATCATCGACAACCATAACGGTGCCTACTTTCTTTATTTCGGGCATAGAGTCCATGCTTGCCAACCTTCATAAGTATATCAAGCGGGCCTTTCAATGGATAGATGAAGGCCGCCTGGCCATAACGATGTTTAATTGGTTTCTTGAGTATAACACCTCATTTGTCAGCGCTGCAGATCGCAGCGTGATACAAGGAAACGCTCGACAAAACGGCCACGATAAATCTTTCCAGTAATCATTAGATTTAGGGCACTAGCGTCACTGATTGATTTGGAGTAGCACCAATGTTTTCCCGAGAAGATCGCCGGTATTGATTTCGTGAAAGTGATAGAACTATCGGGGTGAAGTTTTGAAACAACTATCGATGATTTTAGCTAATACCCTCCAGTGTATTTAGGCGGCTCTCCCTTAGAGACTTCTGTGAGCAGGCATTGAGCATCGAGAAATTTCCCGATGCAAGGTTGGAAGAAACCAACGACGGTAAATATCGCCCAAATCGATAGTTTCTGCACGAAGTACTCTTGAATGCTGGCTTGCCCTGTTTTAAGAAAGCACAGAGTCAATGTTTCGAATGGCTATCACCAAATTCCTGATACTGGTAAAATCAAAGACTTTAGTAGTTCTTTCGACTTTGGAGAGGCCGATAAGACGAAGAATCTTGCTCAGCTCGGCGGGGTAGGGGAAGGAGTATTCTTGTCGGCAGACAGAAGTTTTGTTTATAAAGAGCCCATATCTCGTATATGTTGGAATGATATGTTGAACTCATTGGATTCATTGGACTCCTTGAACTCGTTTATTTTAGTGCAAAAAACAGCTATATGATTGAAAATAAGGATAAAATGCCTTATAGGATCGCTGATTCGTAATCAGTAGGTCGCCGGTTCGATTCCGGCAGGTGGCTTTATTTTCAATTAGTTACGGCGACTATAAAAAATGCATCTCGTATTCATCTCGTTTTCACTCAATCGCACTGCGATAGTAACCCGCGTTCTTGACTGCAGCCTGACCTCCCGGCAAGAAATATGTCTCGTCCTCATAAGCATAAACCGGCTAACATCGGAAATTTGATGATTCCCAAGAACTCTCAATACTGCGTTCCCAAGTATTTCTTATAATATTCGTCGCTGTGATTTGCTATAATCTGCTGAGGCGACCGAAAATTAATCACAGAGGATTCAATGCAATGAAGGATAATGTTATTTTCCTCCTTTTCAATGAGATCTAACTTGTCGGTCGAGCGAGACGCACAAAGGCCGCACATCTCAGCTCTGCGTTATCTTTCCACGGGAATTATTCGTATATATGGCTAAACAAAAGAAAAAACAATCTCTGGATCAACGGGCATTAAAGGAGAAACGACAAAAGGAATACATGACCATTTTTGTTGATGGTAAGCAAAAGTGAGTCACGAGACCAGTCACAATCGATGGAATGGATGTATATGAATTCATAAGGAGAAACGCCGATCCAATTTGGCTTCACCAGAATGAAATGTGGGAATATCTGGAGCTGATCGAAAATAATAATCTTTTCTTATTAGATGAGAAGGGGAATGGCAGTCATTACCTAAGCTCAACATGGATGGGGAATATGGAAATGCACGCAGATTATATGTCTGCCTCGCAAGCTGGTGACTATTACCAAGTACTTTTCGAGGAAAGAGTCTCAGATTTGGAGCAAGATAGCCCTGAGGGCAAATACCTGCGCATTCAAAGGCAAGTCGAACTGCCTGATCGTAGCCCTATCTATATCGAAAGCCATGTCGAGGATCTTATTGGTCACTTCAGAGTTGTCGAGGCAAGACTCAACTCAAAATGTCTTTGCCTGACACTCAATAGAAAACCATCAGCAACTATTAAGGCGACTTTTGAGACTTCTCTAGAGAATTATACTGAAGTCAAGCGAGTCTTGAGTGTGATGATTCCCAATATCGAGCTTCGGGAAGAAGGATAGAGCAGCGAATCGGGTAAAGGGAGGTATCCAACAGCACCTCCTAAACCCATCTCGCATGCTACTCCGCACGGGTGGCTTGCAGAAATTATAGTGCCGTAGCCGGATAGTGAAGCGGAATTCATAGGTACATATCAGAATACGCAGCTTACTTCCCCAATACCGCTGGACTATCTGCAATTAGTCAATGATGTTTAGCTTAATACCAGTTTCATTGCCGGCTAAGGCGGACCTGTCAATTTCTTGATTGGCGTGGGCTTTCTTCTTCTTTTTTCCCTTCTCTGACTTTCCTGTCTTCTTTTTTGTCGGGGCCGTCTTCTCAGACAATGACTCCCTTGTACTCTTTGACCATTTCTTGTGAGAAGGGTCTTTTGTCGGTGTTTCGCCTTTTGCGGAGGATACAGTTTTTTTGTTGTTTCGAGACGAAACCCGAATAGTGTCCTCCGGCGTGACTGAAGAAGCAGTCCCTAAATCATGTTCGAGTTCGATGCCGAATGTGCTGGACAAATCAGCCTTCTCGATAATTCTGGAGCTTTTCTTTGAAGCTCTGGCCAGCAGTTTTTGCTTATGCTCTAAGATGGCCTGTCCTATGAGATCGCCCATTTCCACATTCCGCATACTGAAAAACAATTCCGGGCTCTCATCTAGACGCGCTCCAATGCCGTAAAGCGTTGCCGCCACATGCTTGCACATACCGGCCCCGTCCGGACAGGAGCAACTGAATTTAATCTCTTTCGGCGACGGGAACAAGCCTGAATCCGAATGAGTAAAAATCTCGCCTATTGCCTTGGGAAAGCTCCCATTGAGGAGCTCCTGCAGAGATTCGAGCATCCCTTGGCATTGACCAAGAATCGTTTGCCACATATCCTTTTTTAGAGTTTTTATACCTATGATCACTGAATAAGGGTTTGACTGTGATCCCTGGACAGAGGCTCGAGCCTCTCCGGGGGCTATTTGGAGGTCAAGTACCGCGCCGTGGCGGACGTAGTTCCGTCCCCTGCTTATGCGGTTATGTTGATCGGCGTATCGCTCAAGATTGAGGTTCCACGCCTTACCCCACCATGTTCTGGCGATCGCTGAGCCCTGAAGAATCACTGGCTTCATGTTCGAGTTCTTCCTGGACAGCTGCTTAAGTTTCTTCGCCGCCTTTGCCTTCTTCTCAGCTACGGATACATATCGAGGGAAGCCCCAGTAAGACATTGTTACGCTCCTTATGGATTTGATGAATGGTAACTTCTGACGTCTATCTCCCGCAAAATCCGCATAATGCGCAAGAAGCTAAACTGAGCTATTTTATAACAGTCAGACAGATAAGGAAAAGAGCTCGATCAACTCATCATTATTCATCGCGGTTATCCAGTCTTCTCCTCCCGATTGAATCACTTCCTGAGCCAGTTTTAGCTTGCCTTCTATCATCTTGTCGATCTTTTCTTCTATAGTCCCCTTTGTGATGAATTTGTGGACGACAACGTTTTTTTTCTGGCCTATCCTAAAGGTTCGGTCGGTTGCCTGGTTTTCGACCGCCGGGTTCCACCAACGGTCGAAGTGTATAACATGATTGGCCGCCGTAAGGTTCAGACCCACTCCACCAGCCTTCAAAGAGAGGACCATAAAAGGGACATAAGAGATACTCTGGAATTTGTCGATAAGGGCTTTTCTCTTATCTACTGCGGTGCCGCCGTGCAGGATGAGCCCTTCCCTTCCGAACACGCTATCAAGGAATGCCTTAAGCGGTCCGGTTATCTCTCTGAATTGAGTGAAAATCAAAACCTTTTCCCTTTTTTCAAGGATAGTTTCACAGATCTCTCTGAGTCGGGCGAACTTGCCGCTTTCTTCTTCGTCGTATCCGCCGGTTCCGAGGTACTGGTCGGGGTGATTGCATAGCTGTTTGAATTTCATGAGTGAAGAGAGTACCAGGCCTTTGCGCTTAATGCCCTCCGCCCGCTCTATCGTATCTTTGAGTTGACTGACCATCTCTTTATAGAGGAGGATCTGTTTCTTGCTCAAAGACGCGTATGTCTTCATTTCAACCTTTTCGGGTAGGTCTGAAATAACCGTCTTGTCCGTTTTTAAGCGTCTCAGTATATACGGGCTGATAATTCGCCTCAGTCTTGCGTATCCGTCTGGAGCTCTATGAAGCGTCTTTGCGAACCTGCCAAACTCTTCAGCGCCTCCGAGCAGTCCGGGGTTGATGAAGTCGAACAGAGACCAAAGATCGGAAAGCCTGTTTTCAACCGGGGTGCCTGTCATGGCTATCCTGTTTTGGGACTTGAACCTCTTGATGCTTCGCGTCTGCTTTGCGCCTGGGTTTTTTATAGCCTGGGCTTCATCGAGTATGATGTAATTCCATTTGCGCTCATGAAGCCACTCATATCTCTGCACCAATGAGTAAGTCGTGATGACAAGATCAATTCCCTTTAGTGAGTTACGGTCTTTAAGCTCTATCTTTTTCCCTAAAGGCGCGCTGGGATGCGCGATATGAAAAACCAGGGCCGGCGCAAAACGGGTAAGCTCATTCTCCCAATTCGAAAGCAGAGACGCGGGCACCACGAGTAAGCTCGGTAAGTCCGGTTCTTGAGATTTGATAATGGTAAGAAGACCGATTACCTGAACGGTCTTTCCGAGTCCCATATCATCTGCCAGGCAGATCCCTAGCTGCAAAGAATGGAGGAACCCAAGCCAGTTTACTCCCTTCTGTTGGTACGGCCTGAGGTCAGCCTTTAGCGTCTTCCCTGTCTTAGTAAAGTCGATCGACTCAGGGTTTCGAAGCTTTTTTAGCACGGTATCGAGCCATCTGCCGTTTGTCAGTTCAATATCATGTGACTGGTCAGTAACTCCCAAAGCGGATTTCGGATCTAACTGCATATGCATGGCGTCTCTGAAGCTGAATTCGCCTGCCTCAATCAGATCACGTGACTTTTCGTAGGCTTCGAGGGTTTGTTTCAGTTTCTCAGGATCGACCGCCACCCACCTGTTTTTGATCCACGCAAGACCTTCCGATTTCAGGAGTAGCTGCCGGGCTTCTTCTTCAGGAATGATCATATCCCCAAGAAGGAGCTCGGGCCTGAAATCAAGGAGAGCGTCCATACCGACGTGAGAAGGCTGTTTATCTCCGGCGGTTATACGAAGTCTGACTCCCTGAGCTAGTCCCTTCCACCAGTTCGGGATTCTGCACAGTATCCCGGCATTCTCATAGATCGGGACCTCTTTTAGAAAAGTGTATGCTTCTTGCGTTCTCATTGAAAGAGGATGAAATATTTCCCCCGATTCCACCAGTTCACTGATGAATCTGCTCTCCTTAGCAGCGAGGTGAACCGTCGACAGTAAATCGAGGAGTTTCTCATTGTCCTTGCCGAATTCTTCCAGGGCATATTTCAAAGGGAGATGCTTGGATGTGCCCTGGGCGTTGAGGCCTGTCGAATAGGTAGCCAAAAAAGCAAAAGGGGCATCGTCCATCTTGTTTTCAACCAGATGGAAATAGACCCTTCCTATCAGATGTACATTCGGGATATAAGACCTGATGAATCCTTCGACAGTCCCCTTGTAATGCCTGACACCCTCCGCAAAACATCTGTTAAGGACGTCCCATATACTTCCAAGCAGGTTGGCATTCAGATACTCAGCCCCAGTCATAAGCGGTGCACTATCAAGAACCGACTGTGTTTCGATCGGTGAAAGGGGGACCTTGATGTTCTGTCTTGTCTGCCCTAAATCAGGGGTTAATCTTATCTTTTCGGCGAACAAGCCTGCAAATGTGCGCCAGAAATTGATCGAATCAGAAAGCTGGACGGATTTGTCACTGAAGCCGAGGAAGAGAAATGCGGCATCCTTATCCGCAACGAACCGTCGGTCTATCTCCTTTTCCAATAACTGCCGGCTCTTATTAGTATGTTCTTCCGAAGCCAACCACTCAAGCTGGATGTCTCCGCCTGGCATTATAACTGCGGACAATCCCATGTTCATAGTCTGACTTGCCTCATTCAAACTTTTTATACTGAGTTCTCATCAATTTAGTCAACTTTGATTGATAGCAATGGCGATGCGAGCAAAATCCATTTATGACTGAGACCCATTTTAGACATTTGAAAGCCGCGTGTTCCTTCTTCAGGTTAATTTGATATAATATCACATGATCAAAGACAGGAGAAAACTATGATAGTTCAGGGCGTTATTAAAGGCAAAAATATTGTCCTAAAAAAATTCCCGTAGGTGAGCAACTTAGTGAAGGTGACAATGTAGAAGTCATAATACTACCCGTACAGAAAAAGTCCTATCGCTTCAGCACTTTCAAATTAGGGGTCAAAAAGGAATGCCTCAAGAGAGATGAAATATATGCCAGGAGTTAGTGTCTTTTTCGACACTAATGTCCTTGTGTATGCCCACGACGAATTATCCCCTTTCCATGATTTCTCCTTTGAGCAATATTCTCAACCTGCCAATATGGTTTTCGATAGCTGATGAGCCCTTCGGATTTCAGTTCTCTCCTGGCATGGTCGAGTTCCTGGCCGCTTAAACGTAGTATCTCTACTACCGAGCGTTCAGCATGAAAGCTCCGCCCTTGCCGGTCACCTACAACCACCAGAAATAGGTACATGATCATGGATTCATGGCTTAATCGGTTGAGATAGCCGCCGTGAAGTATTTGGTGGTCGATTATGGAGTAGCTCCGTGCCCATCGCATGCGTTCATTCTAAAACACCACGGCAATGGATGCAATCTTATCTTGTATCTCACGGCCCCTGTTTGCCGCCGGCAACGTAGAACCCGCATCCACACTGCCTTACCAGCCGTATCTCGTCTTGTATCTCGTTTTTGAGCATTCCATCCGGTATCACTAAAACCATTGTCTTTACTGGTTCAGCAGGGGGTATCTCGTCTTGTATCTCACGTGCCCTTTTTCTCCAGAGCCGCTGGTAATCGGGATGGTCCTTCCGCCACTCCCTTACTTCGGAGTACCGACCCTTGAAATAGTCCGGATTCGCTTCTAACCACTTCTTATGACTCTCACTCTTGCGCTTTGCCCGGCACTTTGGGTCCTTGCAACTCTTTTGGGTTCCTCTGGCCCTGGGATCAGGCCAATAAAACCGACCACAGTAAACACATCTCTTCTGTCATCTGTTTGTCCTGTCCCTACATTATGTTGACAGATGAAACAGTTGACAGACCTACGGGGGGATCAGGAAATCAAATGAATTAAATACAATGGTTGGGGAGGAGGGAATTAAACGAATAAAAGTGGGACAATAAAAGTGCTGGCCTTAGGCCTGTTTCCGATATCGCCTACACAGGCCGCAAAAGACTCCTTTACCGGGATATTGACAGCCACCGGAATCAAAAAGGAGCTTTCGATTTTCAGATGGACTTTCTTCTCAGCGACTTTCCGCTTGGCTTTATTATGAACTATTTAACGGAAAGCACGCACTCGCTGCTCGGGCGAGTAAAAGGCATCACAGGGCAGAAGAATGTTATTCCCGATTATTACCAGTTCGGCAACTCTAACTCTAACGACTAGTCTTGTATTGATTCCTTTAGGCGGCACAGAAAAATAACAGGAGTTAATGATACCTCAATTATCCAGTTACTTGAACAAATGGCAAGACTCTCTCCCACGATGAGTCGCCACCATGAGAATAGCGCTCTTTAATATTTTTTGAACGAGCGAATCCGTGATCTGAAACTATAATAAATGATCGGATATCCCGAAGCAATGGAAGGATCCCGGTTGTAAATTCTTCTTTTATGATCACGTATAGCGGATATAAATCGAGTGTTGTTGCATGCATTTTTGAGTCGATAAAATTAAAATGAAGCAGTTTTATATCTGCGTCTCCCTTCAGAAGCTGCTTTATCGCCTTCCGGCCAGCGTCTTTCTCCGCCCATTTGAGCAATGCGAAGCTCTTACCCTTAATATGCCCAGACCTGTCCTCTCCAATTCCGATTACTTGTCTGAAATTGTTGGTAGTTGTAGGCATAGGCAGTAAATAGGGAGTATCCTTGATAGTCCAGCCTTCCGACTGCATAATTTCTTTAAGCATCATCCATAAGTCGTATCGAAGCCCATCAAAAATGATCACTGTACTGGCAAGTTCTTCCATAAGATACCTTTCGTCTTTTGCGCCTGCAAACTTCTCCGAAGACTTGTTGTACTCCTTCTCGATCGCACTGTATGCTGCTTCTATCTGTGCAACTATATCGTCGTCCACAGTTGAGCTGGTGGCATTATCATACTTAAGTCTCTGATGCATAAGATTCAAGGGTGCCAGAACCTTGGTAAACTTATCGATTCCATTATACTTAGCCCCGTCACAATAAACTTTGCAGATAGCAAGGAGACTCTTTGCTGCAGGGTCTACAACTGACTGAAGCGTTTCGTCGGCAATAGGCCTGCCCCATGCGCGATGAAATATCTCAGTCCGAATCTTTCTCTTAAGGACTGCGACTTCCTCTTTTGCAAGGAGGCCCAGCAGTTGATCCTTCGAATATGCTTCGAACCTTATCCTGTCGAATACTGGGAGCGAAGCGTTCCCTCGTTGAAAGTCTTCCAGGTTGAGGAGTGGCTGGTCTGACAATTCCCTTTCAATATCCAATCCGAGACGCTCCCCTTGTTCGCCGTACTTGGCGATACACTCTTTGAGACTGGTTGCAAGGGAAGAGTTCTGATCGCGCACATGAATAATTGCCTGTTCCTCCGACCCCACCCACTTGGAGAAGATGCTCTTAAGGTCTTCGAGTCTGAAACGGCGGCCCCTGACCACACTCACAAAGTCATCGATATTGATTTCTTTTACATCCCAACCCCCGTTACTGAGTGCCGTATTGAGTTCGGCAAGCACTTCATCAGAAAGGAGTGGGATTACCGCAGAAGGCGATACCTTGTCGATATTAAATCCCATAAGTTTAGAGAGGGACTTTAACGTAACGGGATTCTTGATGCTTAATATGTAGGATTCTAGTCTGCCGCGATTACCCTGAAGGAATCTGGCAAAGTTAAGAATCCCTTCGGTACAGAGTTCCTTTAGATCACTGGCGACGACTGGCGGCTCAGCTCCCATTTTATACCCGCAACGGCATATGGGACGTTGGAACAAATCTCCCCTCACGTCAGACCGGCATTTATCGGGCAGCTTCTCAAATTCAGGCTGTAACTGGAACCATTCGCCATTGAAAGTAGCCGCTCTTATAGTCATTGATATCTTTTTGAGAGCCTTCGCCTCAGCAGAATCGTCAATGTCTTTTTTATGCGAGAATACGTCATTCCCATAATACGAATCATGTTCTTTCACATATGCATTTGAAAAGTCGTCATAGAAGCTTTCCCATTCCGCCTTTAAAGAGTCAAACCCCTCCAGCGAGGTAAAGAATTCGTCCAAATGGATAAGCAGTATGTCTTTCCTTTCTTTCAAGGATTCGCTCGTCCCTGGAAGCTGGTCGACATGCCTTAAGGCAGGATCAGATAAGTATGAAAAACAGCGTGAGAGCGTATCGAATTGTTCAACAAAGAGCTTACGGAGCCTGTTTAAATAATCATGGTCTGCTTCCGCCTCGTTATTGTCTTTAAAGTGGATAAGGAATCTCTCTATTCCATCCGGTGCCGGCATGGTGAGTGTAATAGAGCCAAGAAACATCGAGATCCTTTTAATTAATGTGCTGTCAAACCTTACTTTTTTTAATACTGGGGACCCGCCATACTGTTTCGAGAACGTCTCCAGATCGCTTATGAGCTTCCGCGTTTCCCTGATAAAATCCTTCGCAGTCTCCCACATCGACCGTTGAGTCAAAGGAGTAGGCATCTCCCCAACTTCACCCCAAATGAAGCGGCCGTATTCTATATAGGGAATCAGGTCCGGAGCAAGCGATTTCCCGCTTTTGAGCCTGTTTATTTCACCCTGGGCTAGAGCATCATAGCTAGTCAGCTCAACAGGCTCGCTGTCGCGGTATCCTACAAGTTGTCCGAGACTGATAAGGGATGCAATAAGCAGTCTGAACTGGACATCGGATAGCCCCCAGTCTCCCTTCTTCATTACAGCCCTTAAATTGTGCAGACTGTCGTCCATACGGATAAAATCAAGGATGAAAGTTACGATTTCACTATCTTCTTCTACTCCCATGATAAATGAGTTCCCTTTAAGCCTTGCCATCCCCAGTGGTTTTAGGAGTCCGTTAATATATGAATAGAGTCCCCTCTTTTCAGCATCATCGACAGTAATTTTACCAGGCCTTATGAAGCTGCTATAGAGAGAGCTTTGTTGCTGTGTGGAGATAAATAAAACCTCTCCTCTTGGGGCCGCCGACTGATGTTTAGGATGGATTTGAGTCAGGGATTCTTCAAAAAGAAAAGACGAAAACTTGTTAAATGGGAGTCCGCCTGCCGTATTAACGGTGCTGAACCGGCTTCCGGAGGAGGTCATAATATCACCTTCGAAATATATGTTTGTTATAGTCTTGAAAAATTCTGCTTCTTCTTTTTTCAACTCGGTGACAAGAATAGGGAATTCATCGGTAAGAAGCTTCTTGGAAACATACGACTCTATAAATGACAATTCATTGTCTGTGGGAGCTCTCGGAATCCAAAACACAACTAACGGCAGATCCTCTGGCGGGTAGGTGTCTTTTATGGTCTGATAAAACGTTCTATTCTCAAGGAACGGAGTGAATATAATAAGCCGGGTATCGAAATTTACATGGAGTCCGCCCAGAGCCTTATCCATATCTACTTTTTTGAAAGACTCGCCTTTAAAGACGTAGGCCGAGCATAATCTTACGCTATTTTGCCAAGTGAACTGCTCAAGCTTGCCATCACCAATCGACTGCAGTGGCAACTGCTGCAAATTGACCATGCTACAAATACGATTCATTAGGAATTGTCGGTCTGACAGCACTTCTCTCTGAGCCTTGACCTTAGCCCTTACCCTGCTCCCCTCGTCTATTTTAGGATCGATAAAATAATCATAGCCTTCTTTTTTAATAAACATTTGGTGCGCAACAATTGGATCCAGTACGAGCTCCTGTATCATCTCGTAATTAACGAATGCCGATATGGTCCCCATTTGCTTGCCTAGCATCTCTGCAATATCACCTGCGTTCTTCTTCTTTTCGGTTGGTGATATTTCTGTCAGGATAAGCACCTTTATCGCGGCAAGTCCAGCAGCCTGAAGATCGGAATTTGGAAGAATCTCCCGAATATGCTTTTTGTAATATTCGTATACGACGGTTGCTAATTTAGAGTATTCGGTCAGCTCGCGAATCCTGTCCTCAAAATGATCAAAAATCACATCGGGAGTAATCAGCGTATCGAGATCGTCGGCCTTTTTATCAATGATCTTGTTGGCCTCAGCAGCTGTGAATTGAATGATTCCCCGAGACCCTGAATAAATTGTTTCCAAGCCTGTAAGGAATTGCGCTGTTGCCGGATGTAAGGGGTAGGTTTTCTTAAACTCCTCCAGTTTTATCTGAATCCGAGGATAGTTTTTCTTCAGCGCAGCATATACTGTCTTTATAACAGCTTCTGCTTTATCGTTTTTAAGTACAACTCGCTTATCTATGAGGTCTTCGATGTGGGAGACGGTTAACTTGAGATTGACACTCCTATCCTTCAACCTAGCGGATATTTCAGTGTCTATCTGTCCCGTCTCTTCCAAAAACTGTTGGAGGGCAGCCACTATCCAAAACGGATTACTCCATGCAAATTCAGCCAGATAAGTTAAAGTCCTTACGTCTTCATAAAACTCATTCTTAGTGCCCGCTTTGCTCTTGCTTAATAGATATTCTGATAATTCATCAATTAGCAAGAGTGTCGGGACAGAGAAATGCTTGGCATAAAATACATCCCTGTCTTTAATAGGTTCTGTGTCCTTAAGAACAGTCTGTAAAATAGACTCGAATGATTCGCTTGCTGGGAACCTAAGGAGCGGCAGCCTTATCACTCTCATCTGGAGATTTCTTGCCCGTGGATATTTCTCTAATGGTGGAAGCCCCCGCTTGAACATTAGCTCCAAATAACTTTCAAAATGGGATTTGCCAGTACCGCGACTACCCTTCAAGAAAAAACCATACCCTTTACCGCTATCGATCTTCCCTAGAATCGCATCGAATATCTGGTCTATGTCTTCTGAAAACTTAAACGTGTCTACAATTTCATCAGGCATGCTGTCGGTGTCAGACAGATTGATTGCGGGCTTTATATCGGCGATAGTAGCGATGTCTTTTAGTTTGAGCATAGATTTTTCACCTTTTTTATAATTCCGTAGAGATGGCCGGCATTCGGATGCACCGCCAGGATATCAGTGACTACGCGCTCAAAACCCTCGGGATAATTCCTTTTAACGAATATGTCTGCAAGCGCAGTATGTAAATGGGTTTGGAATGGGTCTTTCATGAGTCCTTCTTTAAAATAAATAACGGCTTCATCCAGTAGTCCCATATCTTTGCAGACGTACCCGAGTCTATTCCGGGTAAAAGTATCATCCCTGATTGTCAGGAGATATCTGTATACTTCAGCTGCCTTGTCGAGTTGCCCTGTCTTCTTATACTTCTCGGCAAGGTAATGATGCAGCGGAAAGTCGTCTTTATATGCTGCCAGCATCCGTATCCCTTCAATCTCTTTGATCACAACTGCTGCGCGTTTCCCCCTGTAATGCTCTACATAAGGATTTCTTAATTTCCCGCTCCTGGTCATATGGCTTCCGAATTTCTCAATTTCTTTTTCAATCTCTTCCAATTGAGGTGCTTTTCTTAATATTTCGAGTCCTCGGTCTGTAAAACCCGCGCGTGAGACAATCCTGGCGGCGTGTATAAAGAAATCCGGTTTTGCTTTCCCTTGGAAGTCCTGGGACAAGACTCCGCTGTCTATTAAACGAAGGATGTCTTCGTGGTCACCGCTTTTGTCGAGAATCGAAAGATAGGTACGAAGAAACGATTGATTATTTTTCAAAGTCTGGAATTGCTCTTCTGCTTTTTGCCTGGCCTCTTTAACATTGCCCATTCTGTAAATCACGTAAATCTCACTGTTTAATAGAAAGGGATTTGATGGATAAATAGTTAAGGCTTCTTTAACTAGTTCGTAGGCTTCGGGGAATCTACCTTCCTTGCTGAGGCTGAATACTTTTTGTCTGTACTCCCAAGCATCTGTACCCATTATTCATCACCGCCGTAGAGAGAAATAAATCTGATAAACATTGGGTTGATTTTGTAATGGTAGGAGACTCCCGTGCGAGGGCCTCTGATTAGAAAGCCGATCTCGCAAAATCTCTTTATGACGTTGGTTAGCTGTACCCGAGACGTTTTCAATTCTCTTTCTAAGGCAGCCTTGGATATGACAGATCCGGTGACGGGCATCGTTTTGATTAAATGCCACAATACCAGACTATCTACCTTCGATAATAAATGTTTACTGAAGGCCTCCAAGCCCTTTCCTGTAATTGTCACAGACCGTTTTTTTTTCTCCACAGCAAAAGCCCTTTCATACATAATGTTAAATATAAATTAATATAATAGTAACAAATAGTTTACGAGGCGTCAATAAGGAATATTGACAGGAGTTCCCACAAATTTTTGGACCAATTACCGTTTGCTAGTTCTTCTGGTACTTGGATTCCGTAGAAATGCAAAATAGATTTGATCTGGTTCTTGCAGCGCGTCTGCTTCTTGACCATACTCTGTCGGGTTCTGATAAGGCTGCGGTCTTCCACCTTCGGCCGATTAACAGTTAAATTCTCCTGCTCCACAAAAATACCTGCTTTTAGTGAGGATTTCATAATAAGCACAAATGCAGCCAAGACGAGGTGTCCTTACCCAAAAGCTCATCATTGCAAACTCTTGATTGTATGACGAGTAGAAGTTGGTAATCAATGATTCGCACGCCATTATTAACCATAATTAAGGATATGTGCTTGACAATAGTTAACAATATTGTTAACATATATTCGTGGGTTGGACCGTCTTTTTAGATGAGAGATTAGAAAGCTGGCTTAACGATACACCAAAGGATATCAAGGCGAGAATAATCAACATTGTCGACTTGCTTGCTGAACATGGACCGCAAAATGTAAGAGAGCCATATGTAAAGCATCTGCAAGGAAAACTATATGAGATTAGA